>Ga0208456_1000184_pt1 | contig 54160 bp, 52 predicted proteins | sample June2015DPH_4_10_2_FD_184691 | JGI IMG/M metagenome (GOLD analysis project Ga0208456, IMG submission 184691) | Peatland microbial communities from SPRUCE experiment site at the Marcell Experimental Forest, Minnesota, USA - June2015DPH_4_100... | ecosystem: Environmental > Terrestrial > Soil >... | reverse complement strand
AATTCAGCCGGTCCCAAATGACGATTTCCTTGATGCCTGCCTGCTGGAGACGTTCGCAAATGGCGTCCACCAACTCCGGGCGCGTGGAATTGCCTCTGCCGGCAAGACAATTCACCTTGAGCCCGAGCACTTCGCCGGGCCGCGCGACCTTCCTCCAGGCCTCCAGGGATGAATCGCAGTCGTACAAGGCCTGCATGCCACGGTCCAGGCAATTGAGGAGCCGGGAGGAATCCAAGCTGGTGGGAGTGGACCTGAGGTTGGGGTCCCGGGAGATTACGAGGCGCGATGGGGAAGGCGTCGCGCCAAACCCGTCTTGAGAACCAAGCCTACTATAAGCCGCACCTGCCAACAGGGCGCCGCCGAGGGTGATACTCCTTTCCAGAAAGGCACGGCGAGTTCTCTTGCGCGTGTCTGTAGACATGATACTAGCTTGGGTCTTCTTCAGGCGAGGGAATCGGAGGTTTTCTTCCAACTTAGGCATCGTCACGTAATAACCGTTCCATTCTCGTATGCAAACCCCCTCGCCCCCGCCCCCTCTCCCCCAAGGGGGAGAGGGGAGAGTTGATTCCATCTCTGCCACCCTCGGTCGCCTTGGCGACAGAGGGTGTCCCCGTCTGATTGGGACGGGTGAGGGGGTTGTTCGGCGACCAAAGCAATGGTTATTTCGTGGCGACTCCTTAGCGGCGGCTATCACTGTCCCGCCTATATGCGCGGGCGCCTTTTACTTTATAGCACATCTCAGACGGAATTGCGAGTCAGGCTGAGATGCCAATAGCTTCTTGCCGCAAACTACTGACGATCCGCTGCTGGCCTTCAACCCTGAAGGCGCGCGCACAAGACTTGCATGACAACATGCAAAAGAATCATGTGGACGTCTTCGGCCTTTTGCATGTCGTGCACCGGGGCCAGTATGGAGGTTCGCACCCTGCCAGCCAGTTTTCCACCATTGAAGCCGCACAGGCCGACCGTGTGAGCACCAAGGCTATTCGCGTAATCGATGGCCTTGAGGACATTGGGAGAGTTTCCGCTTCCGGAGATTCCCACCACGACATCACCAGCGCGGAGGAGATTTCTCAACTGCTCGACGAAGACATCCTCGTAGGAGACATCGTTGGCATAAGCCGTCAATGTAGGGAGGTTATCATTCAGACAAATGGCTCGAAAACGCTTCTGCCGGCCGTAGGACACCCCTTTGTTGAGATCGCAAGCGAAGTGGGAGGCTGTTGACCCGCTGCCTCCGTTTCCCATGAGAAAAACCTGGCGTCCTTCCTGATACGCGTTCTCAAGAAGATGCATGAACTCTTCGAGTCGCTCAGGAGACACGCCCTCCAGGGCCTTGCTCAACCCTGTGCCGTAATCTAAGAGGTATTCACGAATCATGCCCAGCTCCCCCCCCACGCTTTGAGGAATTATAACATCCCTTTTTGCTTTCCACGCGACAACGTCTCCGTCTGGTAGTGGGTCAATTTGATGCTGTAGCGGCGATCCCGCAAGGCGGGATCGCCAAATGGCGGCGTAAAGCCGCCTTTACATCAAATTGACCCACTACCCTCAGTCTTGCCGCCGCCGGCTGCTCTGGTGGTCCCGTTCATAATTGACGCTACAATCGGGACGATAAGGAGATGAGCTTGGCGATCAGCACCACCCCTGACCCAAACTCGAAAATGGAAAATTGAAACTGGAAACCACGTCTAATTTAACGCCTATGTCACCACCCCCCACCCCCTCCTCGGCTGAGGAGGGGAATCTGCTATCACAAGTCACGCGCCTGAGAGGGAGCATGTGTTTGGAAGCTGACCAGATATGCTGCCGCGGCAAGCAAGCCGGGGACGGTCATCTGAGGTGCGTGTGGAAGTTTATCGAAGCTGGCCGGGGGTGCATTTGAAACCATTATCGCGGGGCAACCCACTGCCTGCGCCGCCAGCAAATCGCTTTCCGAGTCGCCAATGAGGAAGGTGTCCTCAAAGGTAAAGTGATGCTCGGCCTGGGCCTTAAGCAGCAGACCCGGCTTCGGTTTTCTGCACTGGCAGTCATCCTCTGCCGTGTGGGTGCAATAGTAAACACTGCCTATTCGTCCCCCTTGCGCGTCAACCGCTTTTACGAACTTACGGGTGATTTCCTGCAAGTCGGCGGCGGTCATCAGGCCCTTCCCAACTCCCGCCTGATTGGAGACGACGATCACGTGGTAGTTTTTCTCAGTCAAAAGACGCAGCGCATCAAGGGCGCCGGGCAGGAAAACAAACTTCTCCCAGGACGTAACATAGCCGCCGACGATGCGCTGATTGATGACTCCGTCGCGGTCAATAAGGACGAAGTTGCGTATCTGAGAGCTCCTCAAAAGCTTCTATCCGAGCCTGGAGACGAGATTTCCACTTCCTTCCTTGTGTTCCAGGATGCAGATGTCGAATATGTGGCCTTAGACCCAATTCCAAGAATGACGGCGAAAAGCAAGGCGTTGGCGGGGATCTGTAAATTGAAGTCTGCGACGGAATGGATTAACAGGGCCGCACTTCCTCCAATACACGCCAGCAAAACTGAACGACGGTAAGGGTTGCGTGCTTCGACGTAAGCCAGGATCATCTTGAATAGCAAGCCTATTATCGGGATGAAGAGCAACGCCGCGCCGAGAATCCCCGTGTCAGCGGTCACTTCGAGATAGTCATTGTGCGCATGGTCGACAAGCGAATCGAGTGAGGTAGTCTGATAGCGTCGAAAAGCGGTTACAAATGTTCCCAAGCCTGTACCCACGGTAGGATAATCCCTAATGATGCCACTGGCCTGTTTCCATATTATAGCGCGTCCGTAAGCGTTTTCAGGACCCGAGGGCGTGAGGGCCTCAAACCGGCTGATCACGGGATCAATCCCAATCCAAACAGCATAGGTCATCGAGCAAGCGATGACCAGCAAGGTGATAACCATCCAGGCTCGGCGGCCTCCTCCAAGCCGGCCCAAAAAGGCCATTAAAATGAGACTCGCCAAGACCGAGAAAATGCCCATGCGCGAGCGGGAAAAGACCACAGCAATGAGCAAAAGGATCACGATGAACACATAAAAGAGGATTGGCGCGTGTAACGACAGTGAATACCGGCCACCGCGCAAGCGTTGTCTTTCGGGGACGCCATGGGCTGACCGCGATTGGAGGTTGTAAAAGACCATCATCGCCGCAAAAGGGATAACAAGTTCCAGGAACCCGGCAAAATGGTTATGATTGATGTAGGTGCCGGTGGCCTCGTCTGTATAGAATTGCTTCGTGAAGCCAAAGATCTTTTGATAACCTGTCAAATATTGAACCATTCCGTATGCTGCTTCCAGGGAACCAAGCACGATCAAGCCGGGCGTCAAGACGTTCTTACCTTCCCTGGCCTCGAAGGCGTAGGCTGCCAAAACGAAAGCTGCCAAATAGGCGAGCAACTTGAAGAATCCGAGTAGTGTGTCGTGAGGATATAGGCTAAGAGTCGCCCAGTGTGCTGCTCCAAGGGTGAGCGCGGCTTGAAGCCCAGGGAATAAACGATTCGGAGAAAGCCAGGACACTACTCGTAGGGGGAGGGGAATCGTCTGGAGAAGCACGAGGCAGAGGAAGGGAAGAATCCAAAGTGGAAGCGGAAGGTCTATTTTCCCATCTATGGTCTGCCTGACCAAAACAACAAGGATCAAGAAGAAGAGGGCCACCTCCATAGCGCTATAAGCGTGAGATTGCACACCCCCGAAAGCCAGGACGGAGCCTGTGGTGATAAGTAGAAGACCCCACTCAGCAATTTTCTTCACTTATTTTGAACCCCCATTGACGGCTCGCCAAACGCCAACTCCCCCGAGGAATGCTGGCCTCCAGCGATGGGCCACTCTACCAGAGCTCTTTGGTAGTTTTCGGGGGTACCTATATCCAGGATGTATCCGTCCAGGAGACAGCCCCAGGCGTGGCCTGCCAATCCAGGAATGACGTCTTTGCCGAAGTCCATTACAGGCCTGTGTGGAAGGAGTTCAAACAATCCACGCCGCGCAATGTAGATGCCGGCGTTCGCCAGATCGGATTTCGGGTCCGCCGGCTTCTCCTCAAAACTGGTAATCCGGCCGGATTCATCGAGTGACACTATGCCACAACTCGCGGGTTTGGGCGTGCGAAAAAGCGCCATGGTCAGCACGCCGGTGTGCCGCAGGTGAAAGGACTTCAAAGCCTCCCAATTCGCGCGAACCAGGTTGTCAGCATAAAAGATGAAGAAGTCATCATCGCCGCCAATGAAGTTTCTATTCGCAGCAATTGTGCCCGCACTCCCCAGCAGGTTCTCCTCCTGAAACAGATGGATTCTCACCGTGCTCTTTTGCTGTTGTGCCCAATTTCTCACTTCTTGGGCGAAATGGTGAGTGTTGATCAGGACCTCTTCAATTCCAAGCTGCTCGCAAGCGCTGAGCCAGATGCTGAGGAGAGGCGTGCCCTGGATCGGGAGCAGACACTTTGGAATCTTATCGGTCAGCGGTCTCAGCCGGGTTCCGAGACCGGCCGCGAGCAAAAAGGCCTTCGCAAAGCTTCCAGACACTCACATTCTCTCCGTCAGCGAAATGGTCCACTCGATTGAGGTCGTGCGTCTAATTTAGGTCCCTTGCAGGTTGCTGGAGAAAGCTACCCTGCTGTCGTCCTGAGCGGAGTTGCCCGTGGTCCCACCACGGCGGGTCAGCCTTCAGCTTTCAGCCTTGATAGGGTTTGAATCCCACTGTCTTCATTGCTGACTGTCTTCTGCTTTTGAAGAGCCGCAGGCCCAGAGAGCAGGAGCTGCGCTACGCTTGCTGCGTGCTTTCTGCCTTCTGACTCCTGCACGTCACTCGTCACTGCCCTTTCGACACTCCAAACCTGTCCTTACCTGCCGCGTGTTGCTTCCAGAGTTGGGGTGAATGTCCAACGCATACCTCTCCGGGAATCAGAATCGAAGAACGGATCATCATAGACGACCCGCGCTCCCCCGGAGTCGAAATGGAACGTCATCTCCTTCAATCCAAATTCCGCCAGACCCTCACGGACTTTCGCTTGCTTCTCACGCTCGCAACAGAGTAGCAGGAATCCTCCTCCCCCTGCGCCGGCTATTTTCCCGCCTAGCGCGCCACAACTCTTTGCCGCCTGGTAAATCTGATCAATGCGCGCGTTGGAGATCTTTCCCGAAATCCTTCTCTTGATCATCCAGCCTTCGTCCAACAATCCGGCAAATGCGTCCAGGTCCGCCCTGAGCAGCGCATCACGCATAGGGAGCACTAGCTGTTTGAGTCTCGTCAACGATTCCAAAACCACATCCTCGCGCTGCTGGATCGAACGGTCCTGCCCCTGGAGGATCTCAGAAGAATCACGAGAGTTTCCCGTGAAGAAAAGCATGAGGTTCTGCTCAAGGTCCAGGAGCAATTCTTCGGGCAGGCGCAGCGGCTCAACGTCCACACCACTGGCATGAAACTTGAGAAGATTCAGCCCCCCCAGGGCAACAGCGTATTCGTCTTGTTTGCCGACCGGCTTTTTCAAAATGGTCCGCGCGATGTGGAAAGCGGTTTCCGCCAGGTCTTCTTCCGAAAGATCTTGCCCGAGAAAAACGGAAAGCGTCTTCAGGATGTTGACGCACACCGCCGCGGACGACCCTAGCCCTGTGCCGGGCGGCACTTCAGATGCGAGGAACAGGTTAACCCCGACGTCGCAGCGCAGATGCTTGAGGACAGCAAAGGGGATCTCAAAGTCGCTGCCTTGGAACTTCATCTTCTCGATCTGCTCGCAGGTCTCGAGGGTCTTCAGATCGGAGGAGATAATCTGCGTCTGCCGATCCTCGCGCTCCGTGAGGACGGTATAGAAATACTTGTCAATGGTCGTGGAGAGCACCATGCCCCCATGTTCTTCGTAATATGCGGGAAAATCAGTGCCACCACCGGCAAAACTGACTCGGACAGGCGTTCGGACAATAAGCATAGGGCGCTCTCTGTTCTGACAAGCGCTTCGTTGGCAGATGTTCGCGTGCCGCTTGTTGGCTGTCGCCTCCTGGCTGTCACCTGCTAATTAACAAGTGTTTCGTTAGGTGATGTTCGCGTGCAGCGTCTCCCCGACCGGAGGTGGAGAAGAGTTGCCGGGATCGGCGAGCGCTGCCTTCCGACGCCGGAGCAGTGTATTGATGGTTGCGACCATCAGGGTCAAATCCATGACCAGAGAGAATGTGGCCACATATTCCAAGTCATATTTGGTTTTGAGATCGGAAGAATCAAGACCCCTCAAACCTCTGACCTGTGCCAATCCTGTAATCCCAGGCTTGACCTGCAACCTGCGCCTGTGCCAAGCCGAGTAGCGGCGGACACGTTCGGGGGTCTCGGGTCGCGGCCCGACAATACCCATGTCACCTTTAAGAACATTCCACAGTTGAGGCAATTCGGAGAGGCTGTAGCGGTGAAGAAACCGGCAGAACCGGGCCTTCCAGTTGCGAGAGTCAGGCAACAACGGTTCATCTGCAGCGCTCACGTTGAAGCGGAACATCACGAAGGGTTGCCCCCCCATCCCAATACGCGTCTCTCGCCAGAGGAAGTGCCCTTTGAAAAGCACCGCCAGTGAAAGACTGATGAGAAGAATCGCGGGTGAGAAGAGTATCACCAGGATCGAGGCTGCCGAATAGTCAAGCAGGAGCTTGGCCGCGCCGGAAAAAGGGTCAAGGGAAGCTTCTCTCAGTTCGAAGATAGGGATTCCGTCAATGCTGAAGCTCGCTATCTGTTTGGTATGAAGGTCGTAATACTCAGGAATTAATTTCACCTGAATGCCCAGCTTCTGGCAGGTGGCGATGAATTCCAGGGTAGCCGTTTCACGGCGAATCGGCGTGGTGAAGATCAGTTCATCAACTTTCTTACTGGCGAGTTCGCGAGCCATTTCCTCGGAACTGGTTTGCTCCAGGTCGCGGGTAGCGGCCCGGTTTCGGTTCACGGCAGGAAAAAGAAACCCCAGGAGTTCATAATTCAGTTCCTGGTGTTGCCGTATCCGATTCCCAAGTTCCCTTGCAAGATCGGATTGGCCGACAATCACTACCCGGCGCACGCCCCAACCGTACTTCCGCGACCACTTTAGCAGGTCCCGGTACAAGAGCCTGGTTCCGCCAAAAAGAACGATCAACAGAGGGGGAAGAAATATCAAAAGCAGTCGCGAATAAAAGGTTTCTGCCAAGTAAGAGCCCGCCAGCAGCGCCCCCATAAGCACGCCAAGGGACATGAGCAGACGGGAGACCGCCAGTGGGAAATCCCGGCCTAACAAATAGGGCCGATCCAACTCAAAGGCGCGGAAAAGCACGATCCAGGCGCCTAGCGCCATGGCCATTGCCGGCCAGTATGAGGCAAAGGTTTCCTCGCCCTTGGTCGCGATAAAGTTCACGAGGGCATAACGCACCTCGTAGGCAATACGGAATGCAACGACGATGGCTACAAGGTCAGCTAGAAGGAGTGCGTACCTGGGGAAGTTCTTACCCATATGGTTTCAGGCCAAACCAACATACGGAGACGGAATACGGACGTTTCTTAGAACCTCAATATGCTTTCTGTGAGTTATTCCGGTACCCTTTGGGATACTTCTGCTTCCATGTCCAGGCAGACCGTATTATGTTCTTAAGGTCAGAGTGCCGAGCCTCCCATTTCAGTTCCCGGTGCAGGCTTCGCGCACTGGCAACGAGAACTGCGGGGTCCCCAGGGCGGCGTCTCCCGACACGGACCTCGAGCCTGCGTCCGGCAATTTCCTCGACGGCTTTCACCACCGCCCGGATCGAATATCCCTTACCGTGGCCAACATTATATATCCTCAAGCCCAATTTTGGAAGGAAGCGCAGAACCAGGATGTGCGCCCGGGCAATGTCCAGAACGTGCACGAAATCTCGGACGCAGGTGCCGTCCGCCGTCGGATAATCATCTCCATAGATCTCGAAGAAGCCTTCGGGACCGGAGGCTGCGGCCAGCAAACGTGGCAGGAGATGGGTCTCCGGCCTGTGATCCTCGCCCAAATCGCCGGTTGCACCTGCAGCATTAAAATACCTTAGGGCTGCACAGTTGATTCCATAAGCGCCATGGTACCAAGCCAGCGCCCGTTCAATCACCAGTTTAGTCTCACCGTAGGGGTTAACTGGGCTGGTAGGATGATCCTCCCGGATGGGAACACTCTTAGGTTCGCCGTAAACTGCGGCACTGGAGGAAAAAATCAGCCTTTGTATCTTCAATTCAGCCAAGACTTCAAGGAGAGAGAGCGTGCCGGTGACATTGTTGCGGTAAAACAGATGAGGATTACGAATTGATTCGTCGATCAAAGCGCTGGCCGCAAAGTGCATGACAGCTTCAATCTGGTGCTTCTTGCACACGCGCTTGAGTTTTTCCGTATCAGCGATGTCTCCCCTTACAAACTGAACTTGATCGACGACCGCTTGGCGGTTTCCCTTCGTGAGATTGTCGTAGGCAACAACGTGGTGCCTTTGCCTCACCAGTTCTGCCGCGCACACGCTGCCCACATACCCAGCCGCACCCGTAACCAGAATGTTCATGCCTCAATATGCTCCCTCGCGCTTCAAGACTTTCCACACCGTGAAGCACAGAATCTTGCAATCGTACCACAAAGACCAGTTCTGGATGTAATACACATCCATTTTCACCCGCTCCTCGTAAGACACTTCCTGGCGGCCGCTTACTTGCCAATAGCCCGTAATCCCCGGTTTCATCGTAAGGAGGAGTGCCTGGTAAGGGCCGTACTTTTCAAGTTCAGGTCGGGTCACCATACGCGGCCCGACCAAGCTCATTTGGCCCTTCACCACATTCAGGAGTTGCGGAAGTTCATCCAGGCTATACTTTCGGAGAAACATCCCAAGTTTTGTCACCCGCGGGTCCTCCTTCAGCTTGAAGTTCTTCCGAAACTCCTCCAACAACTGAGGATGTCGTTCGAGCCAGCGGTCCGCATCAACACGCATAGTCCTTAGTTTGAAGGCGTCAAAGCTCCCCTTCGGTCCCATGACCCGGCGCCGAAAAAAGATCGGCCCACCGTCGGAGAGCTTAATGATCAGCCCCAGGAGGATTATGACAGGAACCCACACCGGCAAAAAGATGAATACTAGGGTCAGGTCCATTACCCGTTTCAGAGCTCTCTTTGGCTTCGCGGGGCGGCCCAAATGCCGATCGTCTGCTCCTCTTGCTACCCCGTCTGCGAGACCTCCCCGGCACGTGCTCTTGGGGTTGCCTGCTTGTCGAATGCCGCTGCGCATACCCAACATTATGGCGGATACTCTTCACCACTCCCGTTCCGTGTGGAATGGATTCCAGGCTTCGTTCCGGCCCCCGATTTCAAGCGTCTTGCTCATTTAGCAGGACGCTGAAAGACTCTTCGCCCCTCTTTGTGGAGGCCCCGGCTAGCCGGGGGCAAGCCTTTGAATCTAAAGTTCCGGGCTGACCTGTCCCGATGCTTTTGATCGGGAACGGCGCTCGAATTCGGGCGTTTCAGCATCCTGTTTGTGATCCGAGCCTCGCTTCCCAGTAAAGCTTGAGTTCGCGAAGAGTGTCTGCTAACGGGCGGCGGGGTTCCCACCCGACGGCAAGTCTGGCTTTCGAATAGTCGCCCCAAACCTCAGCCGCTTCCTGATCGCGGATCAGGGACTTGTCAACCAAGATCTGGACGGGTTTGGAGGCAAAGGAGATCAGCGTCTGCAGGATGGTCTCTACTGAGACGGGATGGCCCGAACAAAGCTGGTAAACTTCACCCGGCATGCCCCTTTCCAGCAAATCGCGGTAGCCCCGGACGATGTCTCGCACGTCACTGAAGTCTCGTATCACATGGATATTTCCGGTAACGACTGCGGGCGGACGCTGTCCCAAATCGATCTCCGCTACCTGCCGGGCAAATCTGGAGCACACGAAGTTCGATGACTGGCGTGGCCCGGTGTGATTAAACGGTCTGACCCGGACGATGGGCAGCGCATAGCTTTGAAAAAACTGCAAAGCCAAAATCTCGGCCGCCGCTTTGCTTCCTGCATAGGGATTTACCGGGCGCAGCTCCATCCCCTCGCGCATGGGTAGCTTCTCCGGAGGAACATGACCATACACTTCCGATGAACTGATGAAGAGTAAACGGCAGTCCATCCCAACCCGGAGCCAGGCCGAGAGGAGATTCAGGGTGCCCGTGAAATTCACTTGATAGGTCAGGTCTGGGCTCTCGCGGGATTCTGAGGGAGATGAAAAGGCGGCAAGGTGGTAAATCCGCTGGGGCCTGGATGACTTCAGCACTTCGAGCAAACAGTCAAAGTCGCGCAGATCCCCACGGCTGATTTGCAGATGTCCTTCGATCTGCCGAATGTTTTCCAGCTCTTCATTGGGGCTTAGCAGGGCAATGACTTCCTCGCTCTGGTCTAGCAGGTACTCAGCCAGGTGAGACCCCGCGAACCCTGCACATCCCGTAATCAGCGTCTTCATTGCCTGGCCAGCCCGCCGGAAGAGTTAGCAGCCTCGCGCTTCAGCCGCGCGAGATCCTCATCCACCATCATTTTGACAAGGCCCTGGAAGGTGATTTGGGGTTTCCAGCCCAATTCTTGCCGGGCTTTCGACGAATCGCCGAGCAAGTGATGGACCTCAGCAGGCCGCAAGAAAGCGGGGTCTGTTTCCACGTAATCTCGATAATCCATGCCCAGGTGTCCGAATGCGATTTCCAGGAGCTGGCGCACGGAGTGAGCGACCCCGGTTGCTACCACGTAGTCTTGTGGTTTTTCCTGCTGCAACATCTGCCACATGGCTTGCACGTAGTCACCGGCAAATCCCCAGTCGCGTTCGGCATCAAGGTTTCCCATCTTGAGCTTTGATTGCAGACCAAGCTTGACCCGCGCGGCTCCGTAACTCACTTTCCGGGTCACGAATTCCAGGCCGCGCCGCGGCGATTCGTGATTGAACAGAATTCCCGAGCACGTGAATAGATCGTAGCTCTCACGATAATTGACGGTGATCCAATGGCCATAGAGCTTAGCCACTCCATAAGGGCTGCGCGGATAAAAGGCGGTCTTTTCATTTTGCGGGCTCTCACGCACCATCCCGAACATTTCGCTGGAGGAGGCCTGGTAGAATCGTATCTTTGGATTCACCAATCGGACGGCCTCGAGTATGCGGGTCACCCCGAGTGCTGTGAACTCGCCAGTCAGCACCGGCTGGTTCCAGGAAGTGGGGACAAAGGATTGTGACGCCAGATTGTAGACCTCATCGGGTTCAGACTTTTGAAGAGCGCCGATAAGTGAGTTCTGGTCAAGGAGGTCTCCCGGGATCAATTCAATTCTGTCCTGGAGGTGATGCAGGCGCTCGAAATTCACCGTGCTGCTTCGCCGGACCAAGCCACACACGCGATAACTTTTTGAAAGCAGAAACTCAGCCAGGTAGGATCCGTCTTGCCCGGTTATTCCTGTGATCAGCGTCGTCTTGCTCATCCATTCCCCCCTCTTGGTAGTCCTTCGGACCGAAGGAGTCAGCAGTCAGAAGTCAGAATAAAGGTCCTCAGATATCTGGTGACAAGTAAGGGGGGGCAGCGGGTCTTGGGAAGTGCGCCATGGCGTGACCACTGCCGATTGCCTTCCGCTTTCTCCCTATTCTGTCTTCTGACTCCTGCCCTTCAATGACTTCTTTCACTATTCTTCTAGCTGCCTATTCCTGAATTTTAGCATTTTAAGGTTAATGAATGCACCCATTCCGACTTGAAACGTGGCACGTCGAAGCGTTCCGCATTGCGACGAGCAAAAGCGGGCGAGAAGTGTGTCTCGATAGACTCGAAGAATCGGATCGCCCTTAAGGGATCCAAGGGGCTACTCTTTTTCTCGCGTAAACCGTCATGTGATTGCTAGCGCCGACAATGCGTCCCAAAAGGAATACCGCCGCAGTGCCAGTTGACTTCAGCAATCTCTCCAGCAGGGAAAGATCCTCGAACCGCTTCAGCAATATTCGCAATCCGTAAGTGGATTGCTCAATTCTCAGCACATCAAACCCCCATCGATTAAGGAGAGTCCGGATGCTGCGCCGGTTGAAGCAGATGGAGTGGCCCCCACCCATAAAGTAAAAATGCTTCACCTGAAATTGAACAAGGCCTCGCGTCGCCTTGAAGAGACATCGCCCCAACCAACGTATCAGAGCGTCTTCTGTCGGGGTCTGGAGAACCAGAAATCCTCCCGGCCGCAGGAGGCGCGCGCATTCCTTAATCGCGGCTGCGGGATTCGCCAGGTGCTCGATTACGCCAAACATCGTGATCACGTCGAATCCTTCGGTCCCGAGCTTCGTTGGAATCTCGATAGAACCCGTATAGACCCTAAGTTTTCGCGCCTCGCGCGCGTAGTCCGCCACGCGCGGGCTGAGCTCTAAACCCGCCACCTCCCACCCTTCTCGTTGGGGCCCACACAAAAACGTGCCGATTCCGCACCCTACATCGAGCAGGCGAAACCGCTGGAAATTGGTCACGCCGGCCGTCTCCAATCCGGACTTAAGTCGCCGGAAGTCCCTCTCAGCCTTGTACGCCAGGAACGCGTCTACGCTGACCTGAAACTCAACGCCGAAACCAAGATTGTCCTGAACCACTCGATTAATAAATGTCAGCCCGCACTCCTGACAACGAAGCACCTCGAACTCGGGGACGGCGTACACACGCTTACACGACTCGCCGCAGGAGTTTCCACAGGCAGGACAGGCCCGATGAAGCACAACGACTGCGGAGATTCCCGCCGTTTCGACCTGGGCGTTCATATTTGCCCCTCAACCAAGACCGCGCGAGCCCGCCCGGCCCGCTTGCGCGCTGCTCTTATCCTCAGCTCGGAAGGCCCTTTCTAGGTCGGAAGAAATCCACGAGTACAGACACCAGGAGCATGATGTGCATTCCTATCCAAACCGTCAAATTAGTCAGAGTGCTATATGAGGAACTCAGCGATTTTCTGTACACTATCCATGGCGAGCGATTCTGAATGTAGAATATATCCATCTCAACCCGCTCTCCGTATCAAACATCCTGCCGAGCACTCACCTGCCAATGGCCTGTCAAGCCAGGCCTGACGTTCAGAAGAACGTTTTGATAACAGCCGTATTTCTCCAGTTCGGGACGGGTAATCGTCCTCGGCCCCACCAGGCTGGTCTCACCTCTCAAAGCGTTCACCAACCGGGGCAGTTCATGTAGGCTATACTTGCGAAGAAAGCCTCCAAACCGAGTAATGCGTGGGTCGTCGCGAAGTTTGAAATCCTTTTGAAATTCCTCGAGAAGCTGACGATTCCGTTGGAGTCATCGTGATCGTTTTTGCTATTCGTGTTTTGAATCCTGAGAAGCTACATCTTAGAGGCATGAGCCCTCGCTGAGTAGGTCATGCCTAGAGCGACTACTTTAATCGTCTTTATCATTATTCTCAAATCGAGCCACAATGACCAATTCTCGATATACTCAATATCCTTCGCCACCCAAACCTCGAAGCTCGGAGTAGTTCTGGCCGTGACTTGCCAGAGGCCTGTTATTCCGGCGGGAACATCGAGACGCTTTCTTTGCTCGATTGTGTAAAGGGCCACCTCGTTGGGGGCTTGCGGTCTCGGACCCACCAGGCTCATATCACCGCGGATGACGTTCCACAACTGCGGCAATTCATCCAGACTGTATTTTCTAAGGACACCTCCTATCCGCGTGATGCGCGGATCATTTGGAATCTTGATCATGTACCGTCCACCTTCATTCAAATGAGCAAGATCCTTCAACATGTCGTGCGCACCAGCCACCATAGAACGGAACTTGAACAATCGGAAGATTTGCCCACCCCGTCCGACGCGGTCGGAAACAAAGAAGATTGGACCATCGGAGTCTAGTCTTATCAGCAAAGCGATCAACGCGAAGACCGGAAGCAGCATAACGCCGGCAACGAGAGACACAACCAGATCAAGTATTCTCTTAACAGCGCGCTGAACAGGCTTTCCCTCGAAGGGCATCTGCCTTCCCAAAACGCTCAGACTCTCATGCGGACGCCGGCAATTAGACCGCCTCCCTCGAGACTCCGCGCAGAGGAGCTACAGTCATTTGAGAGCCCGACGCGTTCCTCCTTTCGCACTACTGCTCAAGAATCTTGACCGTTTCTTTCTGACCGGCAACACGATGCTTCGCCCTGTGTTCTTCCCACTTCTCCATCACGAACCCAAGCACGCGTTCCTTAAACCGAGACTCGTCAAACTCCAGAGCGTGATTCCGGATCCGTTCGCAATCGAGATCCATGGAATCGAGGCGCCTGATGGCCTGAATCAAGGCGTCAGGGGTTTGCTCGTCAAAGAGGACCCCGGTGGAGCCATCCACGACGATTTCCGGTGCTCCGCCGCCCGAGCAAGCAACTACAGGTTTTCCGCGCGCTTGAGCCTCAACCATCACGATCCCGAAGTCCTCGATCCCAGGATATACAAAAGCCCGACAACCGGAATAGCACTCCTCCAGGGTGGAGTCACTCACAGAGCCCAGAAACTCCACATTGGGCCGGGATTGGCGCCGCAGGTTTGCCATTTCGGGGCCAGTACCAACAACTTTCAGCCGCAGACCGAGTTTGTTAAACGCCCGGACCGCAAGGTCAACTCGCTTATATGAAACCAGTCGGGAGACGAGTAAGAAATAATCACCCGATGACTTGGCCAGGGACGCCTGCCGTGCGCGCACCGGTGGGTAGATGATAGAGGATTCCCGTCGGTAGTATTTTGCGATGCGGTCAGCCGTCGTTTGCGAGTTGGCCACAAAATGATCAACCCGATCAGCCGAAAGCCGGTCCCACATTCTCAGGTAATGAAGTAAAGGATCGATAAAGATCCGTTTCCAGGGCTGACGGAAGACTGAATTACGATGAAAGTGATATTCCGACCAAAGGTAGCGGAGGGGAGTATGACAGTAAGAAATGTGACACGTCGAGAGGGGCGCAAGAATGCCTTTAGCGAAAGCAAAGGAAGAACTGATGACGACGTCGAAGCCGGTTAAGTCCAACGACTCCACCGCCATTGGGTAAAGCGGGAAATAGGCCCGGAAGAAACGGGCTGCCCCCGGCAGATGATGAGCAAACGAGTAGTGGATCTCAGTATGCGGAAGCATCCGCTCGGCGGCCCGCTCGTCGCCTACCAGGACGTAGATTGGCGCATCAGGAAAGACAGAATGGAGGCATTGAACAACACGCTCTGCCCCGCCAATGTGGACGAGACAGTCATGCACGATCGCAACCCGACACTTGGATTGCTTTTGTACCGGCTCGCTGTTTTGCGCTGTCGCCGAAACCAAGTCTGACCCTCCAGAATCTTCAACTGTAGCCACCGCCTCGGCACAACTCCCTCCACATTGAATTTCGCAAGGCAGGGTCTTTCGGCAACCGTCCGAGCGGTTTATACTAACACGCTTCGGTAAACCTCACAATGCCGACGCGCACATTCATCCCAGGAGAAGAGCTTTACCCGCTCTAGTCCTCTGCGGCGCAACTCAGCCCGCCGTTCAGCGGATTCGAGGAGTCTTTCCATTGCGGCAGCCAGACCTTCCACGCTCGTCGGTTCGAAGTACTCAGCGGAATCCCCTGCCACTTCGGGCAGGGAAGCGGCCCGCGAGCATATTACGGGGGTTCCGCAGGCCATCGCCTCGAGCACCGGCAGGCCAAATCCCTCGATGAAAGATGGCATCACTAGAAGGTCAGCTCCTGCATAAACCTTCGGCAGCAGTTCATAACCTACGCGAGGAACAAAGGAAACATGGCCGGCGATTCCAAGCCGGGAACAAAGGCTGGCGAGTCCTTGCTTCCACTTCCGATCATCGCCGACAATCAGCAACTGCTGCTCGACTTTTTTCCGTCCGCGCAGCAGCGCAAATGCCTGGATCAGCGTGGGAATGTTCTTGTGCGGCTTAAGCGTACCGATGTACAGGAGGTAGGGACGGCGCAACTGAAGTACTGAAGAAATCGCGTAGAATGCCTCCTCATGGTCGCATGCGCGAAAGTGCGAGCTGACCCCGAGGTAGGTCACTGTGACTTTTTCGGGAGCGACCCTGAGCGTGTCCACAATCTGTTGCTTGGTGAACTCGGAATTGGCCACAATGCGGGCGGCTTTCCGGCTTGCCAGGGTCAACATCGGCCGCGCGTAGACGAGCGAGGAAAGCGTTCGGCGAAAAGTGCGATCCGTGATGTGAATGAGATCGTGGATCGTCACCACCAGCCTTCCATGATAGAAGCATGGGACGTTGTAATGAGGGCAGTGCAACAGGTCCGATCCCTTCGCCACCCGAGGAATCTGCCACTGCTCCCGCAAGCTGTAAATAGGAGCATCCGCACGCACCCACGTGAAGCGGTCCGACCCAAACTCCAGAACCGATTCCTGCCGCGGACAGGCCAGGCGGAACGAGAAGTCACACTCCATCCGCGCATAGTTCTCGAGCAGATTCTGAAGATAAGTCCCGATCCCGGAATGGCGGAGCATGCGGGCATCAATGGTGACTTCAGATTTCATGAGAACGCCAAGACACGAGAGTAATCAACCAAAGTTATGTTCAGCCGTTTCGTCGGGCCTAATACTGATCCAGACTGTCTCCAGCGCTGAGTACCATCCTGCGAAGGTGCTCTGCTACGGCCCGCCATCTTGCCGCCAGACGTCCATGACCAGGGTCCCTCCATCGGGATAGCCTGAAGAAACGCAGTCATCATTAACCTATAGGTTCAGCTTGGTAGCTGTATTACGGAAGAACTGTGCGATTCCACCGTATTGCCGCAGGGAGTGGGTGCTAGAAAGTGGATTGTGCTCGATCTGTTGCTCGATGTATATTGTCTTGATCTTGGGGAGAAGACTCGCGGGAATGGCTAGGAGTATTTCCCTTTCAAGAGTCTCAATGTCGATCTTTAACACATCAATTTCCCCGTGCTGATCGAGAATCCGGCGGAGAATATTTATGGCATCCCTACATTCTACCGTGATGGTTGACCCAGTGTTTTTGCCAATCCCGCCATATCGTCCAGTTTGTTCGAAACCGAATTGCGCGGTTCCATCTTCGAGCGCCACAGCGCATTCAGCAAGCTGATAACGGCCTTCGAAGCCCTCCAGGTTCTTCTTGAATCTCGCGCAATTCATGGGGAGCGGTTCGTGACAATAGACAAAGCTCTTATTATTCCTCGTCAGAAAATACAGCGCACTTATCCCGATATTGGACCCAAAATCCACAACAATCTGGTCGGACGCCGAGGCACCATAGTCTTGCCTGCAGAAAATCTCATTAATCGTCAACATGTCGTCATGTGAGTAGATGGTGGGACAAATCTTGCCCAGCGGAGTCCTCACACCAATAGACACTGGATACCCCCCCCGCGCAAAAAGATACCTGGCATAAGCGTCAACGACGTCGTCGTAAACGCGAAACATATTCGCTGCAGCCTTCCAGTGTTGTGTCCTGAAGGTCGCTGCAAATATCGTGATAATAGACCTCTCTCCGATTCTCATTGCAGTGCTTTACGATATACCTCACAGTGGCGCCGAGCACATTCATACCAAGAGAATTGCTTCACCCGCTCCAGCCCCCTCTGGCGCAACTCGGCTTGGCGCTCCTCAGAGTTTAACACCCGCTCGACGGCGGCTGCCAGGTCTTCCACGCTCGTCGGTTCAAAGTACTCGGCCGCGTCCCCTGCCACTTCCGGCAGGGAGGCGGCCCGCGAGCACACTACCGGCGTCCCGCAGGCCATCGCCTCCAGAACAGGCAAGCCAAACCCCTCGATAAAGGAAGGCATTACTAAGATCTCCGCCGCCCCGTACACCCACGGCAGGTCTTCGTAACGCACATGCGGGGCAAAGAGGACGTGGTCATCGATCCCCAACTTCTCGCACTCATTCACCAAGCCCACTTTCCATTTTCGGTCATCACTAAGAATCACCAGTTGGTGATCAAAGTCTCTGTGTACACACATTTGAGAGAAGGCGTGTAGGAGAGTCTTGACGTTCTTGTGGGGTTTCAGATTTCCGACAAACAGAATATAAGGCCGCTTCACACCGAGCAAGGAGGACACACGGAGGACAGTCTGCTCCCGGTCGTGTTGACAGAAGTGATCGCTAACCCCCAGGTAAACCACAACCACTTTTGAGGGGGAGGCTGGAAGGTGTTCCACTATCTGTGTCTTTGTGAATTCAGAATCGGCGATGAGGCAATCCGCTCTCCGGGCCACAAGGTTGAACATCGGCCGAGCATAGAACCGCGCCGCAACCGTTCCTTTGAAGGTTGGATCTGTAACATGAATGAGGTCGTGAATTGTGACTACCAAATTACCTTGATACAACAGTGGTGCGTTGTAGTGCGGACTATGAAGCACCTGAGCATGCCTCGCAAGCCGCGCTATCTCCCATTGCTCTCTCACGCTGTAAATCGGTGACTGCCCCGGGACATATCGAAACCTGTCCGGGGGTAATTTATTCAGGAGTTCTTTCCTGGGACAAATGACTTCGAACACGAATTCGTTTTCAATAGCGGCAAAGTTCTCCAGCAAATTTGTGAGATAAGTGCCAATGCCGGAAATCCCCAGCATTCTGGCGTCGATCGCAACTACCCTCTCCATTTTCCCTTCCTCAAAGGCAACTTCAACACAAATCGCGACCTTGCGGTAAGTTCATTTATCAAGGTCAAAGTCGCATCGGGTGTTTTACTTATCAGCGGAGGAGGCTTCGCCGGGAAAGGGAGCCGAATCGATGCGGAAGTTTCCGCCCAGCTTTACAATTGACCTGGGGTTTGCTTGGTCCAGGCGAGAAAAACTGCCCGCTCCCATCAGGTTGTTGCGAATCAAAAATAGAGGCATCACCGAGGGATTCTTGCTCCCCCCCCCCACCCTAATATCAGTTGGGAAAGGGTGGACCCCAACCAAACGATTGCCTTCAATAATCGTCAACGGGGCGATCGTAGGATCGTCCTGAAACACTCCGATTGCGGTACTTCCGGGCGGCTGCTGCACGTTCGAGCGTACGGTATTGTTCGAGATCTCACACATGCCCACGGCGCCGGATGCCATGGAGTATGTGTGTGCAACCCGAATGGCTCCGAACGGCTTGGAGGAAGGTACATCAAACAGGAAATCGTTTCCTGAAATCACGACGATGTGTTTGAAGTTGAAGTCGGATAAGTCCACGGATACGTTGCGGAGCGTATTGTCCTTGAAAACGAATCGCTCAGGCAGGCCGCTCACTGAATTAATGACGCAGGGAGATGTGTCGAGGCAGGTAAAGTGATTGCCAATCACTTGCACGTCCCGGTCGTATGCGTACACTTGCCTGCCTGTATATGTGCGGAGAAGCGGGTTCTTCGCGGAGCTGGAAACGACCGTGTTCCCTGTGATCAACACCTCCCGGTTATAAAAGAAAGTTGCGATGGCGCCATTGGCGCCGTCCTTTACATAGTTGTTTGAAAACACCACAGCGTTGTTTCCCTCTGAATCCAGGCAGATGTCACTGCACCGTTCGATGACATTGCCCGAAACGACGATGCCTTCGCCCATGCCGCCCCAGATTCCTCCCGCCACATCAGAGATCTTGTTATTCACGAAGGAGAGGTTCCGGACTTTCCGCTCGTTTGCCGCAGCGCCATTGCCCTTCTGTGGGTTCGCGTCACCACCCCACCACTGGAAGCCACTTTGGAAGCCCCGGATGATGTTGTCACTCGCGACGGCGCCCCACGTGAAAGCGAAGGCTACGGCTGCCCCTGTAGCCGCATCATTCCTGGCCGAGACCGCTGTGTTTCCGATCACCTTGATGTCATGCGAGGAGTTCGACTCGCTGGCGCCTTCATATCCGCCTTCTGCGGCGGAATAGAACAATCGCACATTCCTCGCCTGGCAGCCAGTTACCTCGATCCCTCGGCTCCCAAATACCCTCACCAGTACATAGCCGTTCGACTCGGGTGGGGCTTCAGCACAAAGGTCCGCCACTTTCAGATTGGAAATATTACTCCCGACGATGAAGGGCCCGGGCCCCTGAAAGGCCAACGTGAGCAACGAGGCACAGCCGTTACCGAAAACCGAATTGCCGTTCTGCACCAGGATTCCGGCTTTCCATATCGTCGGAGCGAGAAGACGTAGAACATGATTCGAGGAGAGGCTGACTCGTGTTTCTACCGTTCCTGGTCGGCCCACCCAGATTTCCCCTGCTTCTTTCCCGAGGTCAGAATCCGCAGCGTTGATCTGCGCGCCCAGGTCGCTCCCGGGGAAACGGTTAGCCCAGCGGATGTTCTCGGAATCCCCCGGAAGCCCCGCCGAGCGATTCTCCTGGGAGGAGGCGCCAAATTGCTGGATCAGGCGAGGGGCGGCATGGACGGTTTGCGACGCCTTTGTTTGCGCGCTGACAAGCCCGCCAAGAAAATTGGAGGCCTCGCCGGCACGAGCGCTTAAAAAGAGAAGAGTGGCCGATACGGCGAAGACAAACCACCTGTACCAATAGCAGTCGGCTTCTTCCCGCGCCGCGAGGATTTCGCCTCGTGTGGTTAGCGCCTCCGTGTCCTCCGTCGCACAGAACAGTCCCGCAGGCGCGGGATCACTGCCACGCTCCGTGTGCTCTGTGTTAAAGCTTGAGCGGCACGGAGGACACGGAGAGTCTCGTTTTGGTTGCGGCCGTGCCGCGCTGGGGAAACTGCTTCTGTCTCTGATTGGCCGAAAAGCCAGCGACCACCAAAATGCAATCATATCAATAAAGGGATGAGCGACTTACGCATGCTCCTCCCCTTTCCAGCTCCCTTCTTTGAATTATCTCCATCGGTAATTACTGAAATCGCCCTAGGGAAATCGTTTTTCTTCAGCTACGAAGCCGAGGCACGAAGTTTTGCGCCCTTCCGCCGGCTAGCTGCTGATGAGGTCGAGCTGCCTGTCCACGTAATGCGGAGACTTCCTTATCACTCATCGGCTCGCACCAGATAATCGCCGCCAGGAACCAGAAATAGAAGTTCGAGGGGAAACTCTCAAAGTAGGGGATGAACAGTGACGCGAAAGCGAACCCGGCGACACCGAGGAACACGGCCAGGAACAGACCCCTTCTTTGGGGATTCCCGTATGCCAGACGGTACCGGTTGTAGCCTTGGAAGAGCGTCAGCGCGATGATCGACAGGAGAGTGACAAGACTGAGGCCCCCCCGAAGGTAAAGTGTCCTGAGGTAGTATGTTTCGATACTGAGCACAGCACTTGCTCTCTTGGTTGTGCCCACCAGGTATTCTACCGGCTCAAAATGTTCGATTGCCCTCTCCACGTCGATGACGCCCCTATAATGCCCATAGGCGCTAGTCTCCCGCAGGCTTGAGAGGTTCTCAATGCGCGCGCTAAGATACTTGGAAACTCCGGCGTCGGGAAAGGCGAAATAGAGTCCTGCAACAAAGACCACGACCACGGCCACCGCCAGCGCGCTCTTGACCCTGTTTCGCGTAAAAAGCATCAACGCGACCGTGGAGAAGACCATGGCAAAGACGGCACTCAGGGATACGGTGGACGCGAGCGCGCACAAGCACAGGACCAAAAGCGCGACGACCTTTACGGACCATCTTATTGCCTTTTCAGCTAGAAAGGCGAGCAAGGCCGTGATTGAAAGCATCAGAAACACTCCGAGATCGTTAGGGGAGCCAAAGATGGAGCCATAGCGGACGTAGATCCCACCATACCCAAAGCCTGTTGCCCGGCCCGAGAACATCTCCACCCCCAGGAATAGGAGGGTGAGGATGATCAAGGGAATGAAGAAACGGAGATGCCGGATGGAACTTTGACCTTGCAGAATGAAAGCAAACAGAAAGACAATGGGAACATATTCCAGCGGATACCTCAGATTCCAAAGGAGAAAATCAAATAGGCCGTGGTGTTCATAGAGCAAGGCGAAGGTTGGCAAGACGAGGTAGATAACCAGCAGAACGACCATAATCAACCCCCGAGTGGTAAACCACAAGGGTGAGCGCCGATCGAGTCGCCCTCGCACGGTTGCCTTCACACCAACAGCTAGAACAAAAGCTACCCAGACGACATCCTTGATAGCCCTCACCCAGGTCGGGGCATCCTCCTTATAGATGGTCGTTGCCTCTGATCCCCACCCTATCACCCATCGGCTGTAATAGAACACCACCGTAAAGAGTAGATAGGCATCCATGAGGTTGGGCTGCAAATAGAATTTCCGGTCCAGGAGGGAGTGAACGAACAGGATTCCGCACAGCCACGCGAGTGCCGGGAGACCGGAAAAGGCGCCGTACACGGCTAGGAGAAGAAACCCCATGCGAAGCATTTGAAAGAGGAGTCGGCCAAGCATGGCGGACTTCAGGGGCCTTGTCAGCACAGGCGTCTGGCCTGGTTCCCTGCTGCGCCCAAGCGCCCTTGAACTGTAAGAACCAGCGATCCTATCCACTCGCGATCCTCCTGACAGGGCCAAAAGCCGGCCGATAACCAATTCACGACCGATTGGCCAATCTGACTCGTGTTGCTGGCGGCGGAGCCTTTTTGCCAAAGCTTACCCGGGCGGCGCAAGCCCACTCACCCCGGCTCGAACTCTGACTGTCATACCCCTCCGCGTCGCCGACCCCAGCTCATACATTCGGGTGAGTTCAGTACAGGACTGCCGGATATCAAAATCGGTTTGCTCTAAGGTACGAAGCGCAATCTCCCTACCCACTAAACCCCTCTCCAGCATTTCCAGCAGGGTCGCCGCCCAAGGCGTCGCGCCTTTAGACAAAGGAAGGTACTCCACGGCGCCAGGCACGACGCTCGCCTCCGCGGTAACCGCGTCGCTTACAAGGCAGCGCAGTCCGGCAGCCTGCGCTTCAATCAAGCTGATTGGTAAGCCCTCCGAGACGGAGGGGAAAGCAAACACATCCATTGCGGAGAGTATCGAGCGAGGGACGTCGGACCGTTGGCCCGTGAAGACCACCCGCTTTTCGATGCCCAGTTCTCCCGCCATAGCCTCGATTCGTGGGCGCAAGGGACCGTCGCCAACCATCAAGAAATGAACTTCGGGGCGCGACTTCAGGACCTCCACAGCCACTTGCAACAGAAAGGCGTGGTTTTTTTCCGGCGCGAACTGACCGACGTGTCCCACTACAGGCGCGTCGGCCGGAATTCCAAGCTCTCTTCGCGCTTCCTCCCGCGACGGTGCAGTCCGAAATTGTTCCAGATCGATTCCACAGCGGAACAAGCGAAAACGCGGGTCGGAGCGCCACTGGGGTCCGAACAGGTATTCCGCAGCCATGCCCGAAACAGCCAAGCCTGCGGTTGCGTATTTCCGAATCCCGGCTTTCATGGCCGCACGCCAGGCGCTTCTTAAGAGCGAGTCTGGTTTGAGGTGGCTGCTGTTGTGGCTGTGGGCAATGCGCGCCGGGACTCCTTCAAGACTCGCTTGGCAAAGAACCACTCCTGAAGGCCAACCGACATGGGAATGCACGACATCGTAGCGCTCCGCACGGAGAATCCGCCGAAAGCGAAGAGGGAAAGTCACGAAGTTGTGGGACAAAAGGCAGGGAAGGACACGCCCGCCCACAGCGCAGACCTCCTCCTCGAAGCTTGCTGACGGTGGCCCGAGGGTACAGAAGTGAAACTTCACATGTTCACGGTCAAATCGCCTCGTGACCTTCAGCAGCCAACCTTCGGCGCCACCGCCTGGTACGGCCCGGACGACCTGGAGGACCCGAATTGGTTCGCGGCACACTTGCTCAGCCTCGTTGACGATCTCTTCCTGCCTCAGGCTTCGACAGCCATAACCATCCCTGGAGGCCCCACCCACGGGGAAGCGGGAAGTGAGTATATACCTGTATTGGCGCCCGCGTCGACGAAATCGCCTCCCGCCTGCAGGTCGTTTGCTTCGGGATCGCCCGGAAACTGTTCCTGTTGTGCATCCCAGGCGAGTTTGCGGCGCAGCTTGAAGGCGATGACGCCCAGCAAGCCCGCGCTCGTCGAGCGGTGCATGGTTTCCACATCTGAATTGGGCTTCTGGCGGGACTTTAGGCAATCCAGGAAATTCAGCCCGTGAGGATAGTGCTGGGCCAGGCCTCCACCCTTAGTGCCTACAAGCTCCGCAAGGCAGCGAGGGTCGCTTTGGCGCACGCTTCCCAGGAGAACTGTTTCACCCGCTCTCTGCCTCGTGCCACGAGCTGCTCCCGCAAAGCCCCGTCGGTCAAGAGGCGTTCCATCGCCATGGACATCTCCTGGACAGACTCCGGATCAAAGTAGAGCGCCGCATTGCCAGCGATCTCCGGTAAGCTGGATCGACTCGAGCTCATAACTGGCACTCCGCTCGCCATAGCCTCCAGGATCGGCAGCCCAAATCCTTCGTACAGGGAGGGCATGGCGAAGCCGACCGCCGCTCGATACAGAACTGACAAATCGGAATTGGGAACTACTCCTGTGCGGATTACCTGGCCCCGGTAAGCAGGATCAGTGAGCAGCCGGTCGAGATTTTCGCATCCCCAGCTCTGTCCACCGCAGAGAACCAGTTGCAGGGGGAGGTCCTTGCGGCGTTTCCGTGACAGCCCGTAGGCCTGGACCAGCCCTACCAAGTTTTTCCTGGGTTCCATTTTGCCCACCCAAAGAATATAGGGATGGTCGATCCCATATCGGCCCAGGACCCGTCCCTTCTCGCGTGCGTCGATCAGCGACGACTGATATAGGTCACGGTCGAAGCCGAGATAAATCACCAGAATCCTTTCCGGCGCTATCCCGCAGACGGAGACCATGTCAGCCTTGGAGTGCTCTGAATTGGTCAGAATAAGGTCCGCGTGGCGCAAGCTCGAGGAATAGGAGTGGCGGAAGAGAATCGAGCGGAACGAGTGCCGGCGAAAACCGGGCAGCAGCGTGATGACATCGTGCACCATGATCGCCAGCCGAACAGCTTTGTAATAGATCGGATAGGGGAACGGCAGGAAAAGCACCTCCGGACGGAGGCGTTTGGCAGCGAGCATGAACAGACCTAACCTCCAAAGGTCCCAATGGCGCATGTTCGGGCACGGAATGAATTCAAACCCCGGCCGATGGACCAATCTCGCGCCCTCCATTTCGTCAAGCGGAGGCACGAGGACACGAATGTCTACAGACGCCCCCTGGGCCGTCTGTCGCTCCATCTGTCGGAGTACGTTGGTTGTGTATGCCTGGACGCCAGTACCGAAGTGTCGGCGAGACAAAAACGACCCGTCCACGCAGATGTTTCGCGCCATCTTAGATGTTCACACCTCGACCGCAAAAACTCTGATGTCCAGCTCGAGGTCAATAATAAACGTCTCCAGACCCCCATGTCCAGGGCATAGGAAGCAAGGGCAACCCTCACAAGCCCCCTCGTAATGACGCGGAAGCAGAGAATTCAGCAGCCACTTCGCAGTTCAGGTCGTCCTGAAATTTCCTGTCAGGGAACCCGCTGGCGCGCCAATTCGCGTCGCCACCTGCGCCAAGCGGCCCGCGGGTGAATACCCAGGAGATAGCGAGCATTAGCCAGTAAACGCAGGGGTTGAACTTGCGCCAGACGCAGTGGAGAATGTCCGACGCATCCCCGTAAACGCAGTTTATGGCCACCATATCGGCTGCTATTCGCAATCTCCGCCGGAACACCCCGTTGAACCACGTCAAGTAATAGTCGACGACGACGTGGGGCATGAGACCCATGCGGATGCCGCGCGCCGCCGCGCGCACCCAAAATTCCATATCCCCACAGGAATATTTGGTGGCCAGCGACCCAATCAGCTCGAAGACCCTGCGCGAATGAAGGCCGCCAGGCTAGTCACCCTACGCGTTTCGCGGAGCCAGTGACGGAGGGTCAATGCACTTGTATCCAAGGAACGCATCTCCTGCACGCATCGTGCGGTGCCACCTTGCTCCTCCCAGATATCAGTCTGACCGAATACGATGTCGACCTCCGGGTGCGCGGCAAAGTAGTCTGCGGCAAGGCGAAAAGCTTCCGGACGAAGTACGTTGCCGTCGCCCATGAGCTTGAGAATCTCGCTGAGCGCCACGCGGCGAAGGAGACGACGGTCGCGTACGGTCTCTGACGCCGGGAAGGGTGGAATGCGATTGCTGATGGGGACGACCCGAGCCTTACTCATTCGGTCTGCCCACCCGTGGCAAAGTGAACGCGGCGAAGCCCGCACAGGAAAGCGTGAGGATGTGCAAGAGGCATTAGCTCAGGCTGCCATCCCATACTGGTTCGACAAGAGAATTACTCTCTCCCGAAATCCGGCGGCGTCCCTTGAAAAACATGAGGCCCAAGGTCTGCAAGGGCCTCGCGATAAAAGCCAGGAGCCGAATAAACCAACGCCCCACCGTGTGCCTTCCCAAGAGCAGTCCAAAGTTCATCAAGAAGACGAGCGACTCGCCACCGGGCAGTTCCATGGTCTCCAGCAAGTGTGCGCGGACCGACTCGGCCAGGTTGCGACCCGGAAACCTGTATTCTCCCGAGTGAAGACGCAAGGTATGCCGAAAAAGTTTGACATTTAGGTATTTGAAATTCACCCCACAGCTCACTAACCTGGAGTGATAGTCCGTATCAGGAAATCGGCACTGCGCATCTAGGAGGCCGACCCGTGGGATCGCGGCACGCCGGAGGAAAAGCCCGACACCGGCTACAGGTAGCTGTCCTGCAGGTCCAACCTTGCAAAAGTAAGTATGAAGCCGCTCCGCGTTTGTGCCGGGGTCGATTCTGTACATCACGCCTCCACACTGGAGCGCATCGATGTTGGCATGGGACAACATGACCGAGACTGCTTGGTTCATCGCCTGCGGATAGAAATAGTCGTCATCGGTAATAAATTTGATGACCTCCCCTCGCGATTTCAGGATCCCCTTGTTAAGCGCGTGCGCCTCGCCGCAGTCCGGACTGGATTCAAAAACACTGATGATGTCGCCGTGCTTCTTGATAACCTCCGCAGTGTGATCGGTGGACATACCATCGATTACAATCAGCTCATCCTCAGGCGCAATGAAGGCGCGGACATTTTGCAGTGCCCTGTCCAGAAAGTCAGCTCGATTGCGCGTCGCAATAATGTAACTGACCCTGGTCTTGCCGCTTTCAGTTGTGTGGCAGCACATGGCCGAACTCCCCATTTCACAATAGCCGCAGTCGGCAGAGCGCTTCGTTGCTGGACCTTATCCGCAATGGCAGCCTCCAACTAGGAGAAGAACTATAACATGCTTGCAGACCCAACCCACGCGCAGTCATTGCCGCGTCTGACGAGGATCGTTGCCAGTAATGGTCAGGCAATAGTGGATGAAGGGTCAACAACGGCATCATCGCAGGACACCTCGCAGGTCATTCAAGACGAAAGGGACAAAGGTCATGGCGGACAGGGGGATGCGCGCCCAGAGCGGCCAACCGAGTTTTTGCATCAACAGCGATGCCGCCACAATGCATCCGCCCCCCAGGGCCGGCCGCAGCCACGCCCGGAACTGGAGCGAGCCGATCGTCCGTTGATAATTCGGCAACGAAACCAGCCAACCCGCAAAGTCAACTCCGGCGACGGCCAGAGCCGCGCCCAAAGCGCCGGCGCGAGGGACCAGCAGCAGTCCGCCTCCAATGGCAACAACAGCCGACGCGATCACCGCCCGGAGCATGGTGAAATCCTGGCCGAATGAAATCAGGCAGTTCGTGTAACCACAAATGGCGAAATTGAAGATGACGCCGACCGCCATGACCCTCAGCAACAGGATGGCGCCTTCATATCTCGCGCCGAACATGATCCAAATCACTGCGGGAGCCTCTGCGCAGGAGAAGGCGGCGATGAAAAAGGCCGCCATCATATGCACCTGGGCAAAAAGCAGAGCCTCACGTTGAGCCACGGGGCGAGCGCTGGCGGCGAAGCGCGCCAGGCGCGGCAGAAACACGGTGCTCAGCAGGCCCGGAATCTGGGTGGCAAGCTCAAGCAGGCGAAACGCCGCCAGAAAGATCCCTAGTGTGGCCATTCCGAGGTACGCTTTGACGATCAAGTTGTTCGCATAATGGAGAACCACCACCAGCGCGATGGTAACCCCCAGGGGCAGCGAGGCGCTCAACGCATTGCGCGTTTCCCTCCACGACGGCCAATCCAATCGCAGCTTCAGCTTCTTCAACAACGTGGCGTAGACGATTCCGGTCGCGAAAAGGCTGGTCGCAATCGGAATCAGCGCATAGGTGTAAGCGTCGCGCGGCGACCGGACCAGAATCACCAGAGCCAGAGCGGTCAGGCAGCTATTCAACACCCCCAAGCCGGCGGGGATACGCATCAACTCCAGGCCGTTCAATGTCCAATCCGCAGAGAGCGCTATCGTGAACAAAACCAATCCGCAGAGCAAGACCATCCTGCGCTCGGACGGCTGATGCAGCCCACCCAGCGCAAAAGCCACCAGCGCGCCATAACCCAGGAAGGCCAACACGACTTGAGTCATATTGACAATGAACAGGGTTTTGCCCGCCTGCGCCCGGTTGCGGGCAATCTCCCGTGTCCCCCAGGTGAGTAATCCCGGCGAAAGCAAAATACTCGCGTAGGCCGCGACCGAGATCCCGTAGCCGACCAAACCGTACTTCTCCGGGCCCAGGACGCGCGCCGCGTAACCCAGCAAGAGCAGTCCGATGAGCCACCGGACAAGCGCCCCACCGCTGACCGAAAAGAGATTGAGCAACAGATTGGAGCGTCGCGTACGGCTCAGCAGGGCCAGCACCTGAGTGCCCCCCGGAAACCTCTCGACAATTCCTGCTGTTCGCTGGACCAATACTGTGACCATTCACTTCATCCGCCGTAGAGGTACCGCTTTCGCTGCGGTCGGAGGGAGACTACACGTTCGAGTAAAGGTTTCGGGCATCCAGGACCTTGACGGCCTGCACCAACTCGTCGATACCTTCCTCGAGGCCGATGCTCGTCTGAAAGCCGAAACGTTTGATCTTCTGGTAGGAAACGACGTAGTTCCGCTTATCCGCATCCTCACCCACGTCCGCGTAATGGAGGTAACAATCGACCTTCCGGCGGATCATCTCACACACCTGCGCCTTGCTGTAATTCATCTCTTCGGAACCTACATTGAAGACCTGCCCTTGCATTCGCGAGGCGTTTTCGATTCCGAACAAGAAGGAGCGAGCGATATCACATACATGGATGAAGGTCCTCATAAAGTGTGCCTCGTAAATTACGAGATACCGCATCTTGAGGGCCGTGTAAACGAAATCGTTAACCAGCAGGTCTAATCGCATCCGAGGAGAAACTCCAAAGGCGGTCGCAAAGCGGTAAGCAATGGTATTGCAGTTTTCCAGAAGGTGTTGTTCCGCAGCGGTTTTGGTCTTGCCGTACAAGCTGAGGGGATTCAGAGGCGTCTCCTCCGTGCACAGCTCATCCACCAAGGCCCCATAATTGCTGCCAGTGGACCCGAACAACATCAACCGCTCGCGCCCTGCGGCTTTGGCGACGACCTTGGTTCCATCCACATTCACGGTCTGGGCCAAATCGGGATGCTTTCGACAAGCTGGGAAGCCGACGATGGCGGCCAGGTGTATGATTGCGTCAGAACCCTTCACAGCGTCGGCCATTACGCGTTCGTCTCGAATGTCTCCAACAAGAAACTCGAAGTGGGGGTTGCGGAAATTGGGGAGCAAACCGACCCCGGTGTACATCAGGTTGTCAACTACACTCACATGATAGCCTCGCTCAAGAAGTAATGGCACCACAACGCAACCAATGTATCCAGCTCCACCTGTAACGAGAACTCTCATAACCCTGCCCCCTTGTTCAACCCGAATTCGCAAGTTGGCCTGCTCCGTTTGACCCTAAGTGTTTTGCTTTCGTCGGATTACAGTGTGAGAATTCAACTTCGCGCAAGTTGAAAAGGTGCGCACCAAATCTTTGAAAACAAACCCGATGTCTGCAAAATCAAGCGACTTAGGCTTGCGTGCTAGGATTCAACTTTGGAATTCGGGTTCAATAGATCTCCGAATCTGCCATGGTCAGGAACCACCGTTTTGAGTCTTCCAACCAGCGATATTCGTTGTCCAGCACTTTGCAGCAAAAACACCTTTTCGAGTCGCTCTCGCGAAATCCCAAACGCGATGCGACGACATCCAAGACATTGTTGCCCTTTAGCCACACGGCAGCCCTCAGTACCGCCTTTTCATGAAAGTACTGTAAGGCAGAACTCAGCATGTACGTGATTACCTTTGAATCGCCCTCCTTCCAGGCGAGGTCCACGATGTCCCCGTAGCGGTCACCTGTGTTCGGGTCCTGAAAGATTTTCAACACCAAGTAACCAAAGGGGCAATTTCGTCGCGTCACCTGCAGAAAGTCGTAGTGATACCAAGGATTGTTCTGAAACCTCCATGAGATAAATTCACGTGTACGATGGACGGTAAACGGCGAGTCTGAATTACCACCGTGAGTCGCCTGCGGGGGTGGTAAATAAGCCTCGCTCAGACCATCGACGAATCTAGCCTCTATGCTGCTGTCCCCTTCAATCTGGGCTTCAGAAGTTGAGGCCATATAGGTCGCAATCACATCAACGCGTTTCCAGAGAAGTCCACCTACGTGCGCAGCATCAGCCCTCTGATTCGCCATCACCAACAGCGCCACAGGCTTATAAGGAAGGACTTGGTGAGCCGCAAAATCTGCCAGTTGTCGGAACAGTCCCCGCCCTTGAAACTCAGGGGCAATCATGATATCGATTGCCCAAGCGGTTTTCACCCCTCCTGAATCTCTGAGTTGAAACCCGTAGCACCCAATGAGATCTTCTCCTGCTGTCAGCGCGAGACTTAGGAAGCTCGGATGCGGAGATTCAAAGAACTGCCAGCGGTAATATGATTTGTTCACGTATCGCGTGTAGAGAGAATTGAATAATCGACAGAATTGCTCTGCATCATTTTCGTCGTTTCGAGCCAACCGCAAAACAATACCCATCGCATTGGTGTCCAGCAATCCGGAATCTCCTTACTAGTGGGGAGCGCGGTAATGAACCTTTTCGATGCTGTTCTCGAAAGGCAGAGAGCACTACTTCGGGACTCCCAGCTTTGGCTGCAGACTACCTGATGCGGCACGCCGTTTCAAAAAAGTCTGGGGAAAAAGACACATTTCTGAGAAAAACCTTCTCCCAAGCTGAGGGAAAGGGATACCGGCCATAGCCCGAAATCTCACCTAGGCGATGGCCATGGGTTGCTCCTTCCCAGAGTTGCTTCAGGTACAAATGCCCCCCTCTTCCTTCCTCAGAGATAATCTGGAAGTACTGCCCGACCTACGTCTCTGTCATTTCCTGAAAACTGGCGATGTTCACCACAACGTCCAAGCTCCCCTCTTGTACCCTGAGCAGGTCCTGGCTTCGTAGAAACCAGACATCAGATCGGGCCGAAGCTCCAGCAGGCTGTAAAATTTGTCGATGGAGAACAGCAGATCCAGCGAGATCTTACACCCGTCGATCTCGTACGCCATACCCAACTTCAACGGTTCGATAGCTGGAATCCTCTTTAGTAAGCCATGAACGTCTCGATCTCGCAGCAAATGAAAATAGGTATATACAAGGTACCTATGCAGTCGCGGATCACCAGGAGCAAAACCCGAGAAGCGCAAGTTAAAGTATTGCTCCTCTGCGTCACCAATCCCTTCCAAGCTAAACACGTGATCAAACAATTGCGCCACACTTTGCCGATGCTCTGTTGCCCGGAAAGGCGAGGGAGTCCGCGAGTTATGGGTTCGCATCTCCACGAGTAACGACGACTGCTCACGCGTCAAGCTGGACTTTCCCAAAAGCTGCGCCAAACGGTACTTGAAATCCAGCCTCCTGGCGAGGGTGGCGACCGAGAGGTTTGATATTTTTCTTAGCAATGGAACCACCTTCTTCAATCCCTGCCGGCTGACCACTTTCCTCGCACAGATGGGGGTGTCACTAGCGACCTGCCTCATGCATGGTACAACCCTTTCCAATTTCAGGATCTTTCCCTTCTCGTCCAATGCAATAACCACCTGCGTTTAATTGAGTCTAGCGAAACGTCCCAGGCCGCCGCGTTTACCAACCACCCCGAATTGAAGCAACAATCCTCTCGATGTCTTCGTCCCCCAACCCGTCGTGAACGGGGATGGCCGCCTGACATTCATTGAAAGCGGCTTGTCCGGGCAGATCATCTCTGACTCCGCCAAAGACCGAATTGTGATCGATCCGAAGATGAACAACGGAAGATGGAATCCCGTTTTCCGCCAGCTTGCGAATGAAGTCCTCCCGCCGCTCGACAAGGACCGTAAACAACCAATAGGCGTGAGTACGGTCGTCGTCCAGCCTGAGCAACTGGAGGCCGGGAACATTCTGTAGGTGTTTGCGGTAGTAAGACCCAATCCGCTGCCGGCGGGCCAGGCGCTGGGGGAAATCCTCGAGATTCCCCAGACCCACCGCCGCAGCCAAATCGTTCATGTGGTATTTGTAGCCGACGGCGTCAATATCGTATTCCCGCTCGCCCAGAATGGAAGGCCGGCTGTTGGGGCGGTCGATGCCGAACCAGCGACGGGAAAACGCCACGCGTACGTCGGCTTCGTCCAGGCAGCAAAGCGCCCCACCGTCACCAGTCGTCAAGTGTTTGATTGCCTGGAAGGAGAAAGCCGTGAAGCGCGAAATCGAGCCCAGCGGCTTGCCCTTATAGGTTGCCCCCAGCGCGTGCGCCGCGTCTTCGATAACTGCCAGACCGTGCCGCGCAGCGAGCGCGTTGATTTCATCCATATCACAGGGATAGCCCGCCCAATGCACGGGTATCACTGCTTTGGTCCGCGGGTTAATGCGCTCCGCGACGGAGGCCGCACTGATGTTGCCTGTCATCGGATCAATATCCGCGAAAATTGGCGTCGCCCGCTGCATCAAAATCACCAGTCCCGTGGCGACAAAGGTTTGTGCCGGAAGGATAACTTCATCGCCGGGACCCACGCCAACCAAAGCAAGTGCCAGATGAAGTGCGGAGGTCCCGCTATTGACCGCGATAGGGTTCCTCAAACCGAGGCGCTCGCAGAGCGCGCTTTCGAAGCGCTTGACCATCACCCCTTCGCTGATCCACGCTGACCGGAGCACTTGGTTCGCCAGTTCCACCGCCGAGGGAGAAATGTGCGTATGGAAAAAGCTGATGGCCTGCGTCTCTGCAACCGATGCTTTCACTCCTGCCGCTCCCTTATGCGCGGATTGCCTCGTCGTAGTGGGCGACAAACCATTCGAGAGTGCGTCGTATACCGTCCTGGATAGGTGTAGGGGGTTCCCAGTCCAGCACGCTCTTCATCTTGGTGATGTCGCCAACTTTATGGAGGGCTCCGTCCGGTTTAGTTGCGTCGTAAACGATTTTCCCTTCGTAGCCTGCTATTTCCTGGATCACGGCTGCCAGTTCGGCGATCGAGGAACCCTTGCCGACAGCGATGTTTAGAGGCTCGACGTCGTTGTAGCGCTCGGCCGCTCGCATGATTCCTTCGGCCGCGTCCTCAACATGAAGCCACTCGCGTACCGCTCTGCCTGTGCCCCAGAGCACGACCTCGGGCGCATGACTTTGCTTCGCTTCATAGAATTTCCGAATCAGCGCAGCCAAGGCATGAGAACGGTCCGGGTGAAAGTGCTCCCCCGGCCCGTAAAGGTTAATAAGTATTAGAGAAAGTGCTTGGAATCCGTATTGCCGCCCGTAGCACTTTGCCTGCATGACCGCAGCGCGTTTGGTTGCGCCGTAGTTCTCCACCGTGGGGTGAAGTGGCCCCGCTTCAAACTCATCCTCTCGCAGAATTCCGTCGCGCGGTTCGCCTGGATAAGCACACCCGGCCACGATGTTGACATACTTCTTCACTCCGGCCAGCCGGGCAGCCTCCATCGTATTGGCGCCCATCAGCAAGTTGTCGTAGAAGATCGTGCCGGGGTAGAGCTTCTGATAGGCGATGCCACCTTGGTTCGACGCACAATTGATCACAATCTGGGGCTCGTGTTCTGTGAAGCACCGCAAACCATGATCGAGAACACGCAGATCATGACCCGTACGGCGGCTAATCGCAGTAACGACAGCCCCCAGCCTTTCCAGCCGCGCAACGACGTGCGAGCCAAGAAAGCCTTTGCCTCCGGTGACGACAACCTTGCGTCCTTGCCATAATTGTGTGCCCATCATCTTTTGTGGCGTCTCTCCGATTCCATTAGTTTCTGTGCTCTCCGCGAAAAAGCGAGCCTCCCGGGGGGCTTCCCACGGCCTAAAGTCCGAGCACCCATGGTTACCCCTTTTTTGTCCGAGTACGATTAACGCACTTTGTTCTCGCGATATCCCTGGACCCCTATGGAGCGATGAAACTTTGGGTGAAGGTAACCGACGGTCTGCGCAGCACACCTCGCTTTTGCTGACCTCAAATGGTCGGTCCTGGGACGGTCGCCTGTGAGCGCCGAAAGCCACCCATTTCCGGGTCTTCGCGAAACCGACCAACTTCAAAGTTCGGCGAGCGTCCGGTAAGAGCCCGGCCACCGGTGCAAGTGGACGCTCTTAAACCCCGAGAATGTTTTCCCCCCGTAATTTATAAAGTGCAGCGGAGGACTTCAACTTGGTTCGCGACACATTTGCTCCGCCCGCCTGAGGATCCGCGACCGGGCTAGCTTTGAACCCCTTCTCCCAGAGGTGCCAGACGGGAGCTCAGAAACCTCCTGAACGGAGACGCGACCCGCCATAGCAGGAAAACTCTCCTGGCCACAGGTGAAGGCAAATAGAGCATCAACCTCCATAGATGCCTTGCCCGCGACGGGGGCAGATGGCAAATGATGCGATCAGCGCTCTGTCCGCGAATACCGTTACTGGGCTTACCCTGTAAGATGTAAACTGCGAGGAGGCTGTCCCAGTAAGCCGCATGCTCTTCCAAGTGCAGGTGCCCGGCGACATCCTGTCCAAACAGCCTCGCCACAAAGTCCTTTTGCAGCTCAAAGATTCTAAGGAAGGCGTCGGCCTGTCTAGTCATCCAGCTCGCGCTCGGAGCCGTCATCTCAGACACGCCCCCGCTATGCAACCTGTACAGCGCCAGCGAGTCGGGGATAGTTACGATGGGCGTGAGAAACACAGCCTGCGCAGTCAGGAACGGGTCAACAAAAAACCGCAGATCGGCCGGAATGGGAAAGAGTTGATCGGCAATGGCTTTCCTGAAGTTTAACGTGGAAGTGAAAGCGAGGGGCAGGAACCCACCTCGTTTAAGGGCGGCAGGCGCCAGCCAGCCCTTGTAAAGCAGTCTCGGCATGGGGGAGCTAATCGGCTTACCCAACTTCGACACCCCGAGCAGACGGTGCACACAGAGTCCGGAGTCAGGGTTCCCGCTAAAGGCCGCCAATACTTTCTCTACTTTCAACCGGTGAAACGCGTCGTCGGAGTCGAGGAGACAAATTAATTCTCCTTGTGCGCTGGCGTACGCGGCGTTGAGGGCCGATGCCTGTCCACCATTTTCCTTGCGAAGCAGCTTGACGCGCGAATCCTTCCGTACATAACGACTGATCACGTCGCAGGAAGCGTCTGTCGAGCCATCGTCGCAAATGATAACTTCCAAATTGCCGTACGACTGGTTCAGCACGCTCTCAATCGCCTCGCCTACGTACTGGGCATAGTTGTAATTCGCGATCAATACCGACGCCAAAGGGTGATGAGGAAGAGGCTCGAGCGCGACGGGTCTGAGCCGTCGAGCGATCTCCTCCGAGCTTTTGTGGACGATACTCTCCACGGCAGATTTCATGAGCTTCCGCCCGACTCTACAACTGCAACGGTTCCCTCACGCTCAAGATCTAACGCACCCTTGCCCGAGCCCCTAAAGTCGTCAGAGCCCTTTCGGAGGCCTTTTGGCTGGCGAGAAGCCCCACCAAAACGCCAGCAGGTGCTTGGCGACGGGCGAAGGAAGCGCGATTCTGATGCGCCATAGCCACTCTCGGGAGGGGTGAGAGAGTCGGGCCAGCAGACTTTCAGGAGAGAAGCCTCCAACGCCGCACCTTCGCTCGGCCTCCACGGCTTATACGGCAAGCAGGTTATCCCACCGCGGCCCGATGTTCGATCTTATTCCACTTGCTCGTCCCCGCCGGAGGGTGGCCAATGGTCTACTTCCCTGCTTTGATTTGGCGCACCATAACTTATTGATTTCAGGTCTTTCCTGGTTTTGTTTGCTCTTTCGCGCTCCGCCTCTCCCATGTCGTACTTCTTGCTTCGCTTCCCTGCGGGCCGGCGACGCTTGCAATAAGTTGTGGAGCGACTTCTCCGCATTGTTCCATATTTTGAAAATGGTGACGAGCTCCAGGGAAAACATATTGGCCTCTGAAGCGCTCCAAATACTCCCACCCTGGAAGGCAGCGAATCAGCCGTGTAACTGGGCTTAGCAGTATGGAATGGAGCTTAGAACGCCTTCTCTGAACAACTGCAGCGCGTCTAATATCCTCCGGTTGACGTGCGATGTACTCATCTAGAATGCGCCACTCCTCCGCCACGTTGGCTCCGTGCCGCTCGTTTATGGCGACACTTTCAATGCTCTGGCAGAGCATGTTCCGCTTGTTGACTTGGTAGGGGACACGCTCAGAGTAGAAGTTCCTTCTTACATTCTCGAGGGTGTGAGCCGCAAAGACCGACACGGTCGTAAGATCCAAGTCAATCAATCGCCGAAAGCTCGCCGTCTCTTCGAACTCTGCCAGGAACTCCTTGAAGGCCTCACCCTTGTTAATTACTGTTGTCATCCCAATCGATCGTGGTGTTGCCCCATCAATCATCAGAGGCCAGCCGACAAAAATATACTGGTCAGTATTGAAAAGAAGGCTGGCCGCAGCGCTGTAATCAGGACAGGAAGGCATAAACATTCGCCCTTGTATCTGGAGCACTCTTGCAACTAATCTCTGGTGGCAGATTGAATTCAAGAACTTCGGCATATGAGCAGCCAAGTCTAGACGTAGATCGAAAAGCTCCCGCAGAACATCCTGGCTGGAGAGAAGTAGGGTATTGAACGGGGGCTTGCCAACGTAAAGAAAATTTCGCCGAAAGGGCTGCACCCAATCTGGTGAGAAATACGTACAGTGAGTCCAGGACACAAGGTCCACCCTGTATTCCTCAACGGCCGCCATCGCCCTTTCAACAGCAAAGGGAAGCAAATAGGAATCGTCGGTCAAAAATGTGACGTATTCCCCTTGGGCGTGGGAAAGCGCAAATTCCCAACTATCGGGCATGGCCAGCAGACGATCGGTCCTCACATACCGAAGCCTGGAGTCCTGAAATGATTCATAGACCTTTCTGGTTTCTTCATTCCCACAGTAGTTGTCGCTGACCAGAATCTCGAGATCCTGCCACGTTTGGCGCAAGGCGCTTTGCAGCGCGACGTTCAAGAGGGTAGCGCGGTTGCGCGTTGGGATTACGATGGAAACTCTTGGCATTACCCTGACCTCCCATACTAAGACAAAGAAGCACCCCCTCCCTGCACCTAAAGGAGCGGGGAGGTGCTCGCGGGTGCCGGCTTCAGGAAAGTCAGCCGCCGCAATGTTTCGCGTAACTCATCACCAATCAATCGATAAGCTCCGGCAACAAACGCAATTGAAGCAAACACATAGCCCAAGACTAACGACAGAATGGAAGAAGACCCCAGGGACGCGATGATAGCCCAGGCTCCACCGTACGTCAAGCCTGCCAGTACAACAGCCTGCCAGTACAAAGGCCTTGAATACATGGAGGTACCATTTCCAAGCCGGCGGCAGCGATCGGATCGGTGGCGAATTCGGCGGCGTAGCGCCCGGCCGCGCCCTGTCGGCCCTGTGTCGCGGTCGCATAGCCGATGCTCCACGGCCCAAGGTAACCCATCACGTGAATGCGATCCAGCACGACATAGTCTGGCAAGTTCGCGAGCAGGAGCAGGCTGGAGGCCACATCTGGACTGCATCCATGAAAGAAGCGGCCGCCAACGCACCTCACTCTTTCCGAGTGAATTCAGGGCCCCGCCACCGCAGTAGGCTGCCGCCCCTGCAGGCTTACTCCGATGCCACACCTTCCCTGTACTTAAGGCCCAAGGGGCCAAAGGACAGCAAGATCCTGCGCCGCGTCTCCTGGCCCATGAAGAAGAGCGCAAAAGAGACGTAAACGAGCGTGGCGCCGCTATAGGCAATGGATAGGTGGAAAACAGAAAGCGGGCCAGCATAACTGACCGCAAGCCATGCACTGCCATAAATGAGGATGCCGCCCATCAGAATGCGGAGAACCTGCCAGTACCAGATTCGCGGCGCAATCCCTAGACACTCGCGGCAGATGCGCGGCAGTCCGTAGGAATATGCATAGATGTGGTAAAGCACCCATGAAAAGCCAGCGCCGTTCAGCCCGAACCAGTAAATGGCCATGGCGCTAACCGGCGGCACGATGAACAGCGCCAGAACGTTCTGCCGGGCGGTGATGTCCGGTCGGCCCACCGCGAGCGAGACGATGTAGGGGCTCATCAACGTCCCATTCATGTAAGTGCCGACGCAAAGAAACGTAGCAGGCAGTAGCAGCAGGTGGGCGGATCGCAGGTCAAACACCCGCGAAAACACCGGAATCGCCGCAAACGGCACCGCGGCGAACACCGGAACCGTCCCGAAGCAAATGAGGTCCTGGATTTTGTTGTAGGCGTTCCTCAGCTCAGCGGTTTTCCCTACCCCGTGCAAAGCTGAAAAGTGCGGAAAGATGGCGTTACTGATAGCCCCGGTCAGAAGCGCGCCCTGGTTGACGACGCCACGAGTAAAAGTGTAGAGGCCCAGCAGGGCCAGCGGCAACAACTTACTGACTACCACTTTGTCGATCTCGCTGACCATCCACGAGCAGAGGGTAATGGTCATGAGGCCCGAGGCGTAACCGATGTTCTCCTTTACCACCGCCAGGGAAAAACCGGGAAGCAGCAGCGCACGCACGGAGAAGAAATGTGTACACACAACCCAGTAGACGGCAATCTGCACCCCCATGCAACCGGCAATCCAGTACGCCACATGAAATAGATTGCCGTGGATCAGCAGGATCAGGAAGATTCCTGCCTGTTGCAGGGCCTTCGCGGCCACGTCGATCAGGTTGGTAAGCCCCATGTGCTGGAGACCCACCAACAACGCTCTATACAGGCCTCCGGGTAGCGCCACAAGCGCGCCGACAGTTAAAATGCGCATGATTTTAATTGCTGTCAAAGCATCAAGGGAGTTGAGCTTCACCCAATGGTGAACGAGGTACGGGGCGGCTGTGTAAGCCACAATGGCCAGAGTGAGGTAGGCGATCCAATAGAGCGTCGAGCTTGTCCGGATGAAACTCTTGATGTATTCCGGCCGATTCCCTTGGTGAGAAGCTACCTCCCGCACGGCGCTTTGGCAGATGCCCAACTGTACGGCCACCGACAGAGCCACGCTGACAGCCAGAGAGAAGTAAATCAGACCCAGGGCGTCACCGCCTAGCCTGCGAAACACGAAACGGACAGCGACAAAGCCCAGGAGCACGCTGAGTCCCTGGCCAAGGCCGTTATAGACGATGTTCCTGGATACTCTCGACATCAGGTAGGGCCCTGCTATCCCTCCGTATTCAAACACGCGCCAAGCGAGATTGCCGCACAATCTCCTTAAGGGACTCACCTACGTATCTGACTTTTTCCAATGTCATATTAAAGCCGGACGGAAGGTTGATAGCATAAGGGCTGATCTGATAACTAATCGCGTTCCGTTGGCGGGCTTGTTCCCCTTGCCTTAGCGTCGCATACGCCGGAAGAGAACTCAAGGGGTGAAAGAACGGCCGGCAGTCAATGTTCATTTCATCCATTGCCTGTAGCAACCTATTCTTGCCTATTCCCATCTTCTCATCCAAAACCACCGTGACCATCCAATAGGAACTCTTGGTACCGGGAGCCTGGTAATTCAAGGTCACACCTTCCACGTCTGACAACTCATCCTCGTACCAAGAGAAAATCTCCCGCTTGCGGCAGGCCAACTCCTCGACCCGTTCCAGTTGGGCTAAGCCCAAAGCCGCCTGCATGCTACTCATCTTGTACTTGTACGCCACCTCGGTGTTGAAAAACATTTTATCGCCGGGTGGGCGACCGTGGTCGCGCAGGAAGAGCGCTCGCTGATAGACGTCCTCCCGATTCGTAACCAGCATGCCCCCTTCGCCGGTCGTCAAGGTTTTGGAGCCGTGAAAACTGAAGGTCCCGGTGTCCCCGAGGCTGCCCGCCTTCCTGCCCTTATACTCCGAGCCAATAGCTTCTGCTGCGTCCTCGATGATGGCGATATGGTGCTGCGTCGCCAGGCAGCGGAGGCCGTCCATGTCCGGCATGTTTCCGTAAAGGTCCACAGGAATCATCGCCTTGGTTCGAGGGGTGATCCAGGCCTGGCAGGACGCCGGCGATAGGCACCAACTGCGTGGATCGATATCGGCGAATACGGGCGTTGCTCCCACATAGGTGATGGGTGCAGCCGTAGCAATCCAGGTTATCTCCGGCACAATCACCTCGTCCCCGGGACCAACGCCCAGGGCCAGTAAGGAAAGATGAAGGGCCGACGTGCAGGACGGCAGAGCCATGGCAAAGCGAACACCCAGATAATCCGCAAAGGCTCTCTCCAAGCGCGCGTGATACATGTTCGCGTTCGAGTACCAAGCGTGAGCCACTGCGTCGGTCACGTAGTCGATCTCTCTTTGCGTAATCCAAGGCCCGGACACTGGAATTCGTTCCATGGTCAATCCTTAACACACTTCAGGTAGCCATCTGGCGCCGCGGTAATAAGAAGTTTGTTTTCGATATCTTTGTCGATCATGAACCGGTCGTTACTCCGCAGGAATTCCCACACTGCGGTCTTCGGGTTGTTTCCCTTGTCCCACGGGCGGCCCGCGAAGTAGCCTGAAGGCATATCTTCGATCACGGTGTCGAAAACCACCAGGTAGCTTCCCGTGCGGACCAGGGGCGAGTAAGCCTCTAATTCCTTGAGGACGTGGTCATGAGTATGCAAGGAGTCCAAGACCACCAAAACCCGTTGTTTTCCACTCGCACACTGGTAAACCCGACTTACCACGGCCGCATCAACCGAAGACCCCTCAATCATAGTAATTCGCTTGAACATGGGGTGCTTTTGAATCTCCACCCGGTTATGCTCACGAATATCAACATCAATACCCAGAACCTGCCCGTCCCCACCCATCAACTCCAGCATCGACGCATAGAAAATGAGTCCCCCGCCGTGTGCGATCCCGGTTTCAATGATCAAATCAGGCTTTACCCGCCAAATGATCTCCTGCATCGCCACAAGATCCTGAGGGTACTGGATGACAGGTCGTCCAAGCCAGGAAAAATTGTAGCAGTAGCGGTATTCGCACGTCTTCAGGAAAAACTCGCGTGCCAGCCTGGAGAAGTCAGCGTCGCCTGCCATCCTTTCGACCTGTGCCGGGTCATACGGATTTCTGTCGCTCATGAGCAATCACGTTGCGGCTGCACGCCCCACTTTCGCAGGATTGCCGAATGTTACCATCCCGTCCGGAACGTCCTTGGCGACCACAGATCCAGCGCCGACGATGACATCCGCGCCGATTTTAATTCGCGGCAGGACAACGGCTCCGGTTCCAATGAAGCTGTAGTCACTAACCGGGACAACCCCTGCCAGGTTAGCACCAGGCCCGACGCGCACTCCGTTTCCGCGCCTGCATTCATGGTCCACGCTGCACGCTCAGCATTCTCATAACGTCTTAGCGGGAGAATCGGCCTGCGGCCACATCGCGGACTTTTCTCCGTGCGGGTCGCTGGGGGAGATGTTGGACGGCAGAACTTGGCCGACTAGACCAACACTTATAAGATTCTCTAGCCCGTGAGCGATGTCGACAGCCGGATGCCATCCGAGCGTCATGACCGCCCGGGTGGTGTCCATTGCGATGTTACCTGCGTAGCGCGAGATGTCGTGGTGCCGGATGGCACTGCGAGATCCTACTCGCTCGACGATCCGCTGGGCAATCTCAGTCGTGGACGTCCCTTTGCCAGTCCCCAGATTGAATTCTCCCTGGATGCGGCGTTGGATTACCGCAATGATCGCCGTACAGAGGTCGTCCACATACAGAAGGTCCAAGCTTGGGAAGCCGTTAAGGTACCGGTGCGCTACGATTTCCTCATTGCGCAAGGCCTTGTTAAGAAAGTTCCAAATGAACCTGGGGCGTTCCCCTCTCGGTCCATAAACCGGACTTGATCGCAAGAGAGCATAGGCGACTCCATATTTCTGGTGAAAGTGACGCACCAGGGTTTCACACAGAAGTTTTGCCTGCCCATAAGTCCCGCCGGGGCAAGGAGCGAGTGCTTCATTCGCCCGAAGTTCCTTCGTTTTGTAACCAGAATAGATTTCCCAGCCGCTGATGTATACGAGGAACAACCCATTTTCCACGCACACGTCCAGAACGTTCTTCAACGTGGTGATCGACATTCCCATCGCTTCATTCGATGTGGAGACCCTTGGACTGGCCAAGTGCAGGATCGTGTCGACACGTCGTTCCCTCACAAGCAGTTCCAGGGTGACAGTATCTCGGAGCAGATCGATTTCTTGGCGTGTTGGCGCCGTGACCTCGTGCTTCTGCCGCAATTCACCCATCAAGGATGAACCAATGAACCCCGACGCGCCGGTCACCAACACCCGTCGGCCAACGGCTGTCGTTGCCGTCCCTTCGTGCCTTTCTCTGCCGAGGGCTTCGCGCACTGCTGACAGCACCGCAATTTTGATTGCTTTTTCTCCTGTAGCAGCGATGACTTGTCGAATTGCCGACTCGAAATCGACTGAATGGTGCACGGCGAGAATTCCAGCGGCGATGGCGTTGCTGCGCGACATCCCATAGTCGCAGCACACCACGACCTTTTGGCCATTCTGCAAGCAAGCCACGCCCTCGTTGATCTTGGACCTCAGCAGTGCCGGAGAGTTCCCCTCCTTGTCGAGCAAATCCCTTACGTCCAAAATATGCGTGCCCGGCGTTGCATCGACGCCATCCCAGGCAGCCGTTCCTAGGCTCTCAGAAATCCAGTGAATCATTGCTTGATCGCTTCCTTGGGGACATATTGCTCGGAAAAGCTACGCATGTAGTATCCAGGCCGAATCGGACCAACCAGCGGGTCAATGCCATAAAGCACATATTGCAAGTACATGTCGACCTCGTTGAACCCCGCCATGGCTCGCAAGTACGTCGAGGCCGAAAATCTCGGATTGACTTCGAATGGAATCAGAATCCCATCTCGCACGCGCCCCTGTATGTTCATGGGGCCGACACTGCCCAATGCGTTTGCGATTTTTTCCGCCTGCGCCCGTACGCTGGTAAATTCGTCTATCAACCCCTGGCTGTTACCGCTGGAGATAAGTCCAGCCTGAGTGCTGACCAAGACTGACAACTTGGCGTTGAAAAGCCGCTGCATAGCTACGGACCCAACCAATCGTCCGTCCGGCAAGGAAAGAATTCCCACAGTGAACTCACCCTCATCCAAGCCGATATACTCCTGAACCAAGGCGGTACAACCGTTGCAGAGAAGGTGCTCAACGTACAATTCTACTTCCGACTGATTCAGAGCCATGAAAACAAACCGACTACCACCTGTCCCCGTGGAGGGTTTAATTACGCATGGGCAAGGAGTGCTCTTGAGGCTCGCCAACTCACGCCGGTCCGGGATGGAAATCGTCCAGGGTGCGGGAAAACCCAGCATCTGTATCCGCTCAAAAAAGCACCTCTTGTCTGAACAAGTGGCGATGACTCCCGGCGAGTTCGCGGCGATGCGAACCCCCACTTTCAGGAAATCCGCGGCGGCTGGCGCCAGCAGGAGGAGCGGCCCCTCCCCACCCGGAATAAGCACGCGAATTCCTTTCGCAATACACAGCTCCAAAACCGACTCTACGTATCGCTTTCGGCTGACGATAAACGTCTCGGCAACACCTTTGTCATAGTGTCCGTACGCATAACCCGAGATGTCACAACCGAATACTCGGTATCGACCAGCGTCTCTTAGGCACTTCAGGATCTCGGTTCCCAGCGAGGCTCCCCCGATTCCAGCCACCATCACATTCGCCACTTCAGCCACAAAATAAACTCCGGCGTTGAACAGACAGAAAAGAGGTCATTTGAAAAAGCTCGCGCGTCAGGGACCTGTCGTCCTTTGCGGACATCCAGGCGTGCAAGCCCTCAAAGCATAGTCCCCAGACTACATCAGAGTGAATAATCAGCGTAAGACCTATCCCTTTCTGACACAATCGGCCCTTTACGAAGCGGCCACTGGACTCCAAACGCGGGATCGTCCCACCGGACGCCTTTGGCAGCCTCCCGGTGGTAGAACTCGCTGATCTGGTAATACACCTCAGCGTCATCAACTAGCGTCTGAAAGCCATGCGCACAGCCGACAGGAATATAAAGCGCTCTGCGATTGTCTTCAGTGAGCTCGGCCGCCACCCACTGTTTATAGGTAAGCGAATCCGGGCGCAAGTCAACGGCCACGTCATAGATTGCACCGGCCGTGCAGCGGACCACCTTGACCTCGCCGTACGGAGCAACCTGATAGTGCAGCCCGCGCAGGGTGCCCTTTCTCTTGTTGAAAGACGTGCTACACTGCGCCACTCGAGGATTGAGCCCGCGGGCCTCGAACTCATGCTGGCAGAACGTGCGGGCGAAAAACCCCCGGTCGTCCTCCCTTTTCTCTACCTCGATTATATACACCCCTTCGAGCTTCGTCTCGACAAATACCACTCGCCCTCCTCCCGTCAGAGCATCATCCGGGAAAGCGGCGCGCTTGCGCCACCCTCAAACGACTTTAGGCTCGGGAACCGGGATGATGAAATGGCCACCCCGCTGCCGGTATTCCGCCTGTTGCGCCAGAATTTCGTCAGCGAAGTTCCAGGTCAGCAGAAGCGTGTAATCCGGCATTGCCTCCAGGAGCTTCTGTGGCGGATAGATGGGAAGATGGACACCAGGCATGTATCGCCCCTGCTTGTACGGACTTCGATCGACCACGAAATCCAACCATTCCTGACCGATGCCGCAGTAATTCAGGAGCGTGCTGCCCTTGGCGGCTGCTCCGTATGCGGCCACTCGGGCCCCCTTGCCCTTCAAATCCGTGAGAAGACGGCAAAGCGAGCCCTTGACCTGCTCGACACGATCCGCGAAACCGCCGTAAAAGCCAAACTTGTTGACGCCCCAGGAAGCTTCCTGATCGAGCAGTTGCGACACGGCGGGCGTTGGATCAACGGCATCGCGGTGTCTAAGAAACAATCGAATTGAGCCGCCGTGGATGGGCAGCCTCTCCACGTCTTGAATCTCCAGTTGATGCCGCCGGAAGAGGTTCTGCAGTGCGGTTACAGAGAAGTAGCACAAGTGTTCGTGGTAGATTGTGTCGAACTCGCAGCGATCGATCATTTCTTTCACATTCGGCACTTCAACAACGGCGAGTCCCTGGTCCTTCAGAAGCACTTGGATGCCGGCGGCGAAGCCGTTGAGGTCCGCGACATGCGCTAGCACGTTGTTGGCGTGGAACACATCGGCCCGCGTACCCTCCCTGACCAGCTTGGCGGCCAGCCGCTCACCAAAGAAATCCGTAAGGGTCGGAATCCCGTGGTTCTGCTCTGCGACACGCGCGACATTAAGCGCGGGCTCGATTCCGAGCACCGGGACGCCGGCGCGCCGGTAATGACGCAGAAGATAACCGTCATTGCTGGCGGCTTCCACCACAAGACTGTCTGCTCCCAAACGCAGCGAATCGATCAAGCGCCGGGAGATGGCCTCGGCGTGACTCTGGATCTCATCGGAAAACGAAGAGAAGTAGAGATACTCCCGGAACAGTATTTCAGGGGGAACCGTCTCGGTAATCTGGACAAGCGAGCAGGTGGGACAGAAGGCAAGGTCCAGGGGGAAGGTAGGTTCCGGACGCGCGAGATCCACCTTCGTCAAGAGCGAATTCGCTAGAGGCGTCACGCCCAAGGAAAGGACGGCCTCAAGCCTGGGGCTGCCGCAGGAACGGCATGAGGCTTCGGCGCAAGTCACTTCGGCTGCCCTCCGAAAAAGTCCTGGTACCACCTAATCGTCTCTGCGAGGCCGCGCTCGAGGTCATAAGCAGGCTTCCAGTGAAGCAGCCTTTCAGCCTTTGCCGACGATAGGTATTGATTGCGGATCTCACCCTTCGCTGAGTTAAGGATGGTGGGCTGAATATGCTCACGCTGAGCGAGGTGGCGAATCATGTCGACAATCTCGAGCACCGTCACCTGGGATTCGGGGCTGAAGTTAAAGCTCTGCCCTCGGATCTCCGGCGCACTAAGGCCCTCCGCCAAGCGCAAATAGGCACTCGAAACATCTTTCACGTAGATGTAATCGCGGATGAACTTGCCGTCGCTGCGCAAGACCGGCGATTCGCCTCGCAATAAGGAGCGGATGGTGCCCGGCACAATGCGCGACCAATTGAGGTCGCCACCGCCATAAACATTGCCGCAACGCGCCAGGGCTATAGGCAGGCGATAAGTGTGGAAATAGGCTTGCGAAATCAGGTCGGCGCAACTCTTCGAAACCTCGTACGGTTGGCGCCCTACCAGCGGCATTTCTTCTGTATAGGGGAGCTGCTCCTGCTCTCCGTAAGCCTTGTCACTGGACGCCACGACGACCCTTTTCACCAAATCCGGGTGCAGGCGACAGGCCTCCAGCAGATTCCATGTGCCCCGGACATTCGTCTCCAGGGTTGCCAGGGGTGACCGGTAGGCAACACTCACAATGGCCTGCGCACCTAAGTGGATCACGGTGTCGATTTCGTGAGCCACGATGGCGCGTTCAACGGCCCGGAAGTCCTCAAGTTGACCGTTGACGACATTCACTTGATGGACCGCACCGCTTCGATAGAACTCCGATTGCGGATCGTCATCTAGGACGAAAGCCACCACATAGGCGCCGCGCGCCAACAGATCCTTGGTCACCCAGGAGCCCACAATCCCCGTGGCCCCGGTGACCAAGACCCGCCGTTCTGTCCAAAAACCCGAGCCTTCGTTCACTTGTCCCACATTCTCCAGGGGGGGTTCTGTTTCCACATTTCATTCAGAGCTACAAAGTCCCGGTAGGTATCCATGCAGTGCCAGAATCCATGATGGAGATAACCAACGAACTGGCCTTCCCGTGTCAGTCGCTCAAGCGGCTCTCCTTCAAGGACGCAACTGTCATCGTCGGTGAGATAATCAAAGAACTTGCGTTGAAAGACAAAAAAGCCGCCGCTGATAAATCCGCTCTGATCCAAGGGCTTTTCGTTAAATTCGTTCACCAGTGAACCTTGCAGGGATAATTCACCGTAGCGGGAGAGCGGATGAACGCCAGTCACTGTCCCGACCTTCCCGTGGCCAAGGTGGAATTCCCATAGCTTGCAGATGTCGAGGTTTGTCACGCCGTCACCGTAAGTCATCATGAAGTGGTCTTCGGTAACGTACCGCTCAATGCGCTTGACCCGGGCGCCGGTCATCGCTTCGGCTCCGGTGTCCGCAAAGGTGATTGACCACTGGTCTCGCATCTCGGTCCCGTGGAATTCAGGATCCTCTTGAGAGCTGAGGCGCAAAGTAAAGTCACTGTTCATGAGGCGGTAATTCAAAAAGTACTCTTTGATCATCGAGCCCTTGTACCCCAAGCATAGTATGAAATCATTAAACCCGTAATGGGAATAGATCTTCATAATGTGCCAGAGGACGGGTTTGCCACCGATCTCAACCAGCGGTTTGGGTCGGTACTCCGTTTCCTCCCGGAGGCGGGTTCCCATGCCACCACAGAGGATCACGACTTTAGTTTTCATGTTGTCTTGAAAGTTCTCCCGCTGACCGGGTTTAGGAGCGTCGGAATTGCCCTGCTAACCTGAGAGGCATTACTCGGGGTTCGTTTCGAGTTGGAAGCACCCTTCCGTGACTTGCAGCCGTCGCCCGCAGCTTTGCAGCTTTACCGAGTCTGATTCTCACGATTCAGACTGGCTGGCGGAATCCTCGTCGGTGCCCTGCCCGTACCCGTACCCGTACCCGTATCCGTACCCGTAGCGGTAATAGCCATACCCATAGCCATACCCGTAGCCGCCTTGCTTGTGCACGTCAACACTGTTCAACGCCACGCCGAGAACGCGGGCCCCGGCATGGTAAAGCAAATCTCGGGCGCGGCGGACGAGGTCGAAAGGCGTACTGTAGGCCCTTGTTACAAGCACCACCGCGTCGGTAAGGGTTGAAAGTATTCGGCTGTCAGAAACGGTGAGCAAAGGCGGAGAGTCGAGCAGCACATATTCAAACTCGGACCGGAGCCTGCGAAGCATGTCGGCCGTAAGCCGCGAAGAAAGAACTTCAGCCGGGTTGGGGGGAATGGGCCCACAAGGAATCACACTCAAGTTCGGAACGCCGGGCACCGGCAGGATGGCATCGGCCAGCTCCGCGTTGCCCGTGACGCACCGTACAAAGCCGGGTTTGTTTTCCACGCCTGTCGATCGGTGGCAGCAAGGCCGCCGCATGTCGCAATCAATAATCAGTACCTTGCTTCCCAGGCTGGCTAGCGTAGCTCCCAAGTTGACCGTTATGGTAGTCTTACCTTCAGACGGCAGGGCGCTTGTAATCAGAAGCATCTTTGGCACAGGATTGGCAGAAAGCAGAATCGAAGTGCGAAGCGAGCGATAGGCCTCTATAGCCCCACGTCCGGTCTGAACTGCCGGGGCAAGGGCGCCGCCGCTACCGTGCTTTACAGTGGCCAGTCTCTTATCGCTGCCCTTGCTTGTGCCGTCGGTTGCATAGTCCGGAAGGAGGCCGAGCGATGGCAAGCGCAACAACCTTTCCACTTCATCGGGTGTTTTGAGTGTATTGTCGAGGTATTCCTGCAAGAAAGCCAGCCCGATGCCAAAAGCAGCACCTAGAACAATGCCCAGCGCCAAGTTGAGGGCTACTCTTGGCTTCACGGGGCCCTTGGGTACCTGCGCGGTGTCAACGATTCGAATGTTGCTGGCTTTAAGTCCGGCCGAAACCGCAGCCTCCTTCATGCGCGTCAGGAGTCCATCGTAGAGCTGCTTGTTGGTATCCACCTCACGCTTCAAGATGTTGTATTGGATGGATTTCTCAGCAATATCATTCACTTCCTTTTTCTGCTCGTCCAGGGCTTGATCCAAATACCTCTCGTTGGCCAGCGCTGAGCGATATGAATCTATAATATTCTGCGACAAATTCTTTTTCTGGTGATCGAGTGAAGCCTGGATCGTATCAATCTGCTTTTTCAGAGCAATAGCTTTAGGGTATTCAGGCTTCACTGTGGCCGTCATTTGGGCGTAGTCGCGCTGCAATTCGACGAGTCGCACGGACAAGTCTTGAATCAGCCGGTTGTCCAGGATCCCCGGTAGATCCTGAACCCTACCGGCTTGCACGAGAGTATAGAGGGATTCTTTCTGAAAGCGCTCTGCCTGGGCCTTAGTGTACTCTTCCTGAAGCTGCTTGAGCCGTTCGTTGACGAGATTCTGCTTCTCTTCAACAAATATGATGGAGTTGGCTCGCGCGTAGGACTGCAAGGCATCTTCGGACTTTTCAAGTTTGACCTTGAGCCCCACGAGTTGTTTCGAAAGCCACTCCGACGCCTTGATGGTCTCATCCCACTTCACCTGAAGGTTCTGATCGATGTAGTCCGAAGATAGCTGGTTCGCGATGCGCGCCGCTAACTCAGCATCTTCGGAGAAAAAGATTACCTCCACAAGGTTACTGCGTCGAACCGGACTCACGTCGATGTTGTCTATGAAATGGTACACGGCGTTGCGGTAGGCATTCATCGAGCGATCCGGAGGTTCGGGGTCTGAGGCCTTTGGAATCTTATCAGGGTCGCGCTCGATCAAGCCGAGCAGCAAGCTCGCCTGGTAGAACTCGCGGTAGCGGTACAGTTTCAGGTAATCCACTACATGTTCGGCGAGGGTTCGGCTTAATAGAATCTTATATTGAGTCTCCCGATAACTATCAATGTCGCCGGAGGTGAGTTGAAGAACTTCCCGGAAGTTCAAAACGTTCGGCGGCTCGGGGTTAATCTCAATTAAGACTTTCCCCTCGTAGATAGGCTTCTTCTTGAGCGTACCGATGGCTACCGTCGTGAAGACAATCAACAGGCAGGATAAAACCACCCACCGCCGCTTGGCAATGACGTATAAATAATCAGGCAGGCGCGGGATTTCTTCAGCCGAGACATCCAACGCCTCGATAGGTTGTCGCAAGCTCTGGGGGCCTGAAAGAACCAAGCTCTGAGCAGGGTCTGTAGTGGGGACTTCCGCGTTTGGCATTAATCACCAACTCCAAGCTGGGTCACGCATATTATTGCTTCCAAATGAGCCATCCCGTGAAAGCGGCTATAGCGGTGTCGGTAGCCCGTTGGCCCACGATTTTCTGCTTGCTGTCGGGAACAAAGAGGATGTCGTTCGCCGCGAGCGTTGTGTCCTCTGCCTTTCCGTTTATAATTTTCGACAGGTTAATACGGGCTTCACTCTTCGAGCCATCCTGATTAGTTCTCAAAATACGAGCGGATCTCCTTGCCGCCGTTGGCGTAAAGCCTTGCGCCATGGCAATTGCCTGAAGAACCGTCATGGTGGGGCGGTCCTCAAGGACAAACCCACCCGGTTGCCTGACCGCTCCTGTCACATACACGACTTCGGCCTTGCTTACGGAAATGATGTCGAGAGGCTTCATCTCAATGTTGAGGGCTTCATCCCTGGTGTAGAGGAGCCTGTTGAGGTCGATTTCAATTTGGTCCGGCCCACGAATGTGCATTCCATCGACCGGCTGCAAATCCCCAAAGCCACTCTTGCGTGTGACCAGAACTGTGCGTCCCGCCGACGATGTGCCCCTCTTGCCGAAACCACCGGCCATCGAAAGCATTTCAATCAGGGTGCGCCGGCCAGTAAGGGGAAAGAGCCCAGGCCTTTCCACCGCCCCAATAACAGATACAGGCTTAGCCTTGAATTCGTTAACAAAAACCGTTACCTGAGGATCTTGGAGGTAATTCTCACCCCATTTATCCGCCAGCTCTTTCCGGAGCTGCTCGGCGGTGAAACCCGCTGCTTGCACTCGGCCAATTAATGGGAGGGTAACCATCCCATCGTTGGCAACTCGAACGGTTTTCGACAGTTCAGGAAGGTTGAAGACCTCGATATTGATCACATCCTCAGGTCCCAGGACGTAATTGGGACCTGCGAGGGTACCGGAGGACTGAGCAGAGTTTCCTGGTGCGTTTCCCTCTGTTGTATCCGTATTGGGGATAGAGATCGGAATCGCTTGGTGATCCTGGGAATCAGGCTTATCCTGGCCATTCTGGGCGCGCGACGGAGACGAGGTCAATAGGAACACGAACGATAGGCAGATTGTGAACCTCAGAGATTGATGTTCCAGGAGACCTTTCATTTCTGCCCCGATATAGCCTGCCCCCCGTGTCGCCGCCTTGCAATGAGGAGCTGCTAGAGAGATACGCATATGAAACCCTAAGTCTATTAATCTACCTGCGCGCCAAGACAATGTCAAGCTAAATGAACTTCACAACACCTCCCGTTGCTCCGCTCCATCGTCTTTCAACAAGCTGCAAAGTTGTTCAGTGATCTGCAAGCCTGACCTAACGGTTCGTTATTCAGAATTCGGGATTGAGGAAAATCCGCTTATGGTTTTTCCCTGACTCCTGACCCCTGAATCCTGCCAAGCCGTGCAGGGAATCACTTCTATGTCGGGCACTCACTCCACCCAAATAGGCTTGGTTTCCCGAACTTCTATCGTATAATAGGGTGGCAATTTCTAGTAATTGCAGGCGACCCCGCGTGCGCAGCAGGTTTTCACTTAGCGGCCACGGCGATGAGGGATTTCCCCTCCCTGGAGCGCCCTGGCGGGAGGATGGCTGATGGGGTTTGTACACCAGGGGAGGCGCGCGTCAGGTTGCCCAAGCTGTGCCAGGATTCAGATCTTACCAACTCAAGTGGGACGGAGAGTATGCAAATTGCCACAAAAACGAAGCCTGCACGGGCGTTGCTGGTCAGCGTAGAGGCTGCAATGCTCCTGTTGCTGACAGGTTGGGTGGGTAAGGCCTACCTCGCAGATGTGCTGGCGAGTAGGCCGACAGTGGACAACCTCGAGCGTGCAGTCAAACTCGACCCGAGCAATGCCGACTACCATATGCGATTGGGTCGTCTTTACGAGTACAGCCTCCTTGATCTCCAACTTGAGAAGGCCGAGGGGCATTTTCGCCGCGCTACACATCTTGATTCCTATGACCCTCAAACTTGGCTCGAATTGGCGGCCGCGCTGGAGCTCCAAGGCCGAATAGCGGAGGCAGGAGCCTGCCTGCGTCAGGTGGATCTCCTGGCGCCAAATCTCCCTGCTTATCAATGGCCCATTGCCAATTTCTACTTGTTGCAGGGCAGTATCGACGAAGCTTTCCAGCATTTTAGGGTTGTGCTTGCCGGCACGTCGCAATATAACAGCAATGTCTTTGGCCTGGCTTGGAAGGCTACCGACGATGCTGGGAAGATTCTTCAGCAACTGATTCCTGAGCGGGTCACGACCGAATTCAGTTATTTGAATTTTCTGCTCTCCCAGCGTCGCTTGAATGAGGCACAGGCCGTTTGGAAACGAATTATAGCCGGGCGAGAGGCATTCTCTCCCGGCCAGAGTTCCCCATACATTGACAGCCTTATCGGCGCTCAACGGGCGGACGAGGCGTACCAGGTTTGGACTGACCTCCAGAAAAAGGGGCTCATTCGATACTCGTCGTTGCCATCCGAAAAGAATCTCCTTTCCAATGGCGAATTCGAGGACGAATTGTTGAATATGGGCTTTGACTGGAGAATCGTTGGGGTTGAAGGTGTCTATGCAGGTCTGGATACCTCGACCTATCACTCGCCTAGTCACGCCCTCTTGGTTCAATTCCCGGGTAAGCAGAACCTGCACTACCAGCACGTTTACCAGTACGTAAAAGTATCACCCGGGCAATCCTACCGCCTTCAGGCCTTCATGAAAACCGAAGACATTACAACCGACAGCGGCCCTCGCCTGGAAGTGTACGATGCCTACAATGCTGCAGCCTTGGACAAATTAACTGACGATTTGACCGGCACTAGCGACGGATGGACGTCTTTGCTTTTGGATTTCGCGACCGGGCCAAAGACCGAATTGATCGTGGTTAGGCTTGTCCGCTTGCCCAGCAAGAAGTTCGACAATCTCATTTCGGGGAAGGTTTGGCTGGATGACGTGCGGCTTACTCCCGTGCAGAAATGAAATGCTTTTGAGAACTATTTCACCCGACCTCATTTTTGGCTGCCGACTGTCCAATAGCTTGCGCTGTGCAAAACGGCTCCCCTCGGAATCAATTCACAGCCAATCATGAACAGTCGCTCGCAACTGAGATGAAAATCGGTGATTGTCCGGGCAATCGCCGTGCGTAGTCACCTTAGGGCTTGTCTTTTCAGAGAGCTGCCAGCGGCGGACCCTTCGAGTTTTTCTTCCAGAGAGCTTCTTTCGCACTGGGCGACATTCTTTTGCCCTCGACCTCCGCTTCGCCCTAAGCGCTCCGCCCTTCGGGCTCCGGAGGGCTGCGCGGAGGCCGAGGCCAACGACCTGATTCAACTACGACAAAAACTCAAGAGAGAAGAACAAGAGGAGACAAAGTACGAGAAAGACAAAACACAAAAAGGGGACACTTCTAATCGGATAAGGATGGGGACATTTCTAATTGGGCTTGACACAGCCGCACAGCCGCGAAATCCTGCCGCGAAATCCTGCTTGACAAGCCGCCGCCAATATGTTACCAGCATTACCCGTATGTTTTCGTGCTCCCGCGTGCGTGGTGGGAAGACTCTGTGCCTACCGCGGCGCAGTTGGGGTGAAGCTAAACGCCGTGAACTCAGTTCCAGTCCCGCAACGACCGCCACCAACACGAATGAAGGCAGACGTCCTCCCCATGTGGCGTAGGAGCAGCAAAACGGAAAATCTGCAACCCGATGCATTTTCCCTTGGGAGTTCAGGCTAATGCATGCGAATCCCATTCAACTGGTTTGACGGAAGTTCTCGAGAACAAGAATACTGGATGGAGGGTGTTGAGATGAGTCCCACGAGTCAGGTCATAGAGGAAAGTAGGAGCTTTACCCTTTGCCTACGTTTTGGGCGCACTTGTTGGTGTTTAGCAGCGATTGCTCTTCTGAGTGCTGTTCTCACATTGAGTTGTGGTGGAGGGACAACCCCGCCTCTGATAGTTCAAGTCTCCGTCACTCCGCGAACAGTGCAGGTAGTGCTCCGGGGGCAAGTCCAATTCGCAGCCGACGTAAGTGGGAGCA
>Ga0208456_1000177_pt1 | contig 55850 bp, 55 predicted proteins | sample June2015DPH_4_10_2_FD_184691 | JGI IMG/M metagenome (GOLD analysis project Ga0208456, IMG submission 184691) | Peatland microbial communities from SPRUCE experiment site at the Marcell Experimental Forest, Minnesota, USA - June2015DPH_4_100... | ecosystem: Environmental > Terrestrial > Soil >... | reverse complement strand
GCCCGCCCGCGTGGATGAGTTCGCGGAGACATTCGAGAAGAAGTACGAGACACTAGTCGGCGAGCGGGGTGTGAAGCTCTCCGGCGGCCAACGCCAACGTGTTTCCATCGCGCGCGCCATCCTGGCCGACCCGAGAATTCTGATCCTCGACGAGGCAACGTCGAGCCTGGATTCCGAATCCGAGGCGATGATCCAGGAAGGGCTTTCTTACTTGATGCGCGGTAGGACCACCTTCGTTATCGCGCACCGCCTCTCAACCATCCGGCGTGCGGACCAAATCCTCGTGGTGGAGGGGGGACGCATCATCGAGCGAGGCACTCACGAGCAACTCTACGCTGCCGGGGGACGCTATTACGAGTTGTATACCAAGCAGCACGGAGTCGAGTCCAACCTCTTCCTCGCTCCGGGTGAAGGCGACAAGGTGCGGGAAAGCGCAGCACCGGCGCAACCCTCTGCCCTCACGGAACGAGAGGGGACGATCCCCAACGCCGTGCGCCTGCTGCGCGGGCGGGATGCATAATGACGGTGGCCCGCTGTAGGGGCGAATCTTGTATTCGCCCCCGTCTGGGGCGACCACAAGGATCGCCCCTACGCGGCTAGAGCGGGTATATACTTGTCAACATGGAGAGAATAAGAATCGAGCAGCACAGTCTTACGGGGATCTTGTGGGTCTGGGCATGGCTCTTCACCATCGGGTTTCTACACCTGACTTTTTGGAAGGGTGTGCTCGCGATTGTATTGTGGCCGTACTATCTTGGTACGTGGTTCAGCTCGCTGCTGCACTAATCAGAATCGGCCATTTCAGGAAAATGAAGGACACCACGCTTGTCCTTGTAACCGGGTTACAGAACTCAGGTGAAGTTCCCTCCACGGACGACTGGTTGCCGTTCGCCACGAGGTTGCGGGTAGGCGGCCTGACCTGCTCTTTAGTGTTCAAGTCGAAGCCTTGACGGTCGTTGTCCTCGCCCACGAACTTGCTCGCGGCTACAAGCACCTCGGGGCCGCCTCAATGAGAAATCCCGATCAGATCGGGACGGCACCTCGCCACGGGAGATGGCGGCGTCCCGATTAAATCTGGACAGGTTCCCCCGCCACTACATCGAACTCCCCCACTACCAGAAGGGCCGACCCGTTGACAGCGAGGGAACATTGGAGATATCGTTAAGCGTACGTCTGGAGGTTACATCTATGGCAAAGCTGCCCGACATCATTCCCATTACCGACCTTCGACAAGACGCAGCCGCCGCCTTGAAGCACCTCAAGTTATCGAGGCAACCTGTCGTCATTACGCAGCGGGGAAGGGCCGCGGCGGTTCTTCTGAGCATGGAAGCTTACGAGCGCAGTGAACACGAGCGCCAACTTCTGCATCTCCTGGCACGGGGCGAACAAGAAATCACTGCTGGGAGGGGATTCGAGCTGGATGAGGTCCTCGCTGAGGCAGACGCTCTTCTTGCCGGTGGCCCAAAGTGAAAGTCCGGTTCACACCCTCCGGACGAATCCAGTTTCTCAAGGCAGTGTCCTATATTCTGCAGGACAATCCGAAAGTAGCCATCCAGTTCCGTAAGAGAGCGGAGCACGTACTGCAACGCCTCACGCGATATCCGGAGTCCGGTCGACTTATTCCAGAGTTTCCGGATCTTCCCTTTCGCGAGGTGATTGTTCGGCCCTATCGTTTTTTTTACCGTCGTGAGGACAGGACCATTTGGGTGGTCGCATGCTGGCATGGAGCACAGTTGCCGACGGAACCGATGGGGATAAAGAAGGACGTCTAACAAACCGCTTAACGCGCTGGTCGCGTCCGTTGCCCGCGGGTCAGCGGTCTGTAGCAGGCATAACCCATCTCGAAAGAAGGAGATTATGGCGCCCGTTTGGCAAGGGTCGGATCCACGGGTTCGCACATGGCGGCGGATGGATGGTGACCTTCCTCGAAGGCGGCGATGCGGTCGGCGAGGCGCAGAGTCAGGCCGATGTCGTCGAGGCCTTTCAGCAGGCATTGGCGTCGGAAGGGATCGATTTGGAAGGAGAGTTTGAGACCAAAGTCATCTGTAAGGGTCTGATTTTCGAGGTCAACGGCCAGCCGGTATCCCTCATTCTTCTCAGTCCGCTGGAATAGCTCGTTCACTTCGGCGTCGGGCAGTGTGACCAGCAGCACGCCGGTCTTGAAGCAATTGTTATAGAAGATGTCGGCGTAGCTGGGCGCGATAACGGCGCGAAAGCCGTAGTCAAGAATCGCCCAGGGAACATGCTCGCGACTGGAGCCGCAGCCGAAGTTGGCGCACGCCAGCAGAATCGATGCGCCCTTGTAACGGGGATAGTTCAACACGAAGTCCGGATTGGGCTTTTCCCCATCCAGGTAACGCCAGTCGTAGAAGAGCACTCGACCGTAGCCCTCCCGCGTAGTCCACTTGAGGAACTGCTTGGGCACCATCTGGTCGGTGTCAACGTTGACGCGATCGAGCGGGACGACAAGTCCTGTGTGTTTTATGAATGGTTTCATTTTCTCGTTCCGTGGTCCGTTGTCCGTGGCCGATCCCTCGGTCTCTGCCCGGCCGGCATGTGGTTTAGTCTGGTATGGCCCGTTCGAGGTACGGCTTCGAAATCGCCGAAATTTTCAAATCTTTGTCAGCAGGGAGGGTCTCGCGCGAGGCTGCCGGCGGCAACTCGAATTCGACATCTACCTTAATCATGTCGCAGCGAGGGAGGCTGTATCGCCTCGGTGGAATTCTCTGCAATCCTCCGTCGATGTTGAAGATCTTCAGCAGATCCGCCCTGGACATGCCCACATGGATTGAGTATGCCTCGTCCATGCGGTGTCGCAGCCAGTCAAAATACCGCGATTCCTCTCGCGCTTGCTCTCTTGTCAAGATCCTCGGCGGTGTTTGGGCCGGTCCCAAAGCAAGACACGCGGCGGCGAGAATGATCGCAGCCGTGAAACGGATGTAGGGCCTCATTGTTCACCACCTCCGACTGGCACTGGCGGCCCAGCGGAGCATGAAGCTCTTTGCCCCCGCCGACCTCGATTCCCTCAAAACTGCGCACCTTCCGTGCGCCAACCTCCGGAGCGGGCTTGTAGAATTCACCATTCATAATTCAAAGTTCACTATTTCTTGTCACAGCCTCCACTCCCTGATATCCACAAAGTGGCCGGCGATGGCAGCGGCGGCGGCCATCATGGGGCTGACCAGGTGAGTGCGGCCGCCCTTGCCCTGGCGTCCTTCGAAGTTTCTGTTCGATGTGCTGGCGCTGCGCTCGCCGCTGGGGAGCACGTCGGCATTCATCCCGATGCACATGCTGCAACCGGCATCGCGCCACTCGAATCCCGCCTCGCGGAAAATCTCATCCAAGCCTTCCTTTTCCGCCTGGGCTTTCACACGCCTGGAGCCGGGAACGACCAGCGCGCTTTTCAGTGTCTTCGATACCTTCCTGCCCGCCGCAACACGCGCTGCCAGGCGCAGGTCCTCAATGCGGGAGTTGGTGCACGAACCGATGAACACGTAATCAAGCGGGATATCGACGATACGTGTTCCCGGTTCGAGGCCCATATACTCGAGGGCGCGCTCGGCGGCTTTGCGGTCCACAGGGTCCGAAAAACTGCTCGGCTCGGGCACTTTTCCCGTAACCTCCGCGACCATTCCTGGATTTGTGCCCCAAGTAACCTGTGGCGCGATCGCGGCCGCGTCCAATTCAAGCACGCGGTCGAAAGCCGCACCGGGGTCCGAGGGCAAAGACTTCCAACAATCGACGGCGATTTGAAAATCCTTGCCACGCGGAACAAAGGGGCGACCTTCCAGGAACGCGAACGTGGTGTCGTCCGGCGCTACCATTCCTGTGCGCGCCCCGCCCTCGATGGTCATGTTGCAGACCGTCATCCGGCCATCCATGGACAGGGCGCGGATGGCCTCGCCGGCGTATTCGACGGCGTGTCCGGTCCCCCCCGCGATGCCAATCTTGCCAATGACGGTGAGGATGATGTCCTTTGCCGTCACGCCCGGGATGAGGCTTCCGTCGACCCGGACCAGCATGGTCTTTGATTTGAATTGCGGGAGACATTGAGTGGCCAGGACGTGCTCAATTTCGCTGGTGCCGATGCCGAAGGCCAGCGCGCCGAGGGCGCCGTGAGTCGCCGTGTGACTGTCACCGCAAACGATGGTCTGCCCCGGCTGAGTGATGCCGAGTTCGGGCCCTATCACATGCACGATCCCCTGATTGGGATTCTGCATGTCGAAGAGCATGATGCCCGTTTCGCGGCAGTTGCGCTCCAGGGCCTCAAACTGTGCGGCCGCCACCGTATCCAGCAAAGGAAGGTGTCGGTCCTTGGTAGGCACGGAGTGGTCCATGACCGCAAACGTAAGGTCAGGTCGCCGCACCTTGCGTCCCGCCGCTTTCAGGCCGGCGAAAGCTTGCGGGGATGTTACTTCGTGGACGAGATGGCGGTCGATATAAATGAGCGGGGGTTGCCCGGGCTCTTCAGCCACCAAGTGAGCTTCCCAGATCTTTTCGTGCATTGTGCGTGCAGGCATGATTTTCAGTGGCGGGGCAACAACCCTTATTTCCCCGAGCGTTAAATTATACGCTAATTTGAGTTAAAATTGGCACCTGTCATTCCGAGCGCAGCGAGGAATCTCGCTTTGGTCCGACGCGGCCACGCCGAGCAGGAGCGAAGAATCAGAGCGAGATTCCTCGCTGCGCTCGGAATGACACTTGACTCGGGGTGCGCGGGTTTGCGGCATCCTCGAATAGAGCGGTTGCTTAATGAGATTTACCCATTTAGATCCGAGCCAAAGATCTGCTGCCCTTGGCGGTCCTACTTGCTGTCGAAGGGATTTCCTGAAAAAAGCCACAGGCGTTTGCACCGCTTATGCGGGCTTGGCAACCCTTGATGCAGCAAGCGGGGCGAAGGCTCCCGAGAGGAAAAGAGTTATGGTCCGTTGGCAAGCACACACCATTGCAAAGATTCCGAACGGCTACCAGGTGGCGGTTGCCGATGTCAACGGCGATGGCAAGCCTGACATCCTGGCGTTAAGCTCAGTGGAGAGCATTGTGGAATGGTATGAGAATCCTTCCTGGAAGGCTCGGCCCATCACCACGGCAAGCCATCAGAACATCAGCCTGGCGCCGCTGTTTCGCAATGGCTATCCGGAACGCGGCTTGGCGCTGGCCAGCGACTTTGCACTTAATGACAGCACCTATGGCGGAAGTCTTTGGTGGGCGGAACCGGGGAATTCGTTAGACTCCGAATGGTCGTTGCGCTTGCTCGGCCGGATACCCACCTCGCACCGATTGCGCTGGGCGGACCTGGACGGGAGTGGTCGCCTGGGGTTGGTGGATGTTCCCTTGTTGGGTTATGGTGCGAAGGAGCCGGACTACAAAGTCGCTGCGCCGCTCACTTGGTTCGAGCCTCCGGAGCCACTCCTGCGCGGGCACGTATCTGCCACTGACGCCGGCAAGGGTGAGTGGCTTTCCCACCTGATTGACGACTCTCTGACGGTCGTCCATGGCGTCCACATCATTGACTGGGACAACGACGGCCGCGATGAAATCCTGACTGCCAGTTTTGAAGGCGTCCACCTTTTCTGCTCCACCGGGACGGGCCGCGACCTCCTTTGGACGAAGACCCACCTCGCTGCGGGCGACCAGCTTTCACGCCCCCATCGCGGGTCGAGCGAAATCGGCGTCGGCAAGCTGGAGGGGCGGCGTTTCCTCGCCACCATCGAGCCCTGGCATGGCGAGCACGTGGTTGTTTATACGCAAGGCAAACCGGGCGATTTGTGGAGTCGCCATGCGATTGACGACAGTTTACGCGACGGCCACGCCCTGGTGTGCGCCGACCTCAATGGCGACGGCAATGATGAAATCGTGGCGGGGTTTCGCGGTCCAGGCACCAGCCTCTATGTGTACTACGCCTCAGACGCCTCCGGCCTGAAGTGGGAGCGCCAGACGCTGGATACTCAGATGGCGGCGTCAGGAGTGGTCGTCGCCGACATCAAGGGCGACGGCCACGCGGGTGTTGTGGCCATCGGCGCTTCGACGGCAAACGTGAAGTGGTACGAGAATCTGGGCGCCTGAGCATTGAGTGATTGATTCATTGAGTCATTGAAAAAGTGAGCTGTCCCCTGAGAAGGGAACTTCAGGGCGTGCCAGGAAGACCACAAACATCAGCGCAGTCAGGACCACCAGGAATTGAATGAGAAAGATGATAAGCAGGACCAGGACTATGTACAGCATCGACCACCTACGGCCTTCACACTTAACCTATCGGCACAGGCAAGCAGTTTGATGAGGGTAAACCGAGCCTTCTCTCAGGCGCGATCTTGGTGGGTATGTCATTCCGAGCGCAGCGAGGAATCTCGCTCTGGACGGAGGTTGATCGGAGCTCAAGGCGGACTAAGGGTTGGAAGAAAGAATCAGAACGAGATTCCTCTCCCGCGTCTGCGGGATCGGAATGACAGTCGGGCAGGTGTGCGGCAGGTGATGGAGTCTGTTACGGCTGGCGATTCGGTGGGTGACGGCGCATGATGATAGCCGTGCCGTCCCCAAACTTGAATTGGACCTCGTCCATGAGCTGTTGGATCAGATACACTCCGCGGCCACCTTCGCGGTAAATGTTTTCCCCCATGGTTGGATCGGGAACCTTGCTCGGGTCAAACCCGGTACCGGAGTCTTTGACGACGATGAGTATTCCGCCGCCTTCCTCAATAGCCACGCACGTTCGCACGTACTTTTCGGGGTCGCTGCGATTGCCATGAAGGATGGCGTTCATGAGCGCTTCTTGCAGGGCAAGCTGGACATTCCCCAGATCGTGACAACAACCATTTTCTTCGAGCAAACCAAGGACCCTGGAAACAACGCCTTCAATATGGCGAGTGTCCGAAGGAATCAATTCGTCCAGCTTGACGACCAGCTTATCCTGGTCAAACTCGCACTGGGGCGGGATGTGCTTCAAGTCCGGCATAGCACGGGCTTTTCTACGGCAATAAAAACTCTACCACACCGGAGGAACTGACTCAACCTTCAAAAAATGTCACATCGGATATTGTCCAATTCGATCCATTATAGGCATCGCAGCTAAGGGAGGTGCGCGTTACATCTGGTGTAGAAACCCCCTTAACATCCCTCCCGAACACACCGGCTACCTCTTCGGGAAGTGTCTCTAGAGGCGCTTTGAGCGTTTCCCGGTTAATGGATTCGGTTCTAAAGGGTCGGGACTCAATCAACAGTTCTCGACCCTTTTGATTTTTGCCCCACTACTTATTAAGATACACTAGCGACTTGAGACACCGGAAAAATAGAAGACACCAACACAGATTTAGACACTACCCAGATGTGCATCTGAAACTGAGGAGAACACTATGAAAGAATCGTCTGCACTGGAGAAGCAGGCTGCTTACCACGTTGCCGCCTTGATGGCGGCCGCAGCCAGAACGGCTCCCAAGACTCGCGGGATTGACAATATCCAGGTCGTGGCCATCGACGACCAGATTGCCAAGCAGAACCTGGTCGACAAAATGAAGGAGATCGCGCGCTCGGAAAACCGTCCTAGCTTTGCGCGGGACGCCGACAGCATCCTGGCCTCGCCGGTCATCGTCGTGATCGGTGTTCTATCGAATCCGGCCGGCCTCAATTGCGGTTTCTGCGGAAACCCAACTTGTGACTCGTTGAAGGACAAGAACGGAGTTTGCAGCTTCAACTCGATGGACCTGGGCATTGCGGCTTGCTCGGCGGCAGCGATGGCGGCCAACTTCCACGTGGATAACCGAATGATGTTCTCCATCGGGAGGTCGTGCCTTGACCTGAAGCTGTTGGCGGAAGGAGTCAAGCAGGCCATTGGAATCCCCTTGAGCATCACCGGTAAGAGTCCTTTCTTCGACCGAAGGCCGTAACCCATTGCAGCAGCAGGCATCGGTCAGGAGTCAGGAGGCAGGAGTCAGAAGAAGAGCCCCGGGCCCTAGCAAGCGTAACGCCCGCCAAGAAGAGCGGCGGGCCTTCTGGACGTGTGACTCTTCAAAAGCAGAACGCAATCGGCAGCGAAGAAGGGTGCTGGTGTCATTTGGAATGGGATCCACTCGAGCCGCCGGTCATTCCCGCGAAAGCGGGAATCCAGTCCCAGGACAGCACATTTCCAAAGGTTTGCCGAGTAGATTCCCGCTTTCGCGGGAATGACTGGGTCTCGCAAATGGCACTAACACCCGAAGAAGCTTGGATTTATGAGGTACCAAAGCTGAAAGCTGATCGTGCCCCCTGATACCTGTCGCCTGAAACCGACTATTCTGACTCCTGACTTCTGACTCCTGACTTCTTCCCTCACGCTGATCGCCTCAGACCTTCCACAGCGCTTCCCAGGAGGCCGCGCTGGATGTCACGAACACGGTGTTTCCCTCCTGGCGGGCTTGAGCGCCATGGATTTCGACGAAGCGGAAGCGGGAGGCCAGTATCAGCGGCAACTGGACACTCGAAGGCGTGGGCCCTGAGCCTCGCTGGAACTTCAAGCGCCAGCCTTGATGGCGGTCGAGGGATTCGATGTTCATGTCGATGCGGCCGAAGCGCGTAGGAGACTGGGCAATGCTCAGAGGCTCGCCGTCGGCCAATTCAGACTCGCCGACTCCCGCCAGCAAGCGCAACGCTTGGCCGTCTTCGAGCGCCAGCATGTGACGCAGGTAGAGAATGCATTCCGCGCTTGCCCAGTTGTGGGGCATGTCACCAACGTAATCCGCAGTCAGGCTCCCTCGCATAGGTTGTTCCTCCCGCCAACAATAAAGCTGTGTGGCGTGGTTGAGAAAGCCCCTGAAAGTCAACCTTGCCCAATCAGGGATCCCGGCCCAGAGGTAGACATGAGCCACGAAACCCGCGTTGTAATTCCAAACTCCTCCGTGCGGAAGCCAGCCGGTTTCCGCAGGAATATCTTCTTGGGTGCAAGCCTGCATCAACTGGACATGTCCCTTCACAATCGCATCGTCCTTCTCGAACACCAAGCCCGGATAGATCGCATGGGAAAGAGCCCATTGTGCATTTTGGGGTCTCGGGCGATCCCACTCATCTCGAGTGGCCCACTGGGGGTCTCCCTTCGTCAGCATCGGCAGGTAATCGAACCCCTCGGGATGGCGACGCATCTCCTGGCGGGCCGCCGCAAACAGCGCGGCTCGCAACTCGTTATAGAACCGTTGGGCGCCGTCGAGGTCCGGAAGACCAAGCCGGTCCGTCGCTTCGGTGACTGCCTTCAAGCCCGCCAGCACCCACAGGGTGTTGGTGAACTCGGAACGGACGCCTCCTAACCCTCCGTCGCCAAAACCAGGGGCCAGGAGACCGTAGCGGCCGTTCATGCTCCCATCGCTCTGGGCTTTATCGCGCAGACTCGCAAGAAACTTCACGGCCCGCACAACACTGGGTTGCATCTCCCGGAAGTAGCTCCAGTCCTGGCTGAGTTCAGCCTGGCGTACCAGTGTGAACATGGCGATGCCTGTATCCTTCCAATGCTCGCGCCCTCCACCCGCGAACACGCCCCCATCTGCTTCCTGATACTTCCAGGTTGCTTCGAGTCCCTGCTGGGCCTCCTTGTCGTAACCAAGATAACGGGCGGCCTCGAGGATAAAGTTTCCATCCACCACCCAGAGGCCGCGGTAAACCGTCGGCCCCACCTGGAACGTAATCCTTCCTGCTTTCTCCTCGCGAGCCTGCTGGAGGTTGCGTGCGCAGGCAACCAGGAACTCCCCGTGGCGTCCCGGAAGTTGCCAGGACACCTTCCCTTCAAAGGGCTTCCAGTTCTGCCAGTACTGTCGAGCCTCCGCCAACAAGCGGTCTGGAGTCTCAAGTCCCTCTTTTAATTTGTCGATCTCCTGGCCCTCCTGGGGAAATCGAAAGAAACAGCGGGAGGGCCTGCCCTCCGTAGCGATGCCCGCTTGCAGCAAAAACGACTGATAGACGACTCCATCTTCGTGGCGCGAGAGTGGCACATCCACGAGGAGGAACGGCGCCGCCGCCTCATCATCGAGGCGCAGTAGGGTGATTCCAGCGGATTCTTGCAGCTTGATCTCTCGCTTCGTGCTCAAAACCATCACCGGAACCGCCTGCAAGGTGTGTAAGGTACGCGGTTCGACTTCCAGAATCACGTTATCGACGCGACCTTCGCCGGCGCGCTGGGTGGCAAAAGTGGTGAGCTCCAGGAAGGCTTCGGGACGGTCAATCCGGGTGTGGATGATCGGTACACCTGGGGCTTCAAGCCGCTGCCCGCGCACCTCGTTTGCTTCCATGCCGAGAAGTGAGAATTCCACGACTTCCGGAAAGTATTTGCTGCCTGCGCCTTGGCCGGGATGACCGTAGCGCAGATCGCCATGCTCGCCGATCAGACTCTTGTAGTGATCGTCCGGAAAGCAGTAGGCCGTCTGCCAGGAAAGCGGCGAGTAGCGAAAATCGATGGCGGGTAGCGCGGACCTGCGTTCCTCAGGTCCGCGGCTTTTCTCAATATCAGGGAGGGAATCCCCAGCCTCCGACTCGATGGGGGCGAGGCTTCGAGCCTTGCTCAAGAATGATGCGGGACCTGCCATGCTGGCCGTCCCCAACCCCAAGCTGATATTTCGTAGAAACTTGCGCCTGCTTGATTCGCTCACGGTTCCTTCTCCTGCGCCTGACATGACGATCTGTGCAGACGCTGGCCGATTATATCCCGCGTCAAGGTTCTGGGACCAATACTTCCAGGCTGCGGCCTTCACCTTGACCGGAATTCGTAACATGTACTTGAGCAGCCTGCGCAAAATCATCCAGGCATTGGGCGGGGATCTCGAGGTTCGTGCCATCTTTCCCAGCGGCCCCGCGCAGATCAAGCAATTCCGGGAACTCCGCCGAGGCCGCGCGGTCAGGCGAATATGACGAACGACGTCGGAGAAGGAGCATATGTGGAAGACTCGCCGGCTGGCGCAGACATCGGATTATGATGTCTGTGATCCCGCGGTTAACCATAGCTCTTGGTGAGTGGCCAGAGATCTTTCAGGGGCGCTTTGGGCTTTCTACAGATGCAAATCAGCACGCCGCTTTCGTAAGGCATGCAGTACTCGTCTGTAGCCTGCGCGGCCACGCTGACTTCGGCAAATACTTTGCGCAGCTCTTCAGGGCTATCGCTCACTACGATCATGACCTCACCGGTATAAGCGCGGGGTCCCCAAAGGAAATAGCTGTTGTGCCCACAGATGGATTTCGGCAGGCCGTAGCGTTTGCCAAAGAGGTCGATGGCCCCGGCGCGGCCGTAATTCGTCGTGTAGATCGCGCATTGTGCGCGGTCCTTCGCGGGCAGGCTGTTATAGACGCGCGCTACGTTGGCCACCAGGTTTTCCCATCCAAACATGTCGGCGAAGTGCTGCGGGAGCTTGCCCATTTTGTGGCGCTCGCCGGAGGGGACCTCGAGACCCAGGAGAGCGGCGTAACGGATGTAGGTCTCGACTGGCAGCACAGGCACGAAGAGCGGGACGAGAATCGCCTGGCTCAGCGCAACCACCGCGAGCACCACGGGCATGAGCCACACAAGTCGGAATCGATCGAACAGGGCCGCAATCGCCGCGCTGCCCGCGGCCATCATCAGGGGGAGGGCTGGGGCCGCGTAATAGGGTTTCGATCTGGTGGCGATGAGCAGGCCGAACACGAATAGCGACATCCAGCCGAGCGCGCGGAACGGTCGCACCTGAGGCGCGAATAAGAGATAGCCAAGTCCCGCCATCCAGATGGGCAGGGTGACCGGGTGGGCGCTCAGGGCAACGAGTTTCAGAAAGCCGAACGGGGAAAGCGGGACGATTTTGTTCGACCCGGCGGAGGCAATGAATTCGCGCGTGGGAAAGGCGTTGTGAATTTCCCAGAGAATGTGGGGCAGGAAAATCGCAAAGGCCAGCGCACCGCCCAGCCACAGCCATTTGCTCTTGAGATGTCTCCACCCCGCCGCGATCGCCAGGCCCGCCACCAGGCCCGCTCCCAGGAAGCCCATGGAGTACTTGTTCATCAGCCCCACGCCCGCGATGAGCCCGAACGCGAGCCACAGTTTCGGCCGATCATATTTCAAGATCAGAATCAGAACATAACTGGCAAGCGCCCAGAAGAGGTAATCGAAAGCGTTCATGGAAAGGACATGGCCGATGAAAAGGAAAATCGGCGCCAGCGCCACGGAAAGCGCGGCCAGTGGCGGGGCGAAGCGGCCAGCGCCGAATTCGCGCGCCATCAAACCGGTGAGCACAACGAGGGCGGATTCCGCGAGCGCAGGAAGGATGCGAATGGCCAACAGTGATTCACCAAATACCTTGCGCACCAGAAACGCCACCAGCGCGATGAAGGGCGGGTGATCGACATAGCCCCAGTCGAGGTGCTCGCCGCACGCGAGGTAATACAGTTCGTCGCGGGAGTACCCGTACTGGTCAATGAAGAGTAAATGCAGAACCAGCGGCACCAGTGCAATGCCGAGCAACACGGCCAAATCACTGCGCAGGAATTCGCGGGAGAAGAGTTTAAGTCGCATAGAACCTCACGCTCAGTCGGAAGAGGGGGAAAGCTTCGCAGAAATCTTCGCCAGGGTCAAATCAAGGCAAGAGGCGAGCACGAAAGAAAGACGCCTTCTGCATTTCGCGCCGTCAGGTTAACGCTTATGCGCCATTCGTCAGGGGCCATCCCGCCTTGCCGGAGCCCTGACGGGACCCAAGCCGACTTCGTGGAAGCCCTAATCTAAGGCATACCAGGGGACGCTTGATGGCGGGGGTTAACCCCGCTCTCCCGCCGCGAATGCTCAGCGAAGCCAATTCGGTTTTGGGTCCATCCCCGATATTTTCGTTTGTGGATTCATCAACGACGTGGGCCCTTCAAACTGTTCCTCTCGGAGCTTGGTGTTATGACGGGCGAATGGTTGCTTCCGTGGTATCTGTATCGCTAATCTAATGTCGAGCAATTGGGTGGACAGTGTAGCGCCCCCGCCCGCCCCGGTCCCGCCACTGGGGATGGGTCCATGTGGAATTTGCTGGCAAGACCCATCCCGCCGCGCGGGAGCGGCGCTACGGCGAGCGCCTTGTCCAGATATTTCGTGGACACTGAAGATCCTTTTGGGGCTGTGAGCCGTCGAGGTTGTAGTTTCTGGGAGGTAGGGATAACCTCGGCACTAATCTTCCCGGCGGAAGCAGTCATAGGTGTAAAGAAATGTTCACCAGGTTGAAATCATCAGCATTCCCATCCGCGACCAGAACACGACGGTCCGCCCCGCTCGACTTGGATTGTTCAAAGGCAAAGTACCGTTGGTCGCAAGCGTTCCCAGCCTTGCCATGCATCGTCTTGCTTTTGGCATTTCCGTCCCCGGCGCAAACTGAGACAAAGCGCACTTATGAGCAAATGGTCTGCGATCGCTTCGCTCTCGAGGACGCCAGCATACCGGTGACCATTCGCCAAGCCCTGAACAGCCCACCTAAGAAGCAGGTTCGCGACGCACAGCAAAGGCTCTGGCAAGCCTCGTCAAACGGCCTTGTGGAAGTTGAATCCTCCGGCATGAAGAAGCTATGGACAGGGGAAGATGGTCTGCCGATCCTGTCATTGACCGGGGTCGCCCTGGGGCCCGACGGCAGATTGTGGCTCGCCACGCGCCAGGGCGCCATCTGCTTCCAGCCCGACGCGCCTGCCGGTCAGCAGTGGTTCTATTTCTGGGGCAAGCGCTATCTGAGCGACAACCGGGTCGCGCAGATCGTGGCGGAGAAGGACCGAGCTTGGGTTCGCACACAAACCGGTGTCTCACGAATCGAGTTCGAGCCCTTTGATCTCGAACGCAAGAGTGCGTTGTTTGTTGCACGCTTGCAGCGCCGGCACAATCGCTACGGTTATACAGCCGATTGTGAATTGCTACGCCCTGGGCACACCTCTTCGTTTCGCTTGGCGCCCAGCGATAATGACGGCCTGTGGACAGCGCTCTACGTGACGGCGGAGTGCTTTCGTTTTGCGGCGACCCATTCACCTGAGGCGCTGCGCAACGCACGCCTTTCACTGGCAGCCCTGTTGCGCCTGGAGTCGATAACCGGAATTCCGGGATTCCCGGCCCGAGCGCTGATCCATCGCGGCGACTCCCGCCAACAGGATGGTGAATGGCATTGGACATCGGAGGGCGAGTGGGAGTGGAAAGGCGACACAAGTTCGGACGAATTAGTGGGACACTTCCTCGCCTACGGGGTTGCCTATGACCTGCTCCCCGATGAGTCGGATCGCGCGCCTATCCGGGCAGCGGCAGCGCGAATTGCCGGTCATCTTTTGGACCACGGGTTGGAGCTCGTGGGTTTCGGCGGCCGTGTGCCCCGTTGGGGCAAGTACTCTCCAGCGTACTTCCAAACCGAGGAAGGCAAGGAGGACGTTGCGCTGAATTCTCTCGAGCTGCTCTCACACTTAAGGGTCGCTTACCATATCACCGGCGAGGCGCGATTCTTATCCGCTTATCACGAACTCATCCGCCAGCGAGGCTATCTCGAAAACGTTACGCGGGGCGCCCTGGAGGCCCCACACGAGGTCAATTATTCGGATGAGGAGCTGGCCTTCCTTTCCTTTTATCCCTTGCTCAGGTACGAGGACGATCCCGCGTTGCGCGAGCCGTTCCAGGCAGCCCTCGAACGCTTTTGGCGCTCCTGCCAAGCTGAACGAAACCCATTATGGAACTTCATCTATGCCTCAGGCACAGGCGCGAATGACTACGACGCGGGCGAGGCCCTTGAAACCCTGGAGCGGATTCCTCTGGACACCATCTCTTGGACCGTCAGGAATTCCCAGCGCGTGGATCTGCCCCGCGCGCCGAGCGCGGACCGTTTTCGAGAGAAGCAATCCCGGCGCGCCCTCCCCCCGAACGAACGCTGTGTGATGAAGTGGAACGGCAACCCCTTCCAGTTGGATTGTACCTCTGAGGGCCGAGCCGAGGACGAAGGAGCTTTTTTCCTTCTGCCCTATTGGCTTGGGCGGCATCACAAGCTCGTTCACTAATCTGTCAGAGCCGCGTCAAAGTCCCTGAAGGGTAAGATCCCAAAGCGGCTCTGCCGCCTGCTGTGCGGAAAGGCTTCGCCTTTCCGGGGGCCTGCGCTCTGACCAACCCTCTCCGCTCGGCTGGAAGGCTCAGCCTTCCAGCCGAGCGGAGGGCTAAAAGGAGGCGGGCTACGCCGGAAAGCCAGAGGCTTTCCGCACAGCAGGCGGCAGAGCCGCTTTTTCCCCGACTTTGACGCGACCCTGACTAATCTGTTGACGAATGGGATTTTACAAATCCATACTTCCGTACGTTAGAGGGATCTGATCGTACATGAGGAGAAGTGCGATGAACGGGGCGGAGACCATCACAGTGAAGGAAGTTTCTGCGACGAAGCTCCGTGACCATTTCAGGCGGTACACGAAAGAGGCCAAGGGCAAGAAGGTCATCCTGATCCGTAACCATCGTCAGAAGTCGAAGTATCTGATGGACAAGGAGTGGTTTGATAAGATGATCCGTGAACACGAATCTGTACTGGCCACTCTGGAAGTTTTGGTTAACCCGGAACTGACCGAGCGTCTTCTCAGGCTTGCCAAGACCATCGATGACGACGTCCGGGCGGGCCGCCTACACTCCATGGAAGAGGTCTTTGGCAAAGATTGACCGCTCCTCAGCCACGTTACCAGGTTAAGTTCACCAGCGAGGCCAAGTCCACTTTGCAGTCCCGCTGAACCAGGCCTCAACTTACGAATTCGGGGCTACCTCCAATCGATCTCGGGTCTGGATTCTCAGGATTTCGCTCTCTCTTCCAGGAGGCGGCGCAGGACTGGCAGGACAGCTTTATCCTTTTCCTGGCCGGTTTCTTCTTTAGTCTTAACGAGGCGCTCCAGGCTCAATACTCGAACCTTGAGGCCCCCACCAATTTCCAGTTCCACGGTTTCATGGAGAAGCTGGCCGTAGTCGTGACCTTGGCCAATGGTCCCCAGGAGGTCGAGAGGCCCGAAGCGGGTCATCAACAATTGGTGACCAGCAGATGCAAGGTGGGAAGGGCCGGGTTTCTTGTCCCGGCGTCCGGGAATGCGGTAGTGGACGTCCAACTCTTCTAAGGCTGCCATAAGGCGGGCGAGGTTGTGCGGCTCGCGGGAATGGACCACATCGAGATCAAAAGTTGCCAGAGGAGCGCCATGCAGGACTGCACAAACTCCACCGACAACGACCAAATCCACCCCATGGCTGCGAAGGGTCTTCAGGATAGCCAGATAATCAACGATTGGCTTTGCCATCTCGTAGCCTCAGAAGAGATTGCACGGATTGCTGGAGGACTTGCAGGCGCTCTGCGGGCGTGAGCGAAAGCATCCAACGGATGAGGGTCAGGTCCACGCCGTCTTCGCTGTGGGTTGGCTCATTCCCAAGGAAGTGTTTCGTTTCATGGTTCGCACTTGGGGAGTTGCCTTCTGCCATATCACCCCTTCAAAGGCCCATCCGCTGATGAAAAGCAAGAATCATCGGCAACGGCTTGAGGTCCCTGCGCAGGGGATCAAGCGTTAGCCCAAGTGCTTCCAGCGTAAAGGCGCCTAACAGCACGCTGTCGCCTTCCTCACCGAAGATGACGTCAGCTCCACCGATTCGATCTCCGTATTTGAAAAGGGCGATGCCCTTCTGGCGCGTAGTCTTGGTCCCGTCGGCCAGCCGGAACTCTTGAGCTGTCAATGGCTGGATGCCGAGCCTCTCCAAAATCGGCGTGGGTACCACGGAATATACAGTGCCGGAATCGATGAGGAATTCGACCTTTTCTAGCGCTTCCCGGTTGGCAGGATTTCCTACTTCTATCTCCAGCGTAGTCAATCCCATCGTCATCTCCCTCCCCAAACAGGCCGCTTGGGCTCCCCCATAGGGTAACATGCCGGAGCCATCCAGCACACCTTTGATACTACTTTCAGGGCTGTCATGCTGAGTCCGTCGGCCTAGGCCGAACGAAGCATCTCGCCCTGCTGTTTGTCGGCGGAAAAGTCCAGAGCGACCCGCCGCGGCGGGTTCGTCCGCCAATAAGAATGGCGGACTCAGAATGACAGCATGGTCACGTCCAGTAATTGCGGTCAAGCGAGCGATACTGAATGGCTTCGGAGATGTGCGTTGTGCCGATGGCGTCGGCGGCGTCGAGGTCGGAAATCGTGAGCGCCACTTTCAGGATGCGGTCATGGGCGCGGGCGCTGAGGCCCAAGCGCGTCATGGCGCTCTCCAGCAGGCGCTCGCAGTCGGCGGAGATGTTGCAGTACTTGCGGATCTGCCGCGAGCTCATCTGGGCATTGCTATAAATCTTTTCGCCCGGGAAGCGCCGCAACTGGCGCTGGCGGGCTTTTATGACGCGCTCCCGGATCTGGTCCGAACTTTCCCCGCCCGAGTCCTGCCGCAGCTCCTGGTAACGGACGGCGGGCATGTCGATGTGGATATCAATGCGGTCGAGCAGCGGCCCGGAAATCTTCGAGATGTAGCGCTGAATGAGGGGTGGCGTGCAGGTGCACTCGCGCGTGGGGTCATTGAAGAACCCGCAAGGGTACGGGTATCTTTGTTGCTGAACGACACCTTGTCTATTTGCCACTAAAGACCACATGAGTTGATGCCCCGACTGTGCTCGGAGAAACGACCGTCCTTACTGTTTCTCGAATTCCGACGACTTCCTGTGCTCGACCACCCTTTCATAGCTCACCGCAAGCTCGTCGCCCACACGGAGGCCAGTGTCCAGCAGCGGCCCGTTGTCGAGCCTTCCGAAGAGGACGCCCTCCCCGTCGTCGCAGGAGTCCACCTGCACCCACATCCGCTCGCTCTCGCCCGTCCCCTCGTCCTTGAACTCAGCCTTGACGTAGTCGCCGGGCTGGAACTTCGGCATGTGCGGCCTCCTTCCGGCTCCTGTGCTGGTCGAGCCGGGCCTTCAGCCTGCGGGCTTGAACCACCGGGGAATCCGGCTCCCCTATGAGTATACATCGGCGAATCCCGTCGCACGCCGGTGTATATTGTGAATGATGGACTCCGCCCACACCGACCCCGAATTGCATGACTGGCTTCGCTGGGCATCCGAGAGCGGCAGGACGCCGATGTTTGTCCGCGCGGTCGCCGAGGCCGCTCTCATGGCTTGCTCGCCTGATTACGCAATGCTCCGCCCGGTGCTACTTGAGTTCAAGGGGCGGTACCATCTTGAGCGTGGGGCAAGCCATGGCGTCACCACGCGGTTCGGTCCAAGGCGCTAGTGGTTTACCCGCTTCGAAAGGCGCTCGTAGCCTTCGCGGAAGATGGGATTTTGAGGGGCGAGTTCGTGGGCGGCGCGATATTCCCCCAGGGCTGCCTCGTAGTTGCCTTTCCTTTCCAGCGCCATGCCGAGGAGGTAATGGGCCTTTTCGTTGTTGGGGTTCAGGCGGAGCGCCTCGCGCTCTTCGGCAATCGCCCCCTTGTCGTCCCCCTTCTTTGTCAACGCCACGCCGAGATTGACGTGCACAGCATCAGCGTTCGGGTCAAGGCGCAGGGCCTCGCGATACTCCGCAATCGCCCCGTCCAAGTCCCCCTTCATCTCAAGTCCTATACCGAGGAGGTCATGCGCGTGGGCCTTTGTCGGATTCAGGCGCAGAGCCGCGCGCTCTTCGACAATCACTCCGTCCCAATCGCCTTTGTTTGTCAGGGCCCTGCCGAAGTCAAGGTGCGCCTCGGGATTTCTTGGGTTGAGGTGCAGGGTCTCCCGATACTCCGCAATCGCCCCGTTCCAGTCCCCGTTGCCGTCAAGCGCCAAGCCGAGGACGAAATGCGCGTCCTCATTATTCGGGTCCAGGCGCAGCGCCTCGCGCTCTTCTGCAATCGCCCCGTCCCAGTCCCCCTTCATCTCAAGCGCCAGGCCGAGGATGACGTGCGCATCCACGTTCCTCGGATTCAGGCCCTGAGCCTCGCGCTCCTCCGCTATCGCCCCGTCCCAATCCCCTTTGTGTCCAAGCGCCCGGCCGAGTTCGACCTGGGCGTTCTCATTTTTCGGGTTTAGGCGCAGCACCTCGCGGCGCTCCGCGATGGCCCCGTCCCAATCCCCCTTACTTGCAAGCGCGATGCCGAGGTTATAGTGAGCGTCCTCATTTTTCGGGTTCAGTCGCAGCGCCGCACGAAACTCAGCAATCGCTCCGTCCCAGTCCTCCTTCTTCGCAAGCGCCTTGCCGAGGTTAGCGTGGGCGTGCTCATTTCTCGGGTTCAGGCGCAAGGCCTCGCGATACTCCGCAATGGCCCCGTCCAAGTCCCCCTTACGTGCAAGCGCCGCGCCGAGGGTGACGTGTGCGTCATCGCTCTTGGGGTTAACGATTTGCTGTCCCTTGGCGGGCAGCGCCAGAATAATGATTGCGGTGAGAATCAGGATGCTCGCGGCGGGTCGGTGCGTCATGGGAACCTCCGGGGAACGGGAATCACTCTGCGAGTCGGGCGTATTGTAGCACTTCTCAGGAAAGGTCATCCATGCCGAAGGAGGGACGCCTCAAGGGCATGGAAGCGGGTAGCTGGTAGCGCATCTATAACGGCAGGGCCTTCGAGAGCGGCAAAGTGCCGATGTTTGTCCGAACAGTTGCTGAAGCTGCTCTCATTGCCTGCTCGCCCGATTACGTCCTGCTGCGGCCAGTGGTAACGCGTAATTCCAACCACGCTTTGTTATGTGCGTCGAAGATGGCCTGTAATTCCTCGTACAACCCGTATGGTAGCTTTTCGTCCTGTTCAAAGGCGCTTGGATTGGTTTTCATGAACTCCATCTTCATTTTGAGCGCCCGTAACTGATTCAGGCTTGATGCGTATATCAGCCAGGAATCCTTGGGTGAGTAGAACATGCCCCAACCGGACGCGACTGTGATAAGGGCTGCAAGAATAAGCACGACATTGTTCGTATTGACCCCGGCATGTGTCTCAAGCTTCCAACCGGCGATTACGGTGATGGCCCCAGAGAGCAAAAGAGTCGCCATTGATGTATAGAAATAAACGTGCCGATACCAAGTGGTGGCGCTTTGAAATGAACGAATGGAGTCATCCAACCTTCCAGAGACATAGTCCACTTTTTCTTTCGGAGAAGCTGGCAGTGTATTCGTGTCCATAGAACCTCCCATTACAGCGCCTTAATCCCTGACACTAATCACCGGCCCGTGGAACCCGCCTCATCCTGGAAGCGCAGCAGGAAGTCGGGGTCGTCGAGGAGCTTGCGGTTCAGGACCTTTAGCGCCACGGGGCGGTTTCCCACCCCAATCTGCTCGGCGAGGAAGACCGTGCCCATCGCGCCCGCGCCCAGGCGGCGGACAATGCGGAAGCGTCGGGACAGCCCGGCGGCAAGCTGCGCCTCGGTCTCCGTGGCTGGGGCGGCAAGTTGAGCGCCGTCTCGTGGACAGAGGGAGAAATCGTCCGGGTAAGTATTACGGCAAGCGGGACAGGCCTTCATCTGCGCCGGTGAAACTCTCCTGCGGCACGGATTCTAACAAAGATACTGCTGCAAAGGAATAGGTGCTTGAAGGCAGCAAGTAGTTCTTGCGCACTTTGCCATTCATTTTCCAAATGACACCGCTGCCCCGCCGGGACTGAGTCGCCGCTTATTATTCTGAAGGGCGGAGGGCACCGTTTTCTACCGAATGAACAGGTATCCCCTGCTAGCTTCGTACCGGCGACCGCCTCGGTCACGCTGAGGCGGGGGCAGGAGATTCTGGCTGGCGACTGGTATGCCTGCTACGTTTCGATAGAGAAAGGGAAGCCGTGCAAGTGAGGCGGTCGCCACAGCATCGTCCGGCTGCCTGCTCACGGACGGTGACAGAACGGGAGGCGAGCAACTCAGGGCAGCCCTCGCCGATAGGGGGCAATTGGGATTTCAACCTCGCTCGGAAATGCGAAGGGCGGCTTCATACTCCTTTGACAGGTCGAACCCTATGTCCAACTGGGGGGCTATGCGCTTGAAGCCGACGAACTGATAGCACACCAATTGCAGCCCCGAAAAGGTCCCTTCCATTGATTTCAGGGTGTACCTCTTGTCCGGGTCGTTCACCTTGATTCCCTTCGTTCCCAACATGGCGATTTCGTATGCGCACCGCTGGATTTCGGCGTGGGTCATCTTGGAGAACTTCTCGATGGCCGACACACAATACATCACAGCGTCAGGCCGGACGCCGCCAATTCCCGTCTCCTTGAAGCTGCTTTCCGCAATCCGGGACAAGGCTCTCCGGGCCGACTCCGCAACCGGGTTTCCCGGATTGATTTCGACTGCCTTCCGGTAGGCTGCGTCTGCCTCGACGGCCTTGTCCTGGGATTCCAGGGCTTGGCCAAGGTTCATCCAGGACTGCTGGTCTTCCGGCAGGATGGCTGTCGCTATGCGAAGGTACTCCGTCGCCCTTGCTGCATCCCTTCCCAGTTTTAGAAGGCAGGCCGCCAGGGTGCGAAGCGCATAAGGATTGTCGGGTTCCCCCGCCACAGCGCCTTCCAGGACGGTCGCCGCCTGTTCCCACTGGCGCTTCCGGGAGAGCGCCACCCCCAGGGCCACCCTGGCCTCCGTGAAGTCCGGGTCGATTTCGACGGCTTTCCTCAGGTGCTCCTCGGCTTCGTCAAGCTCCCCCGTGTCGCTCAGCGCCATGCCCAGGTTGTAGCGGACGGCTGCGTCCTTCTCCCTTGACGGGAGCAGGAAGCGCAGCAACTGGATGCCTTCCTGGTACTCGCCATCCCTGAGCTTCTTTATGATTTCGGAGAGGGCGCCCGCCTTGTCCGCGCTCGCTTTCCAAGAGACCCGTATCTTGTCGTCCTCCACGGAGATGTCATGCCAGCCCGCGAATGCCTCAAGGTTCCGCTCGAAGAACCCGCGAACCTGGTCCTTGAACTCCGGCGACCCTACTTGCCGAGCGGACTCGGGAAGCAATCCCGCGTCAAAGTCCTCAGGCGCAATCTCGAAGACGTAAACGTCGTCCGTGCTCATCAGCTACCCGTCCGTCCTGTGGGGAATCCAACGATACCAGCCACCCAGTCCAACTTCCGCTGCCCAGGAATCCACGAGGTTCCGGTCCTCGGAAGGCGTGCTCCCCACCTGCTCAAAAATCCGAATCAATGTCTCCCCTTGGGGCAAGAACCCGGTTGACTTGTATGGCAGCGAGATGGAGTCGTCGGCGAGGGACTTCGCCCAATACAGGGCAAACGCCGAGTTCATCGCCGCATTCGCCCTGAACACCAGCCGTGGCACCTGCCGCTTTATCTCAGGACTCAGCGCCCGAGAATTGTCACGGAGTTGCGCCTTGGCACCGGCAACCTGCTGCAACCGGAGTTCCGGGTATTCATGGAACAGCCAATCATCAATTCTCATGCCAATCGGCATGGACCTGAGCTGCGTCATCAGGCCGCCGAGAAGCATGTCCTTCATTTGCGATGCCGCCGGGTTGCCCTTCAGCAGGGACGCCATCCTCGCAGGGGCGTCGGGGCTGCCCTCGAAATTGGGCTAACGACCAGATCATGAGCAGGATTTCTTGAGGAAATAGGGTAACACTCCAGAGCTCGGGTTCCCGGAAGGGACCGAAAGGAGTGTTACCTATGGAAGGTATCAGCGAGGTTCAAGGGAAGAGGAAGGAGACCCGCCCCCCGAGGGGGGCGGCCCGACGGACAATTCGTCCGCACGCCCATTCTCATCCGTTTGAGGTGCGGCGGAAGGCCGTGCAGTTATGTTTGGAGGAAAGCTTCCCCGTGCAGCGGGTAGCCCACGAAATGGGGGTGGGCCAGAGCACTTTATCCAAGTGGGTGAGGCTGTACCGCGAGCAGGGCGAAGCGGGTTTGCAGTCGAACCCGGGACGCCGGAATCGTCAGCGGCCGAAAGTGGCGCCGGCGGTGAAGACGCAAGTCGTCGACCTCAAGCGGCACCATCCCGACTTCGGAATCAAGAAAATCAGCCAGTTCCTGCGGCGCATGTGGTTTCTACCGGTGAGCCGGGAGACGGTTCGCCGCACCTTACATGAGCAGCAGTTGCTCAAGAAACCTCGCCGTAAACCCCAGCGTAATCCCCCACGACCGCGCTTCTTCGAACGCTCTACTCCCAACCAGATGTGGCAGACCGATATCTTCACCTTCCGGCTGGGAGGCAAGAACGCTTACCTGATCGGCTTTATCGACGATCACTCTCGCTATGTGGTGGGGCTGGACGTGTTCCGTAGCCAGACGGCGGAGCACGTCTTAGAGGTGTACCGGCGGGCGGTGGCGGAGTACGGCGTGCCCAAAGAGATGCTCTCCGATCAGGGACGCCAGTACTCGAGCTGGCGTGGGACCACCCGCTTCGAGGCGGAGTTGCGCAAGGATCGGGTTCACCACATTAAGAGCCGGCCGCATCATCCCATGACCCTGGGCAAGATCGAACGCTTCTGGAAGACCATCTGGGAGGAGTTCCTGGAGCGCGCCCAGTTTGACAGTTTCGAATCGGCCTGCGAGCGGATTCGGCTGTGGGTAAAGCACTACAACCATCGGCGGCCCCATCAATCCCTGGAGGGGTTGTGTCCGGCCGATCGCTTCTTTGCCATTGCCCAGGAGTTGCGCCAAGTCATTGAGCGCGGCATCCAGGACAATGTGTTGGAACTGGCGTTGCGAGGGCAGCCGCGCAGTCCCTTCTACATGGTGGGGCGGATGGGCGAGCAGTCGGTGGTCATCCGCGCTGAGAAGGGGCAAGTGAAGATGCTCGTCGATGGCGAGGAGCCACAACCTCATCGGGAGGTCATCTACGACTTGGAAGGAGGATCTCATGAGCACCGAAATCAAAGCCAAGAAGGAACCGTTGCCTTACAATGCCCAGCAGCGGGCCCAAGCGGTGCTGTCGATCTGGAGCGAGCGTCGGCGGCCGGGGGAAGTCTGTCAAGAACTGGCGATCAGTGCGGCCGTGCTGGCAGCATGGGAGAAGCGGGCGCTGGCGGCGATGCTCAAAGCGCTGGAGTCGCAAACACGCCTGGAACCGGGACCGGCGCTGAGTCCCAAACTGGAGCGGTTGCTGGCACGCCAGGCCTTGCAGCAGAAGGGGCGCATGGCCAAACTGGAGAAGCGGCTGGTGAAGCTGCAAGAGCCGAAAGCGCCGCCGCCGGCCAAGTAGACCAAGCTCGTGGGGTGGGAGGATGCCGCGATGAACGATCCGAAATCCAGCGCTCAGCAGCAAGCCTTAGCGCGGCAGCGGGCGCAGCTGATCATGCAAGTGCGGAGCGGGTTGTTGAGTGCTCAGGAAGCGGCCCGGCAACTGGGCATCTCCCGCAAGACCTATTACAAGTGGGAGCGGCGGGCGTTGGCGGCGATGGTCAAGGCGCTAGGCAATCGGGAAGCGGGGCGCCCGCCGCTGCCCATCGACCCGGAGAAGCAGGCCCTCGAACGCCAGACCCAGGAGTTACAGGCGAAGCTGGAAGTGCTGGAGCAAACGGAGCAGATCCGTCAGCGGTTGGAGCAGCTGGATAAAAAAAAAGCATGAGGCAGCCGAAATGATAGTTACTACCCTGAGCGGACTGAAGCGACAAGTGGGCTGGCCGTACCCATGCCTCTGTGCATCCCTGGGGCTGTCGTATGCGAGCTTCCGGCGTTGGCAGCACCGTCTCGAGCATGGCCAGCCAGCCCTCCTCAAGCCGGGTCCCCACAAGGTGGCGCCGTTAAAACTGGAGGAGTTGCACATTGCCTTGTACCACCTGCAGCATGGCCGCCAGCGCAGCCGTGGAGTGGGCAGGCTGTACCGGCAGTACCAAGATCAGATCTCCCGGCGCGATCTGCAGGCGCTGACGAGAAGGGTGCGGTGGGAGTTGGCCCACCAACACCAGGCGGAATTACGCCACATCACCTGGAAGATTCCCGGCTTGGTCTGGTCACTGGATGACGCGGAGTTGGCGAGGTTCGCCCACCACAAATTGCATCTGCATCAAGTGCAGGACCTCGCCTCGCGCTATAAGTTCACGCCCTGGGTGGGAGAGCGGGTGTTGGGAGAAACCGTGGCTGTTCACCTGGAGCAACTGTTCTTGCGGCATGGACCGCCACTGGTGCTCAAACGTGACAATGGTTCCAATCTCAATCAACAGGCGGTCGATGAGGTACTCGCCCGTTACCTGGTCATGCCGCTGAACTCACCACCCCACTATCCGCCTTACAACGGTGGGATGGAATGCGCGGTGCGGGAATTGAAAACTCCGCTGCTAGAGAAGATTCTCGCCAGCGGTCCAACTGCGGAGTCCCAGGTGCAAGTCTGGGCGGAGGTGCTGGCGCATGAACTGAACCATCGCTCCCGCGACTGTCTCGACGGGCACATTGCCTGCAGGGTCTTTCAGGATGCGAAGTTGGCCCTGAAGGCGTATACTCTCCGCAAGCGAAGGGAGATCTTCGATTGGATCAACGAACTGACCAGGGCGCTTATCCAGGTCTCGGCGGCTCACACTCAACACCAAGTCGAAACAGCGCGGCGTCTGGCGGTGGAAACTTGGTTACAAAGAAACGGAGTGATCACCATCACTCAGAACAAAAAAGTGTTACCCATTTTCCCCGAAAAAACTGCTCATAATTAGGTTGCCCCCACACCTTTGACAGCGGAACTGTAGGGCACATGGCCGCGCGCGAGCGTTCCCGCTACATTCAAACCCTCGATTTAGAGTTCCAACGTCGGATTGCAACGATGGAAGAACCTCTTCGTAATTGTGCAAGTAGAGTGCGGTATGAAGAGGATTCATGGCAACTCTGGGCCAATGACCTAAGCCAAGCAATCGAAGGTGATATCGTAACGGCCAAGGCAGCCGAGTCAAACCCCAGCGTGCCCCGATACTATTCGGCCAGGTACAGATTAGGCTCGTCTTCCAGAATTGAGGTGCCGAATTGTGAGCTTCCTGACTATTCCGAATTCGTTTCACCGACACCTCCGAATGCGGTAGATGCTTGGGGTGCTTTCCGATTTTTTGCAGGCTGGTTGCTGCAATCGGAGTCCCTCCCTCTGGCGGTGATTACAGGTATGCTAGGCGTCGGCCTCCTCGGAGCGGCGGCCTCTTCGTTCATTCGCCAACAGCCGAAACGCGAGGCGGGCGACCCCTTCGTTGAAGACTTGGCGGGAGTAGTAATCCGCGGTTTCTCGGCAGCCATTGTCATTTTCCTTGCTGTCGAAGGTGGGCTTAATATTTTCGGGACGGGTACCGGTGAACCGAATTCTTACGTGCTTTTGTGCACTTGCATGGTCGGGGCGGTGTTTAGTGAGGATGTTTGGAAGAAGGCTCACGACTGGTTTGAGAGCAAAAAACAGACAGAGGTCGGGAATGGAACCCCAAAGGATTCACCAACAGGAAAGAACGGCGCACAGGAAGGAGGCAACAAAGGGCTCAGCACAGCTGGTGACAAGCAGAGTGGAACCCCGGACACAACAATTCCGCCTGGTGAATAAACCCAACGTTCTTGAACTTCAAGTCTCGAAACGGGTAATTTCGGAGAGCCTCAGACGTGGGATGGGTTTTCGAGTTTGTTTCTGTTCTTGGCCAAACGCTATGCCTCCAGTTTTACGCGGGCAGAAATAGACTGGCTGGAAGCGCTCCAAGCAAACCGCTCAGCTGAAGGAATGGCTGGCGGGAAATCCCTTCTCCCCAGTACTCCAGTAACAGGAGTGTCGGGGCGGCAGCGACCTGCTCCTAATCTTTTCCATACCCGAAAACGTGAGCGGCACTTTGTACAAATCTGATTGCCGGAGTGCTTAACTGATAAATTATGAAAATTGTTGCTGTTCGCCAGGAAGCTTTCCAGTTCCCCTGCTGGCAACCATTGCATGCTCGCAGTCGGCCCCAATCCAGACCTCGGGCTGAGCCTCACTCCTATTTCGGACCACTCCTTTGCTACGGTCGATGAACTTTGTGAGTTCATCGACAAGTCCAAGGCCATGAAAGCGCCTGAGGTCGAGGCCCTGCGCAGAACCATGGACGCGGGGGAGCAGCTTGTAGCTCAAATCAGCGATGAAAAAGAACGCTGCATGGGTTCAAGGTCTAATACCGAGTCAGCCAAGAGGAGGGACTAACCTGATGGCTCCAAACTCGCAAGAGTTGTATGTGTGTGATTTGCTGAACCTGCCGCTCGAAGAAGCAAAGGACAAGCTGTGGGCGGACGGCTGGCTTGTAGCCACTCGTCCCGAGACCCAAGGCGCGTCTCAAACTTATCAGGACAAAGCGGGCAATTCTTTCGCCGGAAAGGACAGAGCAGGGTGGTTGCTTGCAGACCTAGTGGTTAAGAACGACCGATTAGAAGGCATCACCTTTTACGATACAAATACAACGACGGGGGACCCTGTGCCAATGCCTCCGAACCGTATTCTTGTTCGATGAGCCAAAACGCTCTCCCACCCCGCCCACATAAACCAATGGCAGGTGCCTAACGCGGGCCACTGAGGCGCGGCAAGCCCCGCTGTCGCAGAACTCAACGCACGGGTGATTGCCTGGTTCGCCATCCATGGGACCACACAGCGCTTCCCCATTGGGCAGTAACTCCCATGGTAGCAGTCGGGCCGTGCGGTTACAGTGGTGCGTCCGAACCTATGCCCCCTTCGGTTGCGCACGCAGGAGGTTAGGTGTATGTTATCGAATAGTCAAAACTTGAAAACAGAAATCCTGGTTGGAACCTTGTGACGGGAGGAAACTATGGGTGCTACGCCAACGGGGAGCATTCTAGTCAACTTGGTTGACGGTACTCGTCAACCTCTACCAGCGAATGTGCAGTGGTCCGCGAGGATTTTTGACGGCCGTGCGCCGAGCGAGTGGCAAGAGAGCGACGTGAACGGAACCGGCTCGGCGGAACTCATCAAGGGCCTGACCTACTTCGACAACCTCTTCGACAACTACACCGTGATTGTCTCCGCGAAAGGGTACCAGGGCGCAGCCTGGAAGCCCGTCAACATTTCTCCGGCGAAACCAGCGGCTTTGGAGCTGATGCTTGTTCCTGAGGGCGCTCACTTGAATTTCGGCGGTGCAAGCTGGCAAGCGCTGAACAGCGTTCGCCCGCGCTTTGGCCAGATTATCTCAGCGGGCATCCCTGACGCGGGCGCACGGTACAGCAACCTGATGGAACAATCCGGGGGCCTGGTGCTGGCCTGCCTGCTGAACCTGCTTACCGCCATGTCAAAAATCACCTTGGCGAGCGGAAAGAGTCCGCTCGGCTACTACTGGCAACCCATCTGGGACGATTCTCAGTTCGCAATGGCACAGGACAGATTCTTTGCATATGTGGACCAGTCCCTCATCGGTGATGTTGTGAAGGCCGCTGCCATGGGGGCATTTTCCGAGGAAAAGGACCCCGGCATCTTCCATCCGGGCGCAACTTTGAGCTACAAGCAGAGGCAGTTTGACGTGACCAACGTGCAGTTGACTTTCCACCAGGGGAACGCCAAGACCCTTCCCGGCCCGGATGGGTCGCCGGTCGATTGCGTCGTCGTCGAGCCGGACATCGACTACTATAAAGACCTGCTGGCCCACTTTTTCTTGGAGGTAGTGCCAAACAAGTTCACCAAAGGACTCACCGACCCGCGAGCTGTCTACGTTCTGCGCTGGATGGCGGGTAAGCAAGCAGCGTCGGATTTTAACCCGCTCTACACCATGACCGCGTAGCAACCGCTGGTCAGGGTTGAATGGCACCTCTGGAGCCACAGGCTCGCACGGAAAGGGGCATTGGTCCTGCCGGAAGGATGACCAAGAACCCACAGCACTGACACGGAAGACCGGGCGATTGTGGTGGACGGCACTCATTTTTACACGCTTGGTGGCTCCATCAAGGGCATGCGGGCGAAGCTTACGTTTCTGAACAAAGTCGAAGGCGTGACCAACATGAACAAGCTCCGAACGAAGCTCGACCGGATTTGGGCGTCGGCAGTGCCCCTGTCCTGATGCGCTGGGGACTTGGTGAAGGGTATACGCGTGAACCGAATGGCTTCGGTAAAACTTGTTGTAGCGAAAGTCCTGCGGGTCTCCTCCCTTGTTGCCTATTACATCAATGCAAAACGGAAAACACTGTCCCCTCAAGCGGTTCCCCTTACCCAGGCGCAGCGGGCGGCCATGGCTGGCTTTTTCCTGCCTCAGGTGCTCGACGAGGCGCGGCTCCTTGTGCGGGAGGGCATCCGGCTGGAATATCCGCCGTTCTACCGGACACTGAGGCGCATGGGCATTTCGGGCCTGCGAGACATGTCTAAAATCAATGCTATCACGTTCGGCGAAGTGGTCGTGTCGCACGTGCCGTTTACGGACGGGCTACTGTTCCATGAACTCGTCCACGTGGAGCAATACCACCAGCTTGGGATTCGGCGATTCTCGGAACTATACGTCCGAGGGTTCCTGGCCAGCGGCAGTTACGAAGGCATCCCTCTGGAGGCGAATGCCTACGCCCTTGGCCGCCGGTTCGACGCAGACCCTCGGCAGCGATTCTCCGTGGTCGATGAAGTGGCGAGATGCGTTCCAGAGGACAGGTTTTGACTCGCATGAGATTCGAGTTGATTTTCGCCGCCGCTCCAATCCGATGGGCTGACCCGAGGACATGGCCGTGGGTCGTGTGGGTATGGCTCGCCATGCTTTTTTCGGGTGCGCCAAGCCGCTTTGGGCGCGTCTCCACCGGCAGCGAACCCAAGTCGGTTCGTGCAGTCAAGGCGACTCGTCAGGGTAGATAATGGAGGGTGCAATGGGTCAATTCCTCGAAATCGAGAAGCCGCAACAGGCAAAGTTTAAGACGAGCTCGTCATACTTTTCTGACGCGGCTCGCGGCGATGGTATTTACAAAGGCAAGACACGCCCGTTTTGTTTGCCACTCGAATACGCCGAAGAAAACCTCTTTCCCGGAATTCGCAAAAGCGCCCCAGCCTATTTCGCCTCTCAAGGCATTAAATGGCATGACGGGCGGGACGGCAAGCCGAGCAATCATCTTTGCGACTCGCGGGTCTGTTGTCTGAATTTTCTGTTCCCGTTTGCGGACCGGCCCCGCGCATTGGCCGAAGTTTTGCTCCCTGTCTTCCCTGCCATTCGGCAAATGCTCCCGATAGAAGACGGCCAATACATGGCTTGCGAGTGGATAGGCCAAGAGAATTACTTGGCCGAGAAAATCGCCCGAGGCAGCAGGCGCACACGCGGGGCGAACTTCACCAGCGCAGACGCGGCGGTCATGTTCGAGCAGGCAGACGGGATGCGGCAGGTTGTCTTGGTTGAGTGGAAGTACACCGAATCGTATGGCGGCGCACCGCTGAAAAAAGCCAAAAGCGGCACCGACCGCACTGCCATCTACAGGCCGCTCTTCGACCGCGATGACTGCCCAATCGACAGGACGTTGTTGCCGAGCTTCGAGTCACTTTTCTATGAGCCTTTCTATCAGTTCATGCGTCAGCAGTTCTTGGCCAATGAAATGGAACGTGCGCATGAATTGGGGGCAAACAAGGTAAGCGTGCTTCATATCGCCCCTTCCCGTAACACTGATTTCCAGAAGGTGACCTCCGCTGAACTCCAGCCCCTGGGAAAGACTGCCACGGGAGTTTGGAAAAGACTGGTGATGCCTGGCGACAGATTTGTCAGCGTCAGCACGGAGCAGCTTTTTGGTGGGCTTTCCGAGGAACGGCTCCCCGAGATGCGGGAATGGCTGGGATACATCACTGCCCGATACGCGTGGGTTCAGGCGAAGGCAGCGGCTGCATAGCGAACCCATAACTACCTCTGGTCTGGTACGCGACGGGTGGCCTCAACGAGGGCGCACGGCGAAATAATCGCCGGTTCGCGGCAAATCTCCCCTTCAAGCCCCTGCTCGTCCCACGAACATGGGGATGACCGCAAACGCACCAAGCGTCAGAAAGTAAACGGTTGAGGCCGCACGCATTGCTAGCAGGTGCTTTCGGGTATATGTTGTCAATCAGAAATCGAAATACGAAGTCGCACCCAGGCGGTTCAGGAGGGCGCAATGTCAGCGCCACGTAAAGTTTTCTCTCGCCCCGACAAACTCGACCACGCGCAGACCGTGCTTTATGAAATTGACATGCTACGCTTTGCAAAGGAACGCCTATTCTCTGCGGATAGCCCCCGTTCTGAGGCAGACGAATGGGTGTATTTGGAAGCATTTCTTTTGCACTACCGGAACCTGATTGAGTTTTTCCGGGGAAGACGTCGTTTGAACGATGACTTGAGCATCGCCCCGCCAGACGATTTCGGGGTTGAGCAGAAGCTCGGAACAAACGGCCTCCGATTCCTCACAAGACCCGACCTGTGGGACAAATATGAGGGGGTGAACAACCCGGAGGCGATTTCGAAATACTTACATCATTGTACCCGCCAGAGGGCGATAAAGAAGAAATGGGACGTGGACGCCATGTACGAGGACCTGCGTCCACTGGTTGAACGTTTCGAAGCCGAGCTGCCAGAATACAAGCCCGCAACTCGCGTAAAGACGCTTAAGGTTGTTGCCGCTCCGTCACAGGACGGGAGTTCTACAGCCACCACAAGGGCATTGGACCTGGGTCTGAATCCTTCCTCCTCAGCTAAGTAGGGCTAGTGCGACCCGAGCAAGCGAGATGGAGATTTGCTTCTCGGTGGCTACGGAACTAGATGGTGTAAGCAAAAACACCAGCCAACGCTGGTGGCGTTCGACTCTGACGAGGGTGAGGACGATGCTCATCAGAATATGGCACAACAGAAGGGTCACTGCTGGGCTTAATGGGCCAATCTCTCCAGGGGATGATTTAATGGAAGTTCATAGCGTGCCCGATTACCCTGGTACGGCAATGGCAATTCCAGTCATCTTAGACGAGGTGCCTGAAATTCTAAATGCTGAGAACGTCTAGCAACTCGACGAGCGACGTAACAATCCAAGACGTCTACGCCGCGTTAGCTGCAATTATCGATTCGGGGGAAACGTTTGTGAGGGAGAGCTTACGCGCTATCCCGTGTGGCAGGAACTCGACCTGGCGGAATGAAGCAGCAGATTCAATAGTCCATCAGAAGTATAAGCTAAAGACCTTGAATTACCTCACCTCGAAAAGGCATCGGCTCCCTCTTCGCCAAACCAATCGAAGCTCGAGACCTTGTCCTCGAATCTCCACCGGCCGGGAGACGTGTTCTCCATCCAGTCGAGCGGCTCAGCCTCCGGCTGCCATCGAGAAGCCACGGCGAGCGCCGCCTTCAGCGACCTCTTCTCCTCATTTGTCACCGTTGACGGGTCCGTCGACATAATCAGTGTCGCTCCGCTCCGGGTTACGAGGTCAAGCCATTGCTGCGTCATCTTCCACGGCACATCTTTCGTTACCGGTACGCAGTCGGGGTCGGCCAGGAAAAACGTCCGATGCTGCGGCAGCCGGAAGGCGAGTGTGTTCACGCCCATCTTGCGGGTTCGGTTCCAGTCCCGTCCGCTCGTATCGTCACCGATCCTTTGCAGCTCAAACAACCCGGCGCCGAGGTGTCCCACCGTGTTGCAGCCGATCAAGATCGCATCCCCCGCCGCCTCGCGAAGGGCCCGGTAGAACTGCAGGATAATCTCCGCCGTGGTCCTGCTGCGATCTGCAAAGTGCCAGTCCTCGGAGGTCAACTCCGCCCCCATTTGGAAGCCCCAGCGGCCGAGCAGGTCGAAGGTCGAGAAGTCGTGCTTGATCAACTCAAATCCCCAACCGACGACGCTGCGAAGGCCTTGCTGCACGTGCGCCAGAGCCTCGGGCACGCTGGGGTCCATCACCAGAAGTGGCGGCTTGGGACCATCGACGCGGTTCACTGTCAATCGCCAAGCTTCCGGCAAGGCCTCGACCGTGAGCAGCGGCCTGACCCAGATCCCCGGCCGCACTCCGCGTTTCTTCATGTCTGCGGCTAGGCCCGGCATATCCGCGAACCGGTTGTCGTCGACCGTCCACGGCCCGGCGCCTTCGGGCGCTTGGCCCCAGCCCATATCGATCACCATGAACGGACGGTTCGCGCCCGCCGGTGAAAGCTCTGCCGTCAAGTCCGAGTCGCGCAGGATGCCCGCCTCGGTCATATTCTTGCCATACAGGTAATACCAGTTGTTTGAACCGTAAACCGGTTGTCCCGGCAGACGCGGGTGGTCGCATAATCTGCGGCAGAACTCCCTTGCCGCCTGAAACGGCCTCGTAGAGGGCTGGCCCTGGAGGGCAACCACCACCGCTGCCGCCAGCTGTCGTTGGCCGAGTTGTACACCGCCGCCCCCGTTTCGTACATCGAGCCACAACGAGATTCCTGCTGGATCGGCCTGCCAGAAGCAGAACGCGCCCGCGCCCGTCTTCACCCCATAGCCGTGCGTGACTTTGCCTTCAGAGGCCATGAAATACCACGGCATGATCCGGTCTCCCACCAAGCCGCGCCATTCCAGATCGCCGTAAGATCGTTCCCAGTGGTCCCCCAGGAACCGCAGGTTGTCGGCCAGCACGCCCGACCACCGGAGGTGCACGTGCTTGAGCGCGCTGCGAGGCGATGCCATCACGATTGGAAGCTCACGGCCTGCCTGCCCTTGCTTCGGCTCGATGGTGATTTCGATATCTCCGGCCTGCCAGCGCCCACCGGAGCGCTGCAGATGCAGTGGACCTCCGCCGCCTTCGGTGTACGCCGTCACGTGATGGGGCGGACGGATGATATCGAGGAACGCTGTCTGGCTTCTGCCCGCGGTCGTCCGGATCGAACCTGCCGCCGCCGCTGCCACGACCCCCTGACCCAGAAACGTTCTGCGAGAAGTCTTCACGGGAACTTCCTATTTCAACTTTATTTGGCTCTGTTGACATCCTCAGGAAAAGATAGCGATGCCTCAAGCGATAGAGGTTGAAACTCAGTCCGAGCAGCAGGGCTTGGCGCATCTGCATCCGGAGCGAGCGGCCGGGCGCCCGAGCCGAGAGCTTGCGCTTCACCGAAGAGAACACCGTTTCGATCAGGGCGCGGCGCCGGTAGAGCTTTCGCGGAAACGCCCGCCGCATTTCGGCCCGCACTCCGCGCACCCGCCAGGTCTTCTTCCCACGCTTGGCCGGGATCACGCTCCGGGCCCCCAGTGGGCGCCGGAGGTAGGCATGATTCCTCTCGCTATCGAATTCGGCGTCGGCCAGCACCACTCCGATGCGCGTCTGCTGGGAAGCCGCTTCGCTCAGGCTCGGCAAATTCGCGCAGTCGTTCCACGGACCGCGTCGCGCGCTCTGCCAGAGCAGGAACTGCTGATCCAGATCCGCCACGACCATCCACTTCAGCCAGTGCCGCCAGGGCAGGGGTTTTTGCCCGTGATGATGCAGGCGCCGCACAAAAAACGTGCTGACCGCTCCTGGCGCCAAGCCGGTCGCGTCGACGGCCACCCGAGCCCGCCGGTGGCCCCGGCGTCGCCAAGCGCGCATCCGGCGCACCGTCTCGCCGACAGCCCGATCGATGCGCTGGTCTTCGAGACGCCGCAGGAAACGGTACAACGTCGTGAAGTCGGGCACACTCGACAGTCCCAAGGTCTGACGCAATTCGCGGTGCTCGCCCAACCGCACCTCGGCTTCGCGAAAGGTCCAGTCCTCGTAACGCATCAGACAGAGGATGGCCAGCAACTGCGGTTGGGTGAACTGGTGCTTGCTGAAGCGAGTTCGATAGGGTGGGAGCACTGCCCGACCCACTTCCCAAGCGGTGCGGGCAAATGCCAAGAGTCCAATCTCCGCCATCGCGCTGGCTGCCTCCTACCAAGCGGACCCTTCCCAAGGGCTGGCGCACTTGAATTCTCCGTGGTTGAGATAAGGATGTCAACAGAGCCACTTTATTTCTACGCGACAACCATAGGCCTGCCGCTCTCTCGTGTCAAGCTCCAATCGCCCTGGTGTCAAAGCTCCTTAGAAATGTCCCCTCTGAAGCTCTCTGCTTTTTGCTTTCCGTGTGGGGGCACTCACGGGTTCCGGCCTGCGCTCCGCCCTAAACGCTTCGCCCTTCGGGCTTCGCAGGGCTCCGCTCCGACCGGAACCCGTAAGAGACCTCAACACCCAAAGCAACCGTCAGAGAATTTCAGAGGGGACACTTCTAAAGAGCTAAGAAAGGGGGACATTTCTAAAGAGCTTTGACAGGACCCAAGAAAAAGCTTGACAAGCAGCCGCGTTGGGCGTATATGAATGGATTTATTAAAACGATTTTCAAGGAGGGACGAAGATATGCGTAAGATAATTACCATGCTAGTTTACAGCGTTGCCCTTGCGCTCAACGCTGCTTGGGCATAAGAAAGGGGGACATTCCTAAAGAGCTTTGACAGGACCCAAGAAAAAGCTTGACAAGCAGCCGCGTTGGGCGTATATGAATGGATTTATTAAAACGATTTTCAAGGAGGGACGAAGATATGCGTAAGATAATTACCATGCTAGTTTACAGCGTTGCCCTTGCGCTCAACGCTGCTTGGGCACAGGAAACTTCCGGCCTGGTGGGCACCGTGACAGACCAGTCCGGGGCAGTTGTCGCGGGCGCTGAGATTACAGTGACCAACTTAGGAACCGGCCTCACTCGCACCGTCAAGACGGCCAGCACAGGGGACTACGCCGCGCCGAGCCTCCCTGTGGGAACCTACAAAATCACCGCCGAGATGGCAGGCTTTAAGCTCGGTGTCGCCTCGGACGTCAAACTGGACGTTCAACACGCGGCGCGAGTGGATTTCAGCCTGCAAGTCGGCGAGGTGACACAGCAGGTCAACATAACCAGCGTTGCGCCACTGCTGCAGACCCATGACTCTCAAGTTGGCTCGCTCATTGAAAACCGGCGCATTTTGGACTTGCCCCTCAATGGACGCAATTTCACGCAACTCAATCTGCTCGTGCCCGGGGTTGTCGAGGGATCTCCGGGCGACTATGTGGAGACTTACAGTCTGGGACCGCGGAACAGCGGGGTGTCCTTCAGTGTGGACGGTCAGAACGCGAACTATAACGAGTACCTGCTGGACGGTGTTCCCATCAAGGAAGTCCAGCACGAAGGTCCAGCTATTAGCCCTACCGTGGATGCAATCGAGGAATTCCGCGTCCAGACGAGCAACTATGACGCACAGCTCGGGAGCGAAGCTGGCGGCCAGATCAATCTGGTGACGAAATCCGGCACCAACAGATTCCACGGTTCAGCTTATGATTTCGTTCGCAACGACAAGTTCGATGCTCGGAACTTTTTCGCCAACCGCTTACCGGAGTTGCGCCGCAACCAGTTCGGAGGCACAATGGGCGGGCCAATCCGCAAGGACAACACCTTCGCCTTCGGGAGCTACGAAGGAACGCGCATCCGCAAAGGCTACACTCAGCTCGGTTTGGTCCCGGGAGCGGCCGAACGTTCGGGCGACTTCTCGGACCTCCTTCCTCAGGGCATCCAAATTATCGATCCTCTGACCGGCCAACCCTTTGACGGAAACCGGATACCGCAAGGGAGGCTGAGCTCTTACGCCACGCAGCTTCTCCAAAAGTACGTTCCCCTGCCGGACAATCCCGCGAATCCAGTACTCAACTGGATCTCAACTGATCCCAACAAGGTTGGTGTAGACCAGGGTTTGGGACGAATCGATCATCGCTTCTCGCAGAACGACGTTCTCTACGGTCGCTTTGTAGTCGAGGATGTGGGCAACGTCAGCCCCAAGCTTTTCCCCACTGATTCGTTCGTGCAGGAATCGCGGGGCCTGAACATTGCGCTGTCGGAGACACACACCTTCGCCTCGAACAAGGTCAATGAATTCAAGATGGCTTACAACCGCCATCGGCAACGCGAAGTGGTGGGACGGGCGTTCACGGAAAATGTCGGCAATGAGTTGGGTCTGCAAGGCATCTGCGAGGCCCCCGCTTGCTGGGGCATCCCCGACAACTACGTCGGCCCCTTCCTGGACTTCGGCGAGCACGGTCAAGGGCAGACAGTTTCCGGGCCGCGCTCATGGGAGAACGAGATGTACTACTTCGACGAGGCCTTCTATTGGACCAAGGGAAGTCACGTCATCCGATTCGGCATGTGGGTCAACCGCCACCGTGATACCTTCCCGGAGGCGATTTTTCCGCGCGGGCTGTTCGGCTATGACGGCCGCTTCACGAGTCCGGACGGGAGCCCAAACTCCTATACGGCGCTCGCCGATTATCTGTTGGGCCTGCCACGCTCCAGTTTGGCCAGCATCGACATTTTCGATGCTAATCTGCGAAACACCGAACTCTATCCGTGGTTTCAAGACGACTGGCGCATCACCCGAAGTCTGACCTTGAACCTGGGCTTGAGCTGGTACTGGTTTGGCCGGCCACAATCGAAAAGGGACGTGATTTCCAACATCGATTTTGCCGCCAATCCCATCCAACTGGTGACCGCTAAGGATCATGCCCAGTTCGGTTTCCCGCGGTCGCTCATGGACAATGACAACAACAATTTCGCTCCCCGCGTTGGTTTCGCCTGGGCCCCCGAGCGGCTCAAACGCTTGGTGGTGCGCGGCGGCTACGGAATGTTCTACCAGCGAGACGCGGTGAATAACTTCGGTGACCTCGCCGTCAACCCGCCGTTTGTGCGCGAGATGAACTACATCCTGGAGCCAAGCGCGGTCCCGACCTTCAATATTGATACAATCTTTACACAGGCCCAGCCGTTTCCGCTGGTCTTCTACGCGATGGCCCGGGCTAGGCGCGATGCCTACATCCAGGGATGGAACTTGACCGCGCAATATCAGCCAAGCACGAACACAGTCATCACCCTGGGCTACGTGGGCAACAAGGACACCAAGCTCCCCACCTGGATCGCCGGGTATGACGTGAACGAAGCCCTGCCGGGACCGGGCTCGGTGCAATCGCGGCGCCCCTACTCGAATTTCGGGACGCTCAATTACTTCGATGACTCCCTTGCCTCCAACTACCACTCGCTCCAAGCCGAAGTTCGCCGGCAGTTCTCGAACGGGCTGTCACTCCTGGGCGCCTATACCTGGTCGAAGTGCCTCGACAACGAAGGGTTCCAGGATCCCCGCTATCGCAACCTCAAAGGGCTGAGCGGAATCGACGCTCGCCAGCGCTTCGTCCTCAGCTACATCTATGAGTTGCCCTTCGGGCCGGGCAAGCCCTTTGCCAGCAGAGTGAGTGGGCCGACCAAGCAACTGATCGCCGGCTGGCAGGTGAACGGCATCACCACCTTTGCCAGTGGCCAGCCCGCTACAGCCTACATGCCGGGCGACTGGGCCAACGTGGGCGGCAGCGCTTACCCCGACTTGATTGCCAACCCGAATCTGTCCGGATCCCAGCGGACACCGACCCACTATTTCAACACCGCGGCGTTCATCGCTCCGCCTCCGGGCAGCTTCGGAACCGCGGGCCGGAACATCATCATCGGCCCGGGCATCAACAACTTTGACTTCGCGGTCATGAAGATGTTCCCGATTCGCGAGCAGACGCACCTGGAGTTTCGGGCGGAGTTCTTCAATATCTGCAACCACGCGAATTTCATCTGGCTTGACACCACTTTCGCGTCGCCCACCTTCGGCGTTGTCACCGGGGCAAGAGATCCGCGTGACATCCAGTTCGGATTGAAGTTGGTCTTCTAGATCTATAGCAGGGCGCAGGGACGCAACGTCAACAACCCCGGCGACGCGTCCCTGCGACGTCCGGAAGAATAAACGCAGCCGGGGGTTGCTATGTTAAAATCCGTTCAGATCTATTCAGACGTTCACAGCCGTGAGGACACCGATGATCTTACGTTCACTCCGTTGGGTACTCCTTCTTTTGGCGATTTTGATGGTCGGCTCGGTCCCCGTTGTGGCCCAGCCAGTCTCGCTCGACGTTCAAACCCCGAACCGCTTCGTTGTTCCCGGCGCGGAGTTCTCTTTCGCCGTCCGGGTACGCGGTTTCGCGGATATGAGCGAATCGGCACGTCTCGGGATTCTCGGCAGGCTGGCGCTCAGCTTCCCAGGCTTCGAGGCCTCGGCCAAGCCTGCTCCGGATAGCCAGGGGCTGGTGACTTTCCGGGGGCGGATCAAGCAGCCAGGCTTCTTCCCCTTCGAAGTCTCGCTTCGTGGTGAAGGCGAAACATCTTCCGCGCGAGATTACTTCGTTGTGCTGCCCGGGCGACAGGCCGGGGTGTTCAACCACACCGGATTTTACAGCTTCCTCGGGCGGGGAGACTATTGGGACCCAACTCACAAACTGGCCCTCTGGAAGTTGGAAGACTGGATGGACTTTGTGGATTGGATGGCCGACCACCAGGCTGACACTTTGTATGTGGCTTTAAACGGGTACACGCTGGCTTATCCCTCTCAGAAATACCCCGAGCTGAGAGACCCCTACGCACTCAACGTGAAGCTCAACTTCCTCGGCAAGTTGATCGACTACGCGCACGGCAAGGGCGTGAAGGTTTCCCTCCTTCTCGCTACCGACGATCACGCCGACGGCTTTGGGAAACTTCATCCCGAATCAGTGCGTGTCAACCGTGACGGCCATATCTCGAGTCCGCGGGCCCTGTGCCTGGAGAATCCGCGCGCGCAGCAATACATCCTGGATATGTTCGAGGAGACCCTCAGCCTTTATCCGAAAGCGGACGGTGTTATTATCCACCCCACGGAGGAATCTCCCGAACGATACAACGAAGAGACGAAGGCGCTCTTCCACAAGGAGACGGGAACCGAGCTAGTGCGCGCCGGCAAAAACGAGCGGTTCCGCTGGTACAACCAGAAGTTTGCAGAGTTCGCGGTCAAGCTCTACAACCTGGTCAAGTCCAAGAATCCCGCCATGGATTTCATCATGGCCAACTGCTGGTGGCAGGATGATTGGGTCCCGATCTACAGGAAGATATTCCCTGACCCCGTTCGCATCTGCGTCTGGTATTACGGCTGGGACCAAGCCGACTTCCAGAAGTGGCCTATCTGGAACTGGACGGAAGCGTTTGGCGCCGATCGCATCATCTACATGCCCACTGGTCCCGCGTTTTTGTACCCGGCCGACCCCTGGCAGCAGATGGAACGCCATATTGGGACGGATCGATTGGTTAGTACCGTGGAGGCCTTCGGGGTCAAGAGCTGCGTCTTTTTTGCCGGCTGGGATGTCGGGACGGAGAGAGACCGATTGCGAGACTTGGTCATCGCGCAGTTTCCTGCTACCGCCCGGGCCGGCGACCGGGACAAGAAACTCGAATGGGTGAAGAAGCTCTACGACGACTATTTTGGTGCACGAAAGAGTCTGCTCCAATAGACCACGCGCGGCGGAGGATCAAACCGGATGTCCACACAACTGAAAGCCGGCGCAGCCAAATGTGACATCACGCCTGCGGTTGGAGCCTATCTTTGCGGGTTCATTGCCCGGCTCGAGCCATCGAATGCCGTGGCCGAGCCGCTCCACGTCCGCACTTTAGTTCTCTCGAGTGGGACCAAGAATGTGGCGCTGGTTCAGGCGGACGTCGTGGCTTTCGCCCCCTGGCAGGTGGCCGAAACGCGGGAATTCGCCTACACCCGCCTGGGCATTCCGAGAGACGCCGTGATGCTCTCGGCGACGCACACTCACTCCGGACCAGGGCTCATCCCCGTCCGCGGGTGCCGGATGGCCCCCTATGCGTACCAGCGCGAAGTCATAGAGAAAATTCAGGTGGCCCTGGGGCAAGCGCGCGAGTCTCTGCGTCCCGCCACATTGGAGATCGGCTCAGTTCCGTACTTGCTGGGCATCAACCGCCGTCAGGAAACCTCGAATGGTGTTGTGCTCGGGTTCGCGCCGGAAAAGGCACGGCCGCAGAACCTGAAAATGGCCAGGGTGCGGACGAAGAAACAGGAGATTCTCCTTCTCTCTTACGCCTGCCACCCCTACATTCTGGGAGGGGACAGTCTTTGGATCAGTGGTGATTTCCCCTCTCTTGCCTGCCTCGATTTGGAGCACGAGTTCGACCGGTTGGTCTTTTTTCTCAACGGATGTGCGGGCAATATCGCGCCGCGGAGCGCCTTCCAGGGAATCGAGAAAGCGCGCGACGAGGGCTTGCAGCTTTCCAAGATCGTTCAGGCGGGGGCGAAAAGGCTGCGACGCACGCAAGGGACTCTGCTCGCGGCCAGAAGCCGGCTTGTCCATTTACCCTATCAGCCCCTCCCCACGGACGACGAGATTGACGCCCTGGCAGCCCAGGAAGAGCGCGTCGTGCGTCCGGAGGAAAAGGGGAGCATGGAGATTCGGCGGCGCATTGACGCGGCTCTCGAGCAGTGGCGGACCGAGATGAAGCAGGTAGTCCAGATGACTCGCCCTCTTGACCCCGTCCTGTGCGAGATTCAAGCACTGCGCATCGGGCCGCTGGTGCTGCTCGGAATCTCCGGAGAGCCCTTCTTCGAAATCGGCGAGGCGCTTCGCCAGTCCAAGAAATCCTCCAGCTTATGGCCTTTGGGAAATACCAACGCGTACTGCGGTTACATTCCCACTCGCGCGGAATACCCTAACGGAGGCTACGGGGTCAACGACTCCTGGAAGTACGCCGGGATGTGGAAGATCGACGAAACCTGCGAAGAACGGGTGACCAAGGCTGGAATCGAAGTCCTGGCAGAGGTTCTCGCGGGTCGGTGATCCCGATACGCCCAAGCCTCCACATCATCCGACGGTCGGGACACTCCGCCGACGGGATCACATGGCTGGTAAGCAGGTCGTTTTTTTCTGGCATTCCTCGTGGGTGCACCTCTAGCACTCGCAGCGGCTCCGTCGGAGGTATCCCTCAGCATTGAGATCCCGCAGCGTGTCGTGCCTGCCGGATCGGAGTGCTCCTTCGAGGTAGTGATGAAGCATTTTTCCAGACTGCCCCAGGCCCTTGGCCGGAGCCACCCGCTGGCCTTCCGCCCTGATGCGAGTGTCACATGTCATGGCATGGGCGCATTTCCCACGGTACATCACTAGCGCATGTTTGCTGTAGCCGCCTGTAACACCTTGAAACTACGTGGCCGATTTTTGAGTTTGGTCACTACACGAGCCATGGGCGACTCTTCGGAGGAGACGGCGGATCCAGTCGGGTGATGCCGAGAGCCCGCAGCACTTCGGCGGCCTGTTTGCTACCGCGAGTGACGCAAGTCTTCTGGCTCTGGCCGAGATCGACTTCCACGCAACGGTTGGTCTCCAGGGCTTGCCAAACAAACGGTGTGGACAGGTGGCTGCCCGCCGCCCGCAGGCTCTTCTCCAAGGCTCGATCCAGCAACAGCCCCAGCGCTGCCACGAACACATGGGCTTGCACCCGGGTGTCCCTCTGATGGTAGGCCGGGCGCAGTTCCAGCAGATCCTTCAGATGACAGAATCCACGCTCGACTTCGTTCAACTCCTTGTAAGCCGCCACGGCCTCGACCGCCGACAAATTCCGCTCCTCGGTCTGGATGACGTACTTGCCTTCCAGAGCCTTCTCCCGCGCCCCATCCACCGGGTGCTCAAAGAAGCGAAACTTCCCCTGGCGCCACTCCCAGTCAAAATAACGGTGACCGTGATGGCGGCGTAGGACGGTGGCGGCCGCAGCCCCAATCTTGTCCGGCTCCTTCAGTTCGCCTTTCTCAACTCGCGCCTCGAGGGCCTCCAGCTCCTTGCGCACTCGCTCCATCGAGAGTTCCCGCAGGCTGCGCTCATACCGTTCGCGCTCTTCACTGTGAACCACGAACACGCGCACGCCCGGTTCTTTACCCGCCACCTCGACCACGCGGGTCCTCGGCACTACCGCCTTCTCGGCGGCAGCAATCCCCGCCGGACATTCCTGCCAGTCCCGCTGCGCTTCCGCCTGCTGGAGGTACGCCCACGTGTCTTTGCGATTCCGCCGTTTCAGGCCCAGCAAATAGCCCTGTCCCAATTTCCGCAGTCCCTCCACCGTGCCGACGGTCGTCATGCCCCGGTCTCCTACGAACCACGCGGTTCAACGCGAATCGCTCGTTCAAATCCCGCACCACTTCGATCACCGTGGTCTGGTCCAGACGATTGCCAGCAAAGACATGATGCGCAATCGGCCATCCGTCCATCATCACCATGCCGATCACGATTTGTCGATTCCGCGGCCTGCCATCACGGCTGTATCCAAAGCGGCCCAACTCCGCCGGGCCAGCCCCTTCGAAGTAGGTGGACGTGATGTCGTAGAAAGTCAGGTCCGGCCGCAGACTGAACAGATTCCCCAACTCCAGGTAGACGGCTTTCTTGCCGGGCCGCAACTTCGCCACCAGACTGTCTCCCTGACTGTTGAACAGAAACAGCGGATGGTAGCAGACCGACCCGAGATACCCGTTGTAAGCGCTCTGTTCCTGCTCTCCATAGACCGGACTCTCACTGCTGTCCATGTCGAGTACCAGGCGATGTGGCGAGCCGACACCTTCCGCCTGGGCCACCAGTTCTCGGTTGAGCGTCGCCAAACCGGTCAAGTTCTCCTTCCGCGCCAGCAAGTCCGTCTCGAACCAATGCAGCTTACAGGTCAACGCTACACCGCGCTCCCAGACTTTCTCTGAGCCCAGCAGCCGGAAGGTTGGGTCTGCCGACAACCGGGCCGCATCGTTCAGGTCTTCGTAGCCTGCTAGCCGGCTGTAGACCGATTGCCGCAGCAGGTCGGCCAGCGGGAACTGTCGGTTGCGTCCCCTGCGAAAATCCACCAGATGCTGCCCGATCAGGTCGCTCAAGCCGAACCTTTCGTCCAGCTCCCGAACCAGGATCAGACCGCTATCGGAAGTTACTCGTGATCCCTGAAAATCGACACGCAAAAGCTTATTGAACGAGAGTTGAAAGGGCTGATTTTGGCTCTCACGCACTGGGTTTCTACCTCCTGAAGGCCGTATTGACGCTGGAACCAGCATGAATATTGGCGTCGGGGCTCAGTATACGGTTAGCTCTGGGATTTGAAAACGGAAATGCGGGTTAAGAGCAATCTCAATCGCAGCGGTTCCATTGGCACAGGCGATGTCATCCCTCGCCTGCTGTTGTTTTGCGAACGCCTCCTGGAACTCGACGACCTTGGAGCGAGGCTGGCCCACCTCCGGCTCCTTCAACTCGACGCCTTCCCCGTACGAAAAGCACCACCATTTGCCGCTGCGCAGAACTTCCACCAGCAGGAGTTCTTCATCCTGGTCAAAGATCGGCTATGAGGGAAATGGCCGACTTCGAACCGGAGTGCCGCCAAGCAGGGCCAGATCCGTCATCACAGACTCCCCTTCCAGTTGAGCAGGCTAGCCCAATTTAACCGTTTTATTAAACCAAATAGGATGCCGCCTTACTCTCCGGGGTTGTCAGCCAGCAAGGCCGCATCCCTCGTACAACTCAGGAACGCCTAAGCGGTGCGGTGGATTTCCGGACCACCAGTTCGGCGGCCACCTTTTGGTGTACTGGGCTGAACACTTTCTTTTCGACCGAAGCATTCACGGCATCCAGCAAGATCTTGACGCCAATCGACCCAAGACCTTCCATTGGCTGGCGCATGGTGGTCAGGGGTGGGCTATAAAAAGCGGCCGGCGCGACATCGTCAAAGCCGATGACCGAGCAGCTTTCGGGAACTTTGTGGCCTGCATCGGAAAGTGCCCTTATCGCCCCAAAAGCGGCCATATCGTCAAAGGCCATCAAGGCGGTGAAGGAGTGCCTTCGCTTCAGCAATTCCTGCGTCAGCGCATAGCCGCACTGGAAACTGGAGGTCGGCTCATAGATATCCGCCATATCCAAAACCAGTCGCGAGTCGATGTGCAGCGCCACTTCCTGGGCATAGGCGCGAATCCCTTTCCAACGCTGGCTACTATCCACCAGCGTCTTGGGCCCGCGGATAAACGCGATGCGGCGATGGCCGAGTGTTAAGAGGTGCTCCAGAGCAGATCGCGCACCGGCTTCGTTGTCCACTACTACCGAGCTCATGAAAGCGTGCTTGACCTCCCGGCCGATAATGACGGTCGGCACATTCCGCCGCTCCAGGGCCGCGAGAAGCTCGATGTCTAGGAAAATCGAGTTGGCGAGGGTGATGAGGCCTTCGACCTGCCGGTCAAGCAAAAGCTCAAGATAGCGCTCGAAGCGCCCGCGGTCGTTCTGGATGTCGGTGAGAATCGGCAGATATGAGGAATGGTAAAGAGACTCCTCGATGCCGCGCAGAATGTGAGCACAGTATGGATCGGTAATATCCAGCACGAAGACGCCTACGGTATGACTCCGTTTGCTGCGCAGAGACCGCGCGAACACATTCGGACGATAACGCAGACGCTTGGCGACCTGCTTGATGCGCGTTTTGGTTTTCAGGGGAATATACTGGGCGATCGGAGCGTCGTTGAGGACGATCGACACTGTGGTGGAGGAAAATCCACTCTCCTTGGCAACTTCACGAATGGTTACCATCGGTTTGCTCACCTGAAGTTCAAATTCACATTCTACCTCAACCCACGACTTAAGATTAGACCTGTCCCGAACAGATTTCAAGGAGTTGGTTTCGGCCCCCCTCGAACCCCTGCCCAGGACGCTCTCGGTTGTTGCTCACGCCGTGGCCTGTCAGGGGCTCCTCTGTCATCAAGTCTCGCTGAAGTCGATCATTGCTGGGGCCGCCCGGAAGCCACGTGTGTTGATGGCGGCGTAGGCCACACCCACCGGTGACCTGACCGATGTTTTGTACCAGCGGTAGTGAGAGAGTTTACAATTTTTTCATTGACAAACACGCACGGCGTGCGTTACAAAAGAAACCGTTCATTGAAACGATTATCTGGAAGAATCAGATCTCTTCTTGGAGAGGGGCATGACCCAATTGGCCATTCTCGGCGGCCAGCCGATTCGAAGAAAGCCTTTCCCCTCGTGGCCAATCTTTGACGAGAGCGAAGAGCAGGCGTTGCTCGGAGTTCTCCGAAGCGGGAAATGGTGGCGGTTCTCTTATGGGGAGGGGGTGGAACTGAAGGAACCCGAACAAGGACTACCCCGTTCGAAGGTGGTTGAGTTTCAAGAAGCTTTCGCCCGGCTGCAGCAGGCGCGGCACGGCATCGCTTGTGCCAACGGGACGGCCGCAATTGAAATCGCGCTGAAGGCTCTAGGCGTAGGCCCAGGGCACGAAGTCATTGTTCCCGCTTACACTTTCATTGCCACCGCGAGCGCGGTCCTTCAAGTCAACGCCGTTCCCATCTTTGTTGATATTGAACTCGACACTCTCAACGTTGATCCTCGGCGAGTCGAGCAAGGTGTGACCCCGGAGACAAAGGCGATTATTCCCGTTCATTTCGGCGGACAGGCCTGTGATATGGACGCGCTTTTGGCCATCGCTGAGCGCTACAATCTGTTTGTTGTTGAGGACGCCGCACATGGGCACGCCGGTGCGTGGAAAGGCCAAGGGCTTGGCACTGTCGGGAACGCCGGGACGTTCAGTTTTCAGGCGTCCAAAAACATGACTGCGGGTGAAGGCGGCCTGATCACAACAAACGACCGCGATCTTGCAGTGATGTGTGAGTCGTATCTCTGGGCGGGTCGCAAGGTCGGCCGACCCTGGTATGAACACTACCGGCTGGGGTGGAACTATCGGATTACGGAATTCCAAGCCGCCATCCTTCTGCAGCAGTTGAAGCGTGTAGAGGCTCAAAATGCGAAGCGGCGAGAGAACGCTTCTTATCTGATTCGACGCCTTGCCCAAATCCCCGGTATTCACCCATTGAGGCTTCCTGAGTACGTCACCAAGGCCACCTATCACATCTTTGCGTTCAGGCTGGATGAACAGGAGTTCGGCGTGTCACGGAAGGACTTTCTTGAGGCGCTTGCGGGCGAGGGCATTCCGTGCTTCGGGGGCTACGCTCACCCGCTATATAGGAATCCGATGTTCCTGCACAAGGACTTTTGCCCGCGCGGTTGCCCGCTGACGTGCGGCCACTACACAAAGCCCATTGACTACGCCTCGTTCGAAGGCCGTTGCCCGAACTCCGAGCGAGCTTGCCGCGAGATGGTCTGGCTTGAGCATCGTCTACTCCTAGCTGAAGAAAAGGACATGGACGACATTGTTTCGGCCATCTCCAAGATCTGCGAACACCGTTCGAAACTGGGCGAGGTAGCGGAGAAATCGAGGAGCTGAGACAGATGCTTCGTGTGGGCATTATTGGAATGGGTTGCATGGGGCGCATTCACTATGAGGCGCTCCGGCATGTTCCCGACGCTCAAGTCGTCGCCGTCACCGATGTCAGATTGGAAGAAGTCCGCAACGTTTATCCGGAATTGCCGATTTTTCCCGACTACCGAGATCTGTTTCGCGATGCCCGCCCAGATGCGGTCGTCGTGGCAGTCCCCACATTCCTGCATGAGGCCTGCGCGGTCGAAGCAGCCAAGGCCGGCTGCGCCATCCTGTGTGAGAAGCCTTTTGCGCTGGATGTGGCGTCGGCGCAGCGGATGCTGGAGGCCGCCGAGGGCTACGGCGTGATTCTGATGGTGGGACAGGTGCTTCGCTTCTGGCCCCAATACCGGCGAATCAAAGAGCTTGTGGACAAGGGTGCGCTCGGCTCCGTCCAGTCGATAACCGCCCACAGGCTCTCGAGGCTGCCTCCATGGAGCTCCTGGTTCGCCGATCCCCTGAAAAGCGGCGGGTGTCTGTTTGACCTGCAGGTACATGACGTGGATTTCGTTCACTGGATTCTCGGACACCCCGAACAAGTACGCACGACTGGAATTCGCTCGCAAGCGGGGAGCTGGGACCACGTGTGGACGTCATTGACGTATGGCGATCGGGTGGCGCATGTCGAGGCAAGCTACCTGATGCCCGCTTCGTGGCCCTTTTCATCCGGGATCCGCGTCCGGGGTTCGAAGGGTTGTGTCGAATACTCGTTTGGGGTCCGAGGCAACATCGAAGAACGCGAGCAGGCTCAACATCGGTTCGCATTTTACGGAGAGGACGGGAGCGTGTCCATACCCGAAGTCCCTCCGGGAGACGCCTATGTCAACGAACTCCAGTATTTCTTCGAGTGTGTTCGGTCCCATCAAAAACCCGAGCTTTGCCCGGCAAAGGAATCAGTTCAAGTCATACAGGTCATAGCCGCGAGCTGGCGGTCCGCCGAAAGTCGAGATGCGGTTCAACTTCCGAGCGACTATTGTTAGGAGGAACTTGTGAATACGGAAACAACAGAAGCCTTAAAGATGGCGTCCCGGGGGGAATTCCCCTTCGAGTTGTCAAAATTCATCACGTTCCGCGACGCCGAAGCGTGCGAACGCGTGAGACGTATCAAGAAGAAAGACATTTCGAAGCATCCCAACCCGGACTTCAGGATCCGGGTTGTCGAAGATCCACAGGCCTTTTATTTCGAATTTGCGCTGGATGTCGTCACGCGAATTCGCCGATCCCTCGACGCCGGCAAGAAATTTGTGCTCATCCTACCCGTCGGCCCAACACCCCAGTACGAACTGGCAACGCGGATGATCAATGATCTGAGGATCTCTTGTCATCACGTGCACACCTTCAACATGGACGAGTACGCGGATGAAAATGGGAATACGCCGCCTAGCAGTTGGCCCGGTTCCTTTCAGAGTTCGATGATGGACAATTTCTTCCTGAAGATCGATCCCGATCTTCGTCCACCTCTCAAACAGACCCACTTCCCGGACAAGAAGAACAATCAGAGCTACAGCCGCATGATCGAGGACGCTGGCGAAGCCGACGTGTGTTACGGTGGCATCGGCTGGTGCGGTCACATCGCCTTCTGGGAGGCTCACCTGGGCTTGGAATTCGGCAATGACCTTGCTGCTTACAAAAAGGCTGGCGCGCGGCTTGTCGAACTTCATCCCATGACCATCATGCAAAACGCGCTGCACTCGTTCGGCGGCGACTGGTCGTGGGTTCCTCCGAAGGCATACAGCATTGGGCCGCGGGATATCCTCGGCGCGCGGGATCGGAGCTTTTGGCTTGACGGCTGTATCGGCGGAGGCATCAGTTGGCAGCGCTTCATTGCCCGCTTGGTGGCTCATGGGCCTGTGAATGCGCTCGTCCCAGGCTCAATCCTGCAAGAAGTCCCCGGGACTTACACAATCCTCGGCGGAGTGGCCGACGACGTTGTCATCTCGATGAGATAGACAGCGCACCACTTTCCGCCAAGCAAAGGTTCTCATGGCCTCAATCGACTGGCTGGCCGTCGGCGGGTACTTGGCAATCGGCCTTTTTATCGGTCTCTACTTCCTTCGCCGAGCCTCGGCCAGCATGGAGAACTATTTCGTCGCTGGCCGGTCGCTCTCCTGGTGGGTGATCGGGGTGGCGAGCTGCGCCACTTTTACGGGCGGCAGCGCCGGATTCGTGATGCTTGTCTTCCAGTACGGCCTAGTGGGTAATTTCTGGTGGTGGCCGAGCTGGGTGGTCTGGATGCCTCTTGTGGCCGTTTTCTGGGCGCGCTACTGGCGGCGCATCGGCATTGTAACTACTGCGGAGTTCATCGAGCTTCGCTACAGCGGGCGCAGCGCCAAGGCCTACCGGGTCATCTTCGCAATTTACAACTGCTTCGGCTGGGCTCCTCTCGTGACTGGATATATGACAGGCTGGATGGTCGTCGAGCTCCAACCTATCTTAGGTTGGACCAAGTTCCAGATCGTTTTGGCCTGCGGCATCGTCGTCCTCCTTTACACAGTGGTTTCGGGGCTGTTCGGCGTCGTGTACAACCAGATCTTCCAGTTCTCCTTTTACCTGATCGGGGCATCGCTGCTGATTCCATACTTGATCGGCCATTTCGGCGGATGGGAGAAGACCGTATCCGCCGCCGTGGCGGCCCGCGGCCCCCAGTTCATGAACCCTCTTCCGCCATCGACTTCAATCACACCGCTGGTCTTACTGGCGCTCTTCATTCAGGGATTCTTCTTTGCCGCAAATCCCACCGCAGGCGAAGGGAGTACGGCCCAGCGATTCATGGCGGCTCGTGATGAGACCCATGCAGCCTTGGGCCAGATTCTCAGCGCATTTCTGGCTCTGGTGCTCCGACTAATTCCCTTCATCATTTATGGCGTTGCCGCTGCCGCCCTTTTTCGGAGAGACACCATGGCTCCAGAGCTGGCCTGGGGCCGCCTGGTGACAAAATTTGCACCCCAGGGATTGCTCGGAGTGCTCGTCGCCGCGGAACTCGCGGGCTACATGGCCATCGCCAACGCTTACATGAACTGGGGTGGGTCCTTCATCACCAATGACATCTACAAGCGGTTGCTCGAACCGGATGCCTCCGATCGGAAGCTCGCTTGGGTGGGCAAGCTTGCCACGATAGGCATCGTCACCCTATCGTTTCTGATCGCGCTGTTTCTAGTTGACCGCATGATGTCCTGGTTTCTGTACATCAACGCCGTCATGGTTGCGTTCATTCTTCCGCTGGCCTGGCTGCGGTTTTTCTGGTGGAGGCTGAATATCTGGGGCGAAGCCGCCGGCGTGCTCCTGGGCCTTCCGCTCGGGTACCTGGTTTGGTTTCAGCTGGGCTTTTCACAGAAACCGTTCTGGTTGGCGTTTTTCGTCCTGTTCGGGGCCGGTTGGGCAATCATATTGATTACAACCTGGCTGACACAACCGGAAAGCATGGAAACACTGCGACGCTTCTATGAACTCTGCTCGCCGCCGGGCCTCTGGGGACCTGTCGCTTCGGCTTATCCGGCGGAGGTGGGACAAAGGATTCAAGCTGAATTTCGTGGCGATTTGTTGAACTCAGTACTCGGTATCGTGTTGTTCAGCTCAATGATCGTCGCATTGAACGCAGCCGTGGCCAGCTGGTGGACCCTATTCGTCGGCTGCGTGGTTACGGCCGCGAGCTCAGGGCTGCTTTTCATCCGTCGCTGGCGCGCCTCAGCACCACTGGCTGTCGGGAGACCGCTCGCATCCCCGGAAACCACCGGGCAGGACAACTGAGCGCAAAGACCGGAGCTTCCAGACCCGCGAGAACGCCGGTCCACGGTCCCAGCTTATGTGCCGAATGAAAAGAACTACTTTCAACAAGCCCTCGCAGAAGAGCGACGCCCTCGGTTCAAGGGGTGGGCCTTCGGCCTAGTCCGAACAGGAATACAACGAAGACTTCGTCGAAAAGAGGGTACGATGACTCTGGGCAACAAGAAGATTCTGGCTGTCGGTGCGCATCCCGATGACGTAGAAATCATGTGTGCCGGCACTCTCTTTCTTCTGGGCAACATCGGCTATGAACTCCATGTGGCTACAATGAGCCTAGGGGACTGTGGTTCGATGGAACACGCCGCGCAGGAGATCCGGCGCATTCGCCGAACCGAGGCGGAAGACGCCTGCCGCGCCCTCGGTGCAATGTATCACTATCTTGGGTTCAGCGACTTTGCGATTTTCAATACTGACGAGGCCAATCGACGAACGACCGCGCTCTTGCGCGAAATCGATCCTGCAGTGGTTTTCACTCATCCGCCTCAAGACTATTTGACCGATCATGAGATGACCAGCCTGTTGGTACGCAACGCATGCTTCTACGCGCCAGCGCCAAATTACGACACGCTGAGCTTCACATGCGCGGTCCGCAGCTCTGGGATCCCCTTTTTTTTCTACGCACACTCCATGGAGGGGACCGATCTGTTTGGCAAACCCATCACGCCGCAATTCTACGTAGACATCAGCTCTTCGATTGAGAAGAAACTCGAAATGCTCGGTCAGCACAAAACCCAGCGCGGGTGGCTGCGTGCCCATCACGGCATCGACGAATATATCGAGAGCGTTCGTCGCTGGAACGCGCAGCTGGCCAAGCGGGCGGCCTCGGCTTCAAGCCGTTCTCTTCAGTACGCCGAGGGATTCCGGCAGCATCGGGGCCATTCCTATCCACGCGAAAACGTGCTGACGACGCTGCTCGAAGGGGAAGTCATCCCGGAGCCTTCGTACTGACCACGGGCCGCTGAGTGCCGATTCGGCATCCTTCCGCCTCGGCCGCAGAAGCGTATTCGGCAGCACAAATATCCGCGAGCGAGGGACATTGTGACCAGAATGATCCAGCCTATGGCGGAGCTGATTCTCTTCGCGGCCAATATCTTGAACCCGGGCGCCTGGTGAAGCACGCGCGGTATTACTGGCTACTATTGGCCGAAGGGCACCTGCGTCGGAGGCGCTTCGGAAGTATGCTAAGAATCATCGCGGCGCTGCCGCTGCCGGACGGCTAGCGAACCAAGGGAGACGGTGAATGGAGCACTCAGAAGCCATCCAGGGGGGACGCGTGTCAGCCGAGAGGCTGGTCAGAGGCGGGAAACAGATCAAGAGGCTCAACAGAAAGGCCGAAACGAGCCGCGATGCCGCCCCAAAGAGGGCATGACGTTCTGACTTTGACTTGACAGGGCGGCTGCTTTGTCTTTTTTTTGGCCGAAGGCAAAGCTCAAATCGGAAATTCCTGTTAAGAACAACCCTAGGAGGAGGTGCGGTGTGAAGACAATCAAATCGGGCGGACACTGGCTGTTCGAACGGGACGAAGAGGCAAGCCGCGTTGTCTCTGAAATGTTGTGCGATCTGGAAAGAAACGGCATGGACGCCGTTCGCCGGTACAGCCAGCAATTCGATAATTGGAACCCTCCGAGCTTTGAAATGACTCTAACCGAAATCGAAAAGGCCATTGCAGAGGTCCCGGAGCAAGCTCTCAAGGATACCGATTACTGCCAGGAGAACGTCCGGCGCTTTGCCCAGGAGCAGATGAAGACGCTCCTGCCGCTGGAGACCGAAATCCGGCCTGGCATTATCCTCGGCCACAAGCACATTCCGGTCAATTCTGTAGGCAGCTATATTCCGGGAGGCCGTTATCCCATGTTCGGCTCAGCCCAGATGAGCATCATTCCGGCTAAGGTGGCGGGCGTGAAGCAAGTCGTAGCCTGCACGCCGTCCGTGAAGGGACATGGCTACTACCCGGCAACGATCAATGCGATGAAGAGAGCCGGGGCTGACAGAATCTTTATCCTCGGCGGAGTTCCCGCTCTCGCGCTGATGGCTTTGGGCCTGGGCGGCGTCCTCCCGGTGGATGTGCTGTGTGGAGCTGGCAATAAATATGTAGTGGAAGCGAAGCGGCAGCTTTTCGGTCGCTGTGGCATCGATTTATTGGCAGGCCCAACGGAAATTCTGGTGATTGCTGATGATGAAGCCGAGCCGACCCTGGTGGCCTGCGACCTGTTAGGACAGGCCGAGCATGATCCCAATAGCGGCATCTGCCTGATCTGTTTGAGCGAAGCCTTCGCCCACGAGGCTATGGCCGAGGTGGAGAAGCAACTGGCGACTCTTCCCACGCGCGAAGTCGCCGAGATTAGCTGGCGCACGAACGGCATCGTCCAAGTCGCAGACAATCTGGAAGAGGCCGTGAGACTTAGTGACGAGTACGCCCCCGAGCACCTCGAACTCCACGTGAAGCAGACTGACTATTTCTTTGACTGCCTGACCAACTACGGTTCTCTGTTTATCGGCGAAGAGACAACCGTGGCGTATGGCGACAAGGCAATTGGTACAAACCACATCCTTCCTACCGGGCGGGCGGGGCGGTACACCGGCGGCGTTTGGGTGGGGAAATTCTTGAAGACTTGCACCTACCAGCGAGCCACGCGGGCGGCCAGCCGCATGATCGGCGAGATCACCGCACGTCAGTGTGAGCTCGAACACATGCTGGCTCACCGTATCACCGCCCAGGTTCGGGTTGAACGATACCGTAACGCATAGTTTGAAAGGATGAGACTGACTGTGGAAAAGCCAATGTTTCGATTGGAGGGGAAGGTAGCGCTCATAACCGGCGCAGCCACAGGCCTTGGAGCCGGCATCTCAATCGCATTTGCCCGCCAAGGGGCGGACATTGCTATTTCGGACAAACCCGGGGTAATCCTAGAGCAAACCGCCAGGAAGGCCGAGGCGTATGGCCACCGAGTATTGGCCATTGAGATGGACGTTCGGAAAACAGACCAGTTAGAACAAGGCGTCGAGGCAGTCAGGGAGGAGTTCAGACAGATCAATATACTTGTTAACAATGCTGGAATTAACCGTCCCTTGCCCGGTTTAGAGGTTGAGGAAGAAAACTGGGACGATCACTTCAACACTAACGTCAAGGGTGGATTTTTCCTGGCCCAGAAAGTGGTCCCCATGATGATTGCGAAGAACTGGGGAAGGATCATATGGATTTCGAGTCAATCCGGTTTGGTTGGAATTCCCGGCCAGCCAGTTTATTGTTCCACGAAAGGCGCGGTCATACAGCTAGTTCGTACCCTCGGGCTGGAATGGGCAAAACGCGGTATCACGGTCAATTCCATCGCCCCCACCTTCGTGGAAACCAACATGACTCGAACGAGGCTTCAACAGGAAGATTTTCGAAGATTTGTTCTAGGACACATTCCCTCTGGCAGGCTGGCCGAAGTGGACGATGTCGCGTCGGCTGCAGTCTTCCTCGCGAGCAAAGAAGCAAGAATGGTTAATTGTCACACCCTCTCCGTCGATGGTGGGTGGACGGCGTGGTGAAACCAACGAATAACTACCCTTGCTATCGCGACCTTGCTGGCAGCTGGTTTGGTGATAGTCGAGCTTTCCTTAGAGATTCCGATTCGCCTACATGCGGATATTGGTGGAGACATCGACGACGGGTCCGCGCTGACACTCATTGTGGTTATTCGGGCTAGGAGCCTGTCAGAGATACGGTTTCTGAAATTCGCTTTTTTGTTATGCGCCGTTCTCTGAGAGTAGCACTCCGACCTTTTTACTCCCTCAAGGCTGCCCGAAGTGTGACTTTTGTGGGTCAGGCAGGCCTGTTCATGCCCTTTGTGGGCTCCATCCCGACTGGAAGAGCTTCAACAGATTGTGCGTGACGCAGATGAGCTTCCATTCTGCCTGCACTTTCTCCAGCCCCCGCAGCAGAAATTTGCGGAACCCTCGCGCCTCTTTGATCTGTCCAAAAACTGGCTCCACCACGGCCTTGCGCATCTTATAAACGGCCCGTCCCTCCACGGTGCGAAGCTTCTCCCGCATCCGCTCCGCCACCCCCGCCTCGGGCGGCGGAGGCCCGGTCGCGCAGGGTACTTCCTCGCCGTGCTTCTGCTGGTCCGGCGCCACCAGCAAATCAATCCCCTCTAACTTCGCGTCGCCCACGCTCTGCTCACTGAAATACCCCGCGTCCGCCGTCGCTTGCTCCGGCTTGCTCCCCGTCATCACTTCCACCTGCTCCAGCATCGGCACCAACTGCTTCTTGTCATTGGCTTCCTGCGTCACCGACGCCGCCACGATGACCTGGGCTTGGCTGTCCACTGCCGCCTGCGCGTTGTAGCCTTGCACAAACTCCTTAGTCGCTCCGTCCTTCATGATCCGCGAATCCGGGTCGGTGAAGTTGCGTTGCGCCTTCGGCTCCGGCTTCGCTTGCTCCGGGTCCGGAGCTTGCGGCGGCCGCCCGCCCAGCTTCCGCCCCCGCTCTTCCTCCTGCCTCTCCCGCTCCCTTAATCTCGCCTCCACCTCCGCCTGCTTCTTCTTCGCCGCTTCTCTCGCCTCTTCCTCCAGCGCCGCCTTGGCCTCGCGAATCTTCGCTAACCGGCTCTCCCGCCGCGCCAATTCCTCCGGCAGTTCGTCGCCCCGTTTCCCCTTCCCATATTTCCCATCTTCCTCGGCATTGATCCGCGCCGCCTCCGCCAGCAACGCCTGGACCTCCGCCTCTAACTTCTTCTCCGTCTCCCCCATGCGCTCGTAGCTCATCGCCTTGTGCTTGCTGGCATTGGCCTTGACCTTGGTCCCATCCAGCGCCACGTGCCCCAGCTTCACCAGCCCCGCTCGCTGGCACAGCTTCAACACCTGCACGAACAGTTGCGAGAGGTTCGCCAAGTGTTCCTTCCGGAAATCCGCGATCGTGGTGTGGTCTGGATGCTGGTCCGCGGCCAAGTACCGGAACACCAAGTCCTCATAGGTCGCCCGCTCGATCCGCCGCGAACCCGGCACCCCTCGGCAGTATGCATAAATCAGCAGCCGCACCATCATCCGCGGATCATACGCCGCCAGCCCCCGTCCGTCCCCCTCCTCGTACTTGGCGTAAATCGCTGACAGGTCTAACGTTTCCACCAGGTCCGCCACAAACCGCGCCAAGTGCCCTTCCGGTAACCAGTCCTGCAACGACGGGGGCAACAGGTAAGCCT
>Ga0208456_1000168_pt1 | contig 57872 bp, 51 predicted proteins | sample June2015DPH_4_10_2_FD_184691 | JGI IMG/M metagenome (GOLD analysis project Ga0208456, IMG submission 184691) | Peatland microbial communities from SPRUCE experiment site at the Marcell Experimental Forest, Minnesota, USA - June2015DPH_4_100... | ecosystem: Environmental > Terrestrial > Soil >... | reverse complement strand
AGACCGGGCGGGGCACGGCAAAATCGGGTAGATTCTCCTTCGGCATCGATTATCATTTTCGCAGCGAGGAATTATGAGCCTGCAAACGTCCGCGGTTGCGGCGCCCGCCGCCATCGGGCCGATCTGGCCTGTGATCCCCATTGCAGACGGCGAAATCACCATCGGCCGCGCCAGCAATTGCTCGGTCTGCTTGCAGCACGCCTCCATTTCTCGGACGCACCTGAAACTGATCCGCGCCCAGCAGCGCGTGGAGATTGAGGACCTGGACAGCCGATTCGGCACGTTCGTCAACGGCGCGCGGATCAAGCGCACGGTGCTCAAGCCCGGCGACAGCGTCCGCATCGGATCCAGTCCGCCCTACCGCTTCAGCGGCGACGCCCTGGAGGCCGTGCTGGACGGCAGCGGCATCGCCATGCGCCTGGTGGAGGTGGCGGTGGAACGCGAAGGGCGGCGGCTGATCGGCGGGATCAACCTCACGCTGCGGCCGGATACCTTCATCGGCGTGCTGGGGCCCAGCGGCGCCGGCAAATCGGTCCTCCTCAGCGTGCTCAACAGCACGGTCCCGCCCACCAGCGGCACCGTGGAATTCGACGATGGCTTGCCCCTCAGGGACAACCTGCCCTATTTCCGCTCCAAGCTGGGGATCGTCACCCAGGACGACCTGGTCTACGTGGACTTGACGGTCGAGGAGAATTTGCAGATGGCGGCGCTGGTGCGCATGCCGGATGTCTCGCCGGAATCCCTGGCGCGGCGGGTGGATGGGGCGCTGGAATCGGTCGGACTCCTCGAGCATCGGGCCAAGCGCGTCGGCGTGCTTTCCGGCGGGCAGCGCAAACGCGTCAGCGTGGCCGTGGAAATGCTGATGCAGCCGCGCCTGCTCCTGCTGGATGAGCCGACCAGCGGGCTGGACCCGGGCATGCAGGCTCGGCTCATGGAAATCCTGCGCGGCCTGGCCCGCCGCGGCGTCACCGTCGTCTGCACCACCCACACCCTGGATACCCTCAACTTCTTCGATCAGGTGGTCGTGCTGGGTCTGAGGGAGCACGTGGCATCCGTCGTCTACCAGGGCGACCCGCGACAGCTCTTGAGCAGTTTTGGCGTCGGCTCGCAGGCGGATTTGTTCGACAAGCTGCAGGAACTGGCCGGCGAAAAAAAACCGGCGGCCGCTTCCCCCGCCGCCGAGGCCGAAAGCCATGCCGAAACCTCCACGCGCGAGCGCCCTCGATTTCTGCCCCCGCCGCCGCCCGAGCCCGGCGCCCAGCGCATCTGGCAACAGGCGCAAGTGGTCTGGCGTCGCACGGGATTGAGTCTGCTGCGCGATCGGACCGCGACGATCCTGGCGGTGGCGCAGCCGCCGTGTCTGGCGCTTCTGATCATGCTGGCGCAGAGCAATCAGCCGATGTCGATCGCGCTTCTCTTCTTCACCATCCTGGTGAGCGTCTGGCTGGGGCTGCAATTGACCGTGCGCGAAATCGTGCACGAGAGGAGACTTTACATTCGCGACCGGCTGGCCGGCCTGCATCCGAATGGCTACCTGTTGGGGAAGTTACTTTTCGCGGTGTCGGTGACGGCGGTACAGACGTTTTTCCTTTGGTTTTTCATCCGCTTTATCGCCCCCGCGGTCGTCAACCAGGCGGCTTCGGACAAACTCCACGACACGTCGATCATCATGGGCTTCATCATTTTGATGTTGACCGGCACGGGGGCGTCGATTCTCGGGCTGATCGTGTCGACCTGGTGCACGACGGAAACCGCGGCGGTCACGTTCATGATTTTTGTCCTTCTGCCGCAGGTGCTGCTCAGCCGCGTGATCTACGGCGAGCCGTATCGCGGCGTGAAATGGGAAGACCCCTCGCCCTACATGCCGTTCCTTCACCTGGTCAAGGGCGACTCGGTGACGGCGCAGGATGATGATCCGAAAAAGATGACGAAGTTGACGGTTGCGACGCTGTCGCTGCCCATGCTGACGCGTCCGGGCACGGCGGCGCTGGACATGCTGGCCAACACCGACGGCGTGAACTACGTTCTGAGCGAATTCGTCTATCTATTATTCATCGTCGGCGGCTACGGCGCCGCGCTGTATTGGGGCTTCCGCTACAAAGAACGCAGTTGGAACGACATCCGCTAGCCGGAGCAGCTCCCGTCCCTCTTCCTGTTCTCAAACCGCTCTAGCTCCGCACGCGTGATCGCAGCGATTGCTCGATTTGGTGGATCGGCGTCTCCCAATCGCCCATGGCCCGCTGGCGGAACAAGCGCATCGTTGGATACCACGGCGTATCCTCCCGATTCAACATCCATCGCCAATCCGGCGTGAACGGGATCGGCATCCAGACCGGTTTGCCCAGCGCTCCGGCTAGATGCGCCACCGCCGTATCCACCGCGATAATCAAATCAAGATTGTGAATGAGCGCAGCGGTGTCGGCCAGATCATTCAAGTCCGCGGTCCAGTCCAATGGCCGCAAATCTGCGGGCAGCGTTTGAATCTGCTCCGCCGCTTTCCCTTTTTGCAGGCTGCAAAACCAGATGTCGGGAACCTGCAGCAAGGGGGTAAAGCGGGTCAAAGCAATGGTGCGGGTGCGATCCTCGCAATAATCAGCTCGCCCCGCCCAGGCCAGGCCGACTTTCAGGCGGCCGCCGGCGTCTGTCAGCCGGTTCCGCCACGATTCGATCAGCGATGGATCGGCATGCAGATACTGCTGCGCCGCCGGGATGGTATCTACATTGGTATCAAACACTCTGGGCAAATCGATCAAGGGACAATGCACGTCATACTCGGGCGCGGGTTGATCAGAGGTGATGAGGTGATGCAGTCCGTCAAGACGTTGAAACAGCCGCCGCAGCGGGGGATCGCATTGGAGTATGATTTTTCCCCCGCGCCGCTGGACCAGGGGAACATAGCGCACGAGCTGAATCTGGTCGCCCAGACCCCAGCCCATGGGCATCAGGAGAATGCGACGTCCTCGCAATTCGCTGCCATCCCACATGCGTCCACGCAGTTGTGCCAGCGCCGTCAATAGTTTCCCCCCCTGCAGCCGCTGCCACCATTCATATTCCTTCCATCCTTCGCGATACTCACCTTTCAACAGCAGGAGTAGGCCGAGATTGCAATGCGCACGCGCCAAATCCGGCGCCAGGGCAATGGCACGGCGGAACGTGGCCGCTGCGCCTTCCAGGTCGCCCTTGCTGCGGAGTAATCGGCCCAGCTCGTTGAGCGTATCGGGAGAGTCCGGCTGCAACTGCGCCGCTTTGGCGAAAGCAGACAGTGATCCATCCAGGTCGCCCTTGGTATACAACGCGGCGCCCAGATTGTGGTGCGCGTTGGCGTAGTTCGGTTGGAGCGTCACGGCTCGCTGCAAAACCGCGATGGCTTCATCCACCCGGCCCACCGACAGCAACACGATGCCAAGATTGTTACACGCTTCGGCCAGGTCGGGGCGCAACTGCAGGGCTCGATGGAATGCGTCGATGGCTTGTTCCGCTTCGCCCGACTCCGCCAACAGGAAGCCCAGATTGCAGTGATATTGCGCACAGGATGGATCGATCTGGATGGCGCGCCCGAGCAGCGCCCGCGCCTCTTGCCGCCGACCCGTTTGCAGCAGGACCAGCCCCAACCGATGCAGGGCATCGGCGTGGTTTGGCTCCTGGGCCAGGATTTGCTGATACAGGGCTTCGGCCTCCTGCAGGCGGCCGGCCTGATGGTGCTGGATGGCGGATTGGAGCCATTCCTGGCTCACGGCATCATCCTCGCTGCTGGACCCATTCTTGCAGGGCCTGGACGATTTGCCGGATCGGGCCGGTCCAATCGCCGCGGGTGCTTTGGCGGAACAAGCGCATCGTCGGATACCACGGCGAATCGGTGCGACGGCTCAGCCAGCGCCACTCGCCGATTCTTGGCAGCAGGACCCACACCGGTTTGGCCAACGCGCCGGCCAGGTGAGCCATGGCGGTGTCCACGGTCACGATCACGTCCAGGTTATCCGTCAGGGCGGCCGTGTCGGCCCAATCGTGCAACTGTGCCGTCCAGTCCGTCACTTCCATCCCTTGCGGCAGTTGCAGCCTCTGCTGGCCGGGCGGGCCTTTTTGCAGGCTGAACAGCCGCACGGACGGCACCTGGCCCAGCGCCGCCAGCTCAGCGATAGGCACGGCGCGGTTTATGTTGGTGTCATGACCGGGGTCTCCGGACCAGACCAGGCCGACGTTCAATCGCCGTCCCAGCGCAGCCAGGCGGGATTGCCATTGCTGGCGCTCTTTGGGCTGGGGATGAAGATACGGGACTTCGGCCGGGATGCTCTGCAATGTGGTGCCCACCCTCAAGGGAACGCTCAGCAGAGGGCAGTGCACGTCAAACTCGGGCCAGGGTTGGTTGACCGCCGCGACCTGCTCGACGCCGCCGACGCTTTCAAACAGTCGCAGCAGGTCCGGTTGGCACAAAAGGCGGACCCTTCCACCACGCCGGGCGACCACGGGGCAATAGCGCACGAAATGCAGGGCATCGCCATAGCCGCCTTCGGGATGAAGCAGGATGCGCCGGCCCGCCAGATCGCTTCCATCCCACATCGTTTGGGAAAACCGAGGATTGGGAAACAGAGGTTCGGTGGCTTTCACTCGCCATTCATATTCGCGCCAGGCTTCGGGATACTCGCCGCGTTGCAGGAGCAAGATGGACAGGGTGGCGTGCAACTCCGGCTCATCGGGGCAAAGGCGCAGCCCCTGGCGGCAGAGCGAGATCGCATCTTCGACGCGGTCCTGGTTGAACAGGACCTTGGCCAGGTTCCGGTAGACTTCGGGGTAGACCGGGCGGAGGGCCAGCGCCTGGCGGTAGGCGACCGTGGCCTGGCCGAGCTGACCGTCATCGTTCAGAGTGTTGCCCAAATTGTTGTACGCTTCGGCGTAGCTCGGCTGCGCCGCCAGCGCTTGGTGAAAGGCGTCGATGGCTTGCGAGCGGCGTCCCCGTTGTCGCAGGGCGTTGCCCAGGTTGTACCAGGCTTGGGCGAAATGGGGCTGCAGGGCCACCGCCTGGCGGAAGGCCGCTTCCGCCTCGTCCAATCGCCCCTGCTGCTGAAGGATATTGGCCAGATTGTTATGAGCTTCGGCCCAGGATGGGCGCAGACGCAGGGTTTGCTCATAGGCGGCGATCGCGCCTTGCGAATCGCCCATGGCATGCAGCACGGCGGCCAGGTTGTACGCAGCCTCGGGAAAATCCGGCCGCTGCTGCAGCGCCCGCTGGTAAGCCTGGGCCGCTTCGGCGTGACGCTTCAGCTCTGCCAGGATCGCGCCCAGGCTGTAGTGGGATTCAGCGCGGTTCTGGTCGATCGCGATGGCGCGGCGGATCACCTCCAGGGCCTCTTGCGCCCGGCCGCTCTGAAACACCGCCCAGCCCAGCAACTGCATGGCCTGCGCGTGCTCAGGCTCGGCGTCCAGGACTTGCCGATACAGCGCTTCCGCCTCCTGCAGGCGGCCCGCCTGATGGTGCTGCATCGCGGATTCGAGCAACGGCTGGATCACGCGGATCATTCTCGCTGGCTGGTCAAACCTCGCAATGCCTCAACGACGCGGTCGATAACCGCGTCCCAGTCGTCCGGGCGCCGCTGGCGGAACAGACGCATCGTCGGATACCAGGGCGAATCCTCCCGTTGCAGCATCCATCGCCAATCGGGCACAAACGGCAGCAGCACCCACACCGGCTTGGCCAAGGCCCCCGCCAGGTGGGCGACCGCCGTGTCCACGGTCACAACCAGGTCCAGATTAGCGATTAAGGCGGCGCTGTCGGCGAAGTCGTCGAGCTCCCCGGTCCAATCCGTCAGTTCCAGCCCCGGCGGCCCAGCCAGCGCTTGTTGCCCCGCGGCTCCTTTCTGCAGGCTGCAGAACCACGTGCCCGGAACCCCGCCCAGCGGCGCCAAACGCGACAGCGGCATGGAACGGTTCTGGTCATTGGCGAAATCGGGTCGCCCGGCCCACACCAGCCCGATCTTCAATCGACCCTCGCCCACCAGCAATCGACGACGCCAGCTTTCCACTTTCACCGTATCCGCCCGCAGGTACGGCACGTGGGCGGGGAGGTTGGCCCATGTGATGTTCAGCGCCCGCGGAAGGCTCGCCGCCGGACATTGCACGTCAAATTCGGGCACCGCCTGGCCGGACGGCACCAACTGCTCGATCCCACCCAAACCCTGCAAGAGGCGAAGCAATTCCTTGGGACAACCAAAAATGACCCGGCCTCCGCGCTGGACGACCAACGGCACAAAGCGAACGAAGTGCAGGGTGTCGCCGAATCCTCCCTCGGCATGGATGAGAATGCGCCGGCCAGCCAGATCGCCGCCGTCCCAAAGGGTCTGGTCGAACAAAGGGCGCGGCACGCAGGTTTCCAGAAACTTCCAACGCCATTCGTACTCGGCCCATCCCTGCTGCAGATCGCCCATCAGCAGATGCAGGAGGCCGAGGTTGAAATGGGCCGAGGCCAAATCGGGCCGCAGGCGCACGGCCTCTTTTGCCACGGCCATCGCTTCGTCGAAATGGCCCTGATTTTTCAGGACGCGGCTGAGATTGTCCCAGACTTCGGCCAGATCGTTTCGCAGGGCCAGCGCGTGGCGGAAGGCGGCGACGGCCTGATCCAACTGACCCACGGCCTCCAGCGTATTGCCCAGATTGTTATGGATTTCGGGAAGATCGGGGTTTAGGGCTGCGGCCTGGCGGTAGGCCGCGATGGCCCGGTCGGTTAGGTCCAGGGCGGCCAGGGCAAGGCCCAGGTTGTTGTGGTATTCGGCGATGGATGGATCGCCATCGATGGCGCGGCCGATCAGATGCAGCGCTTCCTGGTATCGGCCGGTCTGGTACAGCAGATACCCCAGCTGATTGAGCGCATCGGCGTGATTCGGCTCCTGCGCCAAGACCTGCCGGTAGAGCGGCTCGGCCTGGCCCAGACGTCCGGCGCGGTGGTGCTCGGTGGCCGTTTGAAACGTCTGCGCATTCATGGCCTTCACGCTTGCCTCAGCGACCGCAGCGCCTCCACGATCCTCCGGATCGGCGTATCCCAGTCCCCGGCGATTGGCTGGCGGAACAGACGCATGGTGGGATACCACAGCGAATCATCGCGGTTCAACATCCATCGCCAGTCCGGCACCTTGGGCAGCAGCACCCAGGTCGGCTTGGCCAGCGCCCCGGCCAGATGGGCCGCCGCCGTGTCCACGGCAATGACCAGGTCGAGATTGTCGATCAGGGCTGCGGTGTCGGCAAAGTCATTCAAGTCGGCTGATAAGTCCGTCACCTCAAAACCGGCCGGCAAGGCGCGAACCTGCTGGGCGGCGGGACCTTTCTGCAGGCTGCAGAACCAGACGCCCTCGACCTGCCCCAGCGGCGCCAGGTTGGAAAGCGACGTCGAACGGCGGCGGTCGTCGTCGTATTCCGGCCGGCCCGCCCAGGCCAGGCCCACTTTCAGCAGTTCCTTGCCCGCCGGCAGCATCGCCCGCCATCGCCGGCTTTGCGCCGCATCCGCCCGAAGGTACGGCACCTTCGCGGGAATGTTGTGCAGACTCGTTTTCAACAGTCTCGGCAAGCTCAGCAGCGGACAATGCACGTGGAACGGCGGCATGGACGGCGCGGTGATGGCCAATTCATCCACCCCGTCCACCGTCTGAAAAAGACGTTGCAGTTCGGGGACGCATGCAAGCACGACCTTTCCGCCGCCCCGCGCCAACAGCGGAACGTAGCGAACGAATTGGATCGAGTCGCCATAACCTCCTTCGGGATGCAGGAGGATTCGCCGGCCGGCCAGGTCGCCGCCGTCCCACATGAGTTGCGAAAACTGCGGCTCGGGCATGTAGGGTTTGAGGACGCGCCATCGCCATTCAAATTCCCGCCAGCCGCGCTGCCAATCCCCCTGCACAAGATAAATCAGACTCAGATTGAAACGCGCAGAGGACAAATCCGGCTTCAGCGCCAGCGCCCGCTGTAGGGTGGCCTTCGCCTGCTCGAGTCGCCCCAGTTTCGCCAGCGACATGCCCAGCGTGTTGTGTCCCTCGGCGAAATCCGGGCGCAGGCTCACGGCCTTTTCAGCGGACCTGACGGACTCTTCCAGCCAGCCGGCGCGGGCCAACTCGACGGCCAGGCGATCGTGAACTTCGGCCGAATCCGGCTGCATCGCCACGATCTGGCGGCTGACCGCGACGGCCTCGGCCCATTTTCCCTGCTGGACCAACGCTTCGTCCAGGTTGTTCAGCGCCTCCGGGTACTGCGGCCGCTGACTCAGCGCCGTTTGGAAGGCGACGACCGCTTGGTCGTACCGGCCCTGCGCGGCCAAGGCGGCGCCCATGTCGTTATGAACCGTTGGGAACTGGGGTCGAAGCTCCAGCGTCCGGCGGTACGCCGCGACCGCCTCGTCCAGGCGACCGGCCGCGTGCAGCGCGTGCGCCAGGTGGTACCACGCATCCAGATAATCCGGTTTCAACGCCAGCGCCCGTTGCAAAGCGCCTGCCGCCTCATCCGGCCGCGACAGCGCCAGCAATGCCATCCCCAAGTGGCAGTGGCGGTCCGGCGCCTGCGGGTCCAGTTCCGCCGCGCGGTTAAGCAATTCCAGCGCCTCCGGCGCTTGGCCCAAGTGCAGATGGACCAGCCCCAGGAGCTGCGTTGCCTGCCCGTCGTCGGGATGCGATGCCAGATGTTGCTGATACAGCGTCTGGGCTTCGCGCAGGCGGCCGGCCTGCTGATGTTGCATCGCCAAGTCGAACAGCCCTTGGTTTGTCATGATCATCCGGCCTGAAAAGTTTGCAGGTCCGATTCGAACATCGCTTCGCCGGCCACGAAGGCCTCACCGTCCGGGCACTGATGCATCGCCATCGCTTTAGGCACGGCCCCCGGGGTCGCAAGCCGATGGGGCGGCCGTTCGCAGCAGAACGTCCTTCAGCGTCGCCGCCGCCGCCGGCCAGGAAAAATCCTTCGCCCGTGCCAGGCCCCGTTCGATCAGCCGTTGCCGCACCTGCGGGTTCTGGATTTGCACCATGGCCGCGGCCAGTTGGGCCGGATCGGTTGGCGAGACGTACATCGCCGCCTGCCCGGCCAACTCGCCGATAGCGCTGTTATCGCAGGTGAGCACCGGGCAGCCGCACGCCATCGCTTCCAGGATCGCCATGCCGAACCCTTCGTACAGCCTCGGATACACCGTTGCCGCCGCTCCGCCGTAGGCCATCGACAGCTCGTCGTCTTCCAGCCACACCCCCCGCGCCGTCATGCCCGGTGGGATCAGCGCATCGTATTCCTCCCCCAATGGCTGCCGCGCCGTGTAGAGAAGATCATACTTCTGGCCATCGGCGAGCATCCCCAGCGCCTGGAAAACCAGTAACACATTCTTGTAAGGAATCCGGCTGGCGCCGGGAATGAAGAAGTACGGCTTGGCCAAATTGTATTTGACGCGGAATCCCGCCAGTTCCTGGTCGCTCCGTGGCCGAAAGACCGCATCGACGCCGTGGGGCGACACCTCCAGCGGTTTGCCGGAAACCTCCGGAAAAAATCGCAGCAGATCGCGCCCCGTGGACTGCGATACCGCCACAAACGCCGCTGCCCGCCGGATCGCCGCGTGCTTGAGTTGCCAGCGGTCCATCTTCAAATCCATCCCCGTCGCCTCGGGAATCATGTCGTGAACCAGAAAGACGCTGGGAGTTTCCGTCGGCGCGGTGTAATCCGTCGAGATGAACGCCTTGGCGTTTTCTTCTTTGCAGATGCGTTGCAGCATGCGCCGGTCCGCCTCGACGGCCGACCACACCAGCCCGTGGATGATGCGATAGCGATACCCGCGGATTTTCGGGGCCGTGCCCAGGCGGTCCAGGATCACCACGTGCTGGGCAAATCCGTCGGCGATCCACTGCTCCAGCAGCGATTTCCACACCCGGGCGATCCCGCTGGTGGCGTCCAGTTGATACGCCACCGCGTCGACGACCACCGTCGGCTGTCGGGCGCGCGGCGCGTTCGCCGGCGTCACGCCCGCCGGCGAGGTGTCCAACAACAAACGATCGAGGCAATGCTCCGCCCGATCGACCAGGGCGCCATCCTTCACCCACGGAAAATATTGGCTGAGCGGGACGGGAAAATGCTCCTCCGCCTGCAACGCAAGCCAGCCCGCCACCGCGCCGCGGTAGCCGTAATATTCCTCCTTGAACAGAATCTGCAGCATTGTCGCATACGCATAATGCTGAAACACCAGCCCCGCGGCCTCCGCTTCATCCTGCCGGATGGGATTCACCGGCGCAACGTCGCGCCATTCCACTGGGCTGATGAACTCCTTGAGCCACGCCGGCTCATGGGAGGCCCACAACATGCCTGGCCGGTACCGCCACGTCCGCAGCCATTCCAGAGGGCCCCTGTTGCCATAGGTATAGCGCGTGCAGGTGAGCAGATCGGGGCCGACAAAAAACCAGCACCAATAATACGCCGCTGTCTTCGTCGGATCGTCCAGAAAGAATTTGCGGCCAGCCACGAGTTGCTCGGCGGTCCACAGTTCATCGACGTCGATCTCCCACAGCAGACTCGGGCGCGAAATCCTCCCCGTGGGCGTATTGAACATTTCCTGCTTTCCGTCCCAGCGCACGCCCGGCGGCTTGCGGTACAGCGTCACCCGGTCCGGATATTGCGCCGCCAGTTGATCCAGATATTCGCTGGTGCCGTCGATGCTGCGCCCGGACCGATAGCGCTGCGGCACGTGTCCGCCGGACTCCACGCTCCACGCCGTGTCGTGCACCAGGTCCGCCACCCCTTCCATGACGTGCCAGTGCCATTCAAACGGCAGCGTGCGGAATACGTCGATGTGGTAGCGGATGAACGGCTCGCCATCGAGCACGATCGTCAAGAAATGCACCGGCAACGGATCGGGCCGAAGCGCGCCGGGCATCTCCTGGGCCAGCGCGAAGATCGCAAACCCCTTCTTCACCCGCCAGTCACTGCTTACCAGCACGTATTTGTCATCCGCCAGCAACCGCTGGTAATTTGCGTAATTCTTGAAACTGTTGACGTCGTCCAGCAGGATGAATCGCGCGCCGTAAATCTCGTCCAGCTCGGCCGAGGCCGTGAATTCCGAACCATCGATCAGCACGGCGTCAAACCGGTCGATCCCGTGCTCGCGGCGAATCAGCTCGATCCCGTTTTCCGGGACCGGCGAGCCTTCCAACTGCCGCGCGTCCTGCTGCAGCCAATCCAACACCTGTTGCAGGGGATAACGATTCAGGCGCGTCGAGACGTTTCGGTAAAAATCGCCGACCTGCTGGGCGGTCGCCCAGCGGGCGCGCGGAACCGAGCTGACGTTGTAACATTTCACCCGCGGCTCATCCGCCCACCGCCGCCGCAACGCCGAAGCATGCGCCGGCGAGACCTCGATGCAATGCAGCGTCCCGGATGACGGGTTCTGCCGCATCCCCGCCACCCACGCCGCGGTGCTCCCCTCCCCGGAGGAGGTCCCGATCTCCAGAACGTTGGGCAGGTTCCGCGTCCGCGCCAACTCCGTGATCGCCGCCGCAAAGGCGTCGCCTTTGATCTCCGGAGAGATCAGCTCGTCCCCTGGGCAGCCCTTTGTTTCTGCCATAAGCCACGCAATATATCCGCAGCCCCGACGGCAGCATACGCCGGTGGATTGAGATCGGTTCCCATGGATGGGCCAGCAGCGCCATGGCGTCCTGCGGGGCCCAGAACGGATCTTCCCGCCCGAGCATTGACGTGGCGCAGCCGATCCTGCATTCTGCTGGCGGCCGCCGCATCTCCGCTTGGTCATGATTCATTTATTTCTCAACACCTATCGCGATCCTCTGCCGCAGCGAAACGCGGAGATGGCCCAGGCCATGCGCCGCAACAAGGCCTGCCGCCACATCGACCATGTCCACGAGATCACCGACCCGGCGCGGCCGAGCATCCGCCAGCTTCTGGCGATCATGCGATCGCGCGTCGGCTGGGCCGACGTGGCCGTGATCGCCAACAGCGACATCTATTTCGACGATACCGCCGCCCTCCTGAACCACGTCGGTTACCAGGAATGCTTCGCTCTGTCGCGGCGTGAAGGCGATCAAAGCGAGCAGCTTTGCGAGTATCCGCGGGGGATGCAGGACGCGTGGGTTTTTCGCGGTCCACCGCCGTTGGTCGTCGCGGATTTTCCCCTGGGCATGTATGCAGGGGACAACCGCTTGAACCGGCTTTTCCAGGATGCCGGTTACACCGTCTACAACCCGAGCCAGTCGATCAAGATTCACCACCTGCACGCCAGCAACGCGCGGCCGGTGCGCACGGAGGCGACCAAAATCCCGGGCGACGTTTTGTACGTGCCGCCCTGCTCGCTACCGCATATCCGCCATCGCTCGACCGACCCCATCCTCAAGCCGCAGCGCGTCGCGATCATTCAGCTTGGGCGGCTGGGCGACATCGTCAACAGCCTGCCGATCGCATTCGATCTGCATCGCCAGGGGCACGCCGTTTTCTGGTACGTCCAACGCGAATTCGCCCCGTTGCTGCAAGGGGTCAGCTACGTCACGCCCGTGATCTGGGAGGGCCCGCTCAAATCGCCCGGCCTCGCCATCGATCACGCCGCCGCGCAGGGTTTTGACCGTGTCTTGGCCATTCAGGTCGAAGACAACCCGCAGCCCAGCCCCCAAAAGACCCGGAACTATTCCACCGAATCGTGGGCTCGCGCCGGATATCTGGACAAATATCACATCCTGCCGTGCGTCTTTGATCGCGCCCAGCCGCCTCCCGAGCCGTGGAAGCCCCCCGGCGACAAGCCCATCCTCGCCTACTGCCTCGACGCCCGCACCTCGCCCTACGCTCAGGACCTGAAGCGCGACATGGTGCGCTGGCTCCAGGAGCATTTCGCCGCCGACTTCGCCCTCTTGCCCATCGGCGATCCCGTCTGGCGACCCGATGCCCTGGCCGTCGTCTTGCCCCAGTGCAAAGTTCTCCTCAGCGTGGACAGCTTTCCCCTGCACATGGCCTATGCCGCCGGAACCCCGACCATCGCCATCACGGCTCAGGGCTGGATCGGCAGCGAGCCCCGGCGCCATTGGATCGAACACATCAATTACGCGCAAAGCACCATGCCCCAGGGCCGCGACAAAATTACCGCGGCGCTGGGCGCCGTCCTCGCCGGAAACGCCGAACCGGGCCGTCTCATCGCCCAACCCGGAAACATGCCCGCCCAGCCGTTGTCCCAACTTCGAAAGCTTTCCATCCTCATCGCCTCGCTTAAACAGCACGAGCCTCTTCTGCGCAGATTGCTCGATCAGGTCACTCCCCAGCTGATTGGTCATCAGGAAGTCGAAGTCATCGTCGACATGGACGACGGCAAAACGTCGCTCTGGCAAAAACGAAACAACCTCCTGCAGCGCGCCAATGGAGAATACTGCTGTTTTCTGGAGGTCGGCGACAGCGTGGCCGACAATTTCGTCGCCCTCGTCATTCAGGCCCTTGCCGAACAGCCCGATTGCGTGGGCTTCAAGGTCGGCCGATTTGAATCCGGCACCCTGCAAGGCGTCGAACGACATTCCATTGATTTCGATACGGATGATTCATCCACGCCCCTTTCCACGGCGGGGGAGCTGAACCACGGCATCAGCCATCTCTGCCCCGTCCGCACCGCCATCGCGCGGAGCATCGGATTCGGCCCCGACGGCGATGCCGAATATGCCCATAAGCTCGCCGCCAGCGGTTTGCTCGATTTCGAGCAGTTCATCGACGCCGTCGTCTACGCCAAGCCCCGCTGATCCAAAGACAGAAAAAGGCCCACCCGGGCCTCCGCCCGCCGGTAGGCGATCCGCCATCGTGCAACCTCGGCACTTGGCGGCGTCGGTCCTATCGTGTTTAATGTCTGACCAGTTCCGAGGTGCCGGCACCGTGGCGCACGACGTTTTCGTCAGCTACTCGACCAAGGACAAACTCACCGCGGACGCCGCCTGCGCCATGCTCGAGTCCCATGGCGTGCGCTGCTGGATCGCCCCCCGCGACATCCAGCCCGGCGCCGACTGGGGCGAAGCCATCGTCAACGGCATCGACGAAGCCCGCATCCTCATCCTGATCTTCTCCGGCAACGCCAACAATTCCCCCCAGGTCAAACGCGAAGTCCAGCACGCCTTCGAGAAGGGGTTGACGGTCATTCCCTTCCGCGTGGAGGACATCGCGCCGGCCAAGTCGCTGGAATACTACATCGGAGCGGTGCACTGGCTGGACGCGCTGACGCCGCCGCTGGAAGAGCATCTGCAGGACCTGGCCGGGCGCACCAAGGTGATCCTGCAGCGTACGGCCGCGGCCACGATGTCCAGCGAAGCGCCGCTCGGTGAGCCGGGCCGGGCCGAGCCGCCGGCAACGGCCGCCCCCGCGCCGGCGCCGACGGGGCTGGTGCCGCCCTATCGCCAGACGATTGCCCCCACACCCGCCGCGCCGCCCAGGCCCAGCGCGACGATGGCGTTGGTGATGCATCCGGTCTTCTTCTGGTCGGCCATCGCCGCGGTCGTGGTGATCTGCGCGGTGGTGTCGGCGATTCTCGCGGTCAAGATGATGAACAGATCGTCGTCTGCTCCCGTGCAGACCGCGACGAACGTTCAGCAAGGCACGGAGAATCCTCGTTCGCCGCACGAGCAGCCCGCGGCGACGGGGCCCAGCGGCACACTCGACACGGTCGCGACCACCACCAAGCCGTCGGGTCCGGCCAAGGAGGACAAACCGCCCATCGTCTCTGCCGCCCCAAGCGTCGATCCGGAGGCACAGTCGATGTATCAGCAGGGGATGAAGGCGCGGCAGTCGCAGGACTACGCCAAGGCGATGCAACTCTTCGCAAGCGCGTTCGATCGTGGCTACGCCGACGCCGGCGCCATGGTCGGCATCCTGTATGAAAACGGCGAAGGCGTGCCCGCCAGCGCCATGGAGGCGACCAAGTGGTACCGCAAGGCTGCCGACGCCGGCAGCTCCTACGCCATGCTCTACCTGGGCAACGAGTATCGCGACGGCACCAGCCTGGCCAAGGATTTGAGCGAATCGCTGCGCTGGTATCGCAAGGCGGCCGACCTGAACAACGCCGAGGCCATGAACCACATCGGCGAGGCCTACCGCGATGCCCAGGGCGTGGACGAGGATGATGCCCAGGCGCTTAGTTGGTTTCGCCGCGCCGCCGCTCTGAACAACAGCGACGGCATGGTGAATCTCGGCTGGATGTACGAGAACGGTCACGGCGTGCCGCGCGATGATGCCGAGGCCCTCAAGTGGTATCGCGCCGCCGCCGACCTGGGCGATCCCGTCGGCATGGGCAACGTCGGCGTGATGTACCAGTACGGCAAGGGCGTGGCCCTGGATGTGAACGAGGCGCTCAAGTGGTATCGCAAGGCGGCGGATATCAATCACTACACCTCGATGGACCGTCTGGGCGTGTTCTACCGGGACGGCATCGCCGTGCCCAAGGACGATGTCGAGGCGTGCAAATGGTTCCGCCGCGCCGCCGAGGGCGGCAACGCCGATGGCATGGTCAACTACGGCTGGATGTTCGAGAACGGCCACGGGGTCAAGCAGGATTACCAGCAGGCCGCCTACTGGTACGCCAAGGCCGCCGACGCCGGCGACGCCACCGGCTCCAGCAACATGGGGTTGATGTACGAATACGGCCGCGGCGTCCCGATCGATTTGGCCAAGGCCGCCGAGCTCTTCCGCAAAGCCGCCGAAGGCGGCTCATCCGCGGCCATGAATCACCTTGGCATCATGTACCGCGACGGCCAGGGAACGGCTCGCGATTACAACCTCGCCGTCCAGTGGTTCCGGCGCGGCGCCGAAGCCGGCAACACCGATTGCATGGTGAACATCGGCTGGATGTACGAGCAGGGCTTTGGCGTGGATAAAGACATTTCGCAGGCGGCCGATTGGTACCGCAAGGCCGCCGAGCTGGGCAACGGCCTGGCCGCCAGCAACCTGGGCATCTTCTATCTCCACGGCGAGGGCGTGGCCAAGGACTTGAGCGCGGGAATCGCCTGGCTGAAGCGCGGCGTCGAGTCCGGCAGCCTCGATGCCATGAACAATCTTGGCATCATGTACCGCGACGGCACCGGCGTGGATCAGGATGACAAAGCGGCCGTGGAGCTTTTCCAGCGAGCCGCGGATGGCGGCCTGGGCGACGCCTGGGGGAATCTGGGCTGGATGACCGAAAACGGCCACAACGGCGACAAGGACTTCGCCAAAGCCGCTGAAGACTATCGCAAGGGATTATCCGACAGTCCGTGGTGCAATTTGTTCCTGGGCGACCTATACCGCGACGGCCACGGCGTTGCCAAGGACCTGTCGCAAGCCCGTCACTACTATCAAGCCGCCCTGGACCTGGGCAGCACGCAAGCCAATGACCGCATCGCCGCCCTAAACAACCCCGCCACCAGCACAAGCGCCCCCGCGACGCAGCCATAGATTCCGCCGTTGTCCTGAGGTCAATGGCGAGTTGCCAGTTGCCAGTTGACTTCGGCGAGCTCAGTCGAGTCGCTGGTTGCTGGTTGCGCGATAACGCAATCGCGGTAACCCTTTGCGCGGCAGGTCATTGCGAACGAAATTTGCGATTTTTGAAAAAAGATAGTTAGCCTCCCAGCGCGCGCTTCGAACTGTAATTGCACGTTTTGGCAGGTTGGGCGCAACGGCGGCGCGAGATTGGCTTTACGATTTTGGCGGGGCAAGAGATGGACGATCGGGGCTGGCTGGAAGGGGCCAATCGGCCTTTGATTTTGGCGCGATTTGGAAGGATCTGAAAGAGTTTAATTGGTTTTTCGCCGATCGATTCGATTTTCGAACGATTTTGAAGAGAAGCAAAGGCAACCGCGGAGCATGAAGCGATCAAACCGCGAAGCCGCGAAGGGCGCCAAGCCAAATACGCCAAGTCGAGTGGGGCCTGCTTCTTGGTACCAATGGTTTGCACGGTTCAAGGGCTAGAGCGTATTTCAGGTCAGTGTACACTGGAGTACCGGAGGTTTGGCATGGAAGCCTACTCTCTGGATCTTCGACAACGGATTGTGCGAGCCTGTGACGAGGCGGTGGAGACGCGAGCGGAGATTGCCCAGGCGTTTGCCGTCAGTTTGTCGTTCGTCAACAAGCTGTGGAGGCGTTGGATAAAGACGGGATCGGCCGCGGCCCGGCCCAAAGGCAAAGGACCGTCTCCGGCGCTTGGCCATTGGGAGTTGGAGCAGGTGCGGCGATGCGTGGGCCGCAAGCCGGATTCCACGTTGAGCGAACTGTGCGGCGCGTTGCTCGAGGCGGGAGGACCGGCGGTCAGCCGCAGCACGATGTGTCGGGCATTGCGGACGCTGGAGCTGCCGCTCAAAAAAAGTCCCTGCACGCCAGCGAACGCGACACGCCCCGGGTAAAAGCGTTGCGGGAGGAATTTCGCCAATCCGTGGCAAAGGTGAATCCGCGGAAGTTGGTTTTTGTCGATGAAAGCGGGGCCAACACGGCCCTGACGCCCAGCCGCGGACGCGCGATCTCGGGCGAACGAGTGGTTGGCGCGGTACCCCATGGACATTGGAAAGTGCTGACGATGCTGGGAGCCTTGCGGCTGGAAGGACCGGTGGCGGAGGCGACCGTGGAAGCGCCGACCGACTCGGAGGTGTTCCGCACGTTCGTCAGGGAATCGCTGGCCCCGGCGTTGCGTCCAGGAGATGTGGTGGTGTGGGATAATCTTTCGCCGCATCGGGCGGCGGGAGTCGTCGAAGCCGTTCTCGCCAGGCACGCCGCGGTTTTGCCGTTGCCTCCCTATTCACCGGACTTCTCCCCGATCGAGCCTGGCTGGTCCAAGGTGAAACAGGCGATGCGACGGGCCGAGGCGCGCACGTCCGAGCGGCTGGGCGAAGCCGCAGGGATGGCGTTTGCGAGCATCACCTCAACCGACACGCGAGGATGGTTCAAAAAATGCGGCTACCCTGTACACTGACCTGAAACACGCTCTAATCACAATCCTCTCGCCGCCAGTGGGAAGGGAGTTCACCACATTCATTTGGACGCGTCAGATCGATTTAAGGGGGGATCGATTCAAGGGGACGTAGCTATTTGCGCTTGACGCGAGGGATCAAGCCGGAAGGGGGGCGCTGCGCGAGAAAGTGGAGCCGCGCTGCGCGAGAAAGGAGAAAGTGGAAAGTAGAAAGGAGACCCGTTTCAGGCGATCATTGCCGGGTCAGTGTCGAGCTCCGGGGTGATGGCAAGACGGGGACTGGGGTCAAACCGATTGGCGGAGTTCAGGCATTCAAAGTGCGTTTGTCCTACTCTTTCTCTTGCTCCTGCTCTTAATCCTGTTCGTAATCTTACTCTTCATCTTAATCTTGCTCGTCTGTTGCCTGTCCCAAACCGAGCGCGGTTCGTAAACAATCGGTGAGTAAGAGCAGGATTAAGATTACGATTAGGAAGAGGATTAAGAGCAGGATTAGGAGTTAAGATTAGGATCTCAAGGGGGGAAAAAATGGGACCCAGAAGAGGGGCGCTGCGCGAGAAAGGAGAGCGGGAGAAAGGAGTGAGTAGAGGATCAGTCGAGCCTTGCCGCGTCGAGCGGGGGGCGCAGCGCGGGTCGCACCGCCGCTCAATGCGGAGGGATGTTCAAGGTGTCGGGGCGGAGCGGGTTCGGGCTGGAGGCAACGCAGCGGTGCGGTAGGACGGCGAACAGGATCGGCTTCATCGACACGGTTCGGTGGCTGCTGAGGGCGACGCCTGAGGAGTTGGCGAACCTGTTGGTTAATCGACGACGGCCGGGCCGGCATGATATGATGGGAACGGAGCTGTGGCATGGAAGCGTATTGCTTGGATCATCGGCCGGATGGAAGAGACGTTTGCCGATCGGGTGTAGGTGATCACCATGAGTGAAGGCGACAAAACCACGGGAGGGAATATGCCGATCTTCCGGCGTCAAAGATCCTATTTGCCGTTGGTTGCCGCAGGATTATTCCTATTTCTATCCCTGGCATTCATGGCGCGCGGATTGCAACAACTCTTGCCGGCCAACAGCCTAACACAAGCCAAAGACCTGCGCACGAATTGGGACGAATTGCGGTTGGTTTTTCATCGGCAAAGCCCCTATAACGGCGTTGAAAACGCGCCTTCTTCGCCGTATCCACCTTGGACATTTCCGGCGAATGTGATTTTCTATTGGCCTCCGTGGGCAGTGGCCAAAGGGTATTTTGCATTCATCAATCTCGTATGTTTGTTGTTGGTAGCGACGTGGGCTTATCACGTCGGCGCTGGCGGCGATGAGCGCTATTCGATCGTATTGGCTACGTCGGTGACTGCGATCAGCTCCATCGCCACCACCGTGGGCCTCGGGCAAAACTCGATCATCTACACAACTCTCCTGGCGGGCGTTCTTGTTTTATATGAGCGCCGGCAGCGATTGCTTTGTGGCGTTCTGCTCGGCATCGCGTTGTCCAAAATCAACATCGCATTGCCATTCGCCCTTCCCTTTTTGTTCCGCAGAGACGCGAAGGTATTGGCCGCGGCCGGCGCCTACATCGTCGTTGCCACGCTGGCGCTGGGCGGCTGGTGTCACTCAGGCCTGTTGGAAATGATGCGATTGTGGATTGCGGCCGCTGAGAGATTTAGTGGCACCCCGTATGGCCCGGCCAGCCTGCTCGTCGGCGTGGGAGTGTCGACTGGCGTTGCCGCGCGTGTCTGCGCGGTTGGCGTTCTGGCGCTTGCGGTCATTGCGATGGCCGCGTGGAGAAGATTGCCGATGCTCGCATCTTTCGGTCTGGCGGCAGGGTTTGGCCGGTTATGGACATACCATCGCGTTTACGACAATTTCATGCTCGTATTCCTGCTCGTGGCGCTGGCGGATGTCTGGATTCGCACGAGGAGCCGCACGGTTGGGGCGGTGACATTGCTCGTGGGAATCACTTTATGGTTTCCGATCCGCTCGATCGATGTGCCTGTCGTTCATCTCATCCACGTCCTGATATGGTCAGTCGGGATCGTCGTGCTTGGCGTGAGCGCGACGAACATGCAAAAGCGGGCGTTGAATTCTTCGAAATATGGCCCGTCCGGCGAGCCGGTGACGATGGCAACTTGATTGTCGTATGAGTAACAGGCGCGAATCTTTCATAGGAGCCGGGAAAGGGGGGCGCTGCGCGAGAAAGGAGAGCGGGAGAAAGGAGTGAGTAGAGCGTCAGTCGATCATCGGCGGGTCGATGGGGATAGGTGTGGGTGGGGGCGGTACACTTGAATCATGCTCGTCGGCATCCTCAGCGATACGCACGATCGGGTCGATGCGATGGCGGCGGGGATGGCGCTGCTGCGGGACCGCGGGGCGGAAATGTTCGTCCACTGCGGGGACGTCGGCGGGCAACGCGTGCTGGATCTGCTGTGCGGACTGAAAAGCGTCGTGGTGTGGGGAAATTCGGATTTCGATCAGGCGGGGTTGAGCCGCTACGCGGCGGCGCTGGGGATCGAGGGGCGGGGGCTGCTGGCTGAATTTGAGGTGGATGGCAAGAGGATCGCGGTGACCCATGGGCATGACCGTCGGCTCATGGACAGAATCGTCGGCGGGGGGCAGCATGATTATCTGTTGCATGGACATACGCACGTCGCGCGCGATGAGCGAGTTGGACGAGTGCGGATCGTCAATCCGGGAGCACTGTGCCGGACGACGAAAAAAACGGTGGCGCTGCTGGATGTTCGGGGCGACCGCGTGGAACATTTGATCGTCGCCGTGTAGGCGGGGCGAACCCGCGGTGCTGCGCACCGCCGCCAAATCCCGCTGCGCGGGGGGCGCTTCGCGGGGAGGCTTGTGGTGCTAGAATGGCGCTATGGCAACGGCTGGGCAATGGAAGATCCGCAGCTTCTCTGGACAGGATCTGCCGGTGTGCACTAGGTTGTACAGGGAGGGGTTGCTGGGTGGGGCGCTATCGGAGAATGATACTGGCCTGGACATCGACGATATCGAAGCGGTTTATATGAACCGCTCGGGGAACCATTTCTGGGTGGCCGAGAACCAGCGGGGCGATGTGGTGGGGATGGTCGGGGTGCAGCGTTACGGCCAGGAGCGGGCGGGACAAATCCGGCGACTGCGGGTGGCGAAGGACCATCGCCGCCGCGGGATCGGCAGCGCGCTGCTCGAGGCGGCGCTGAAATTCTGCCAGGAGAATCAATACCTCAAAGTGACGCTGGATACGTTCGTGGATCGGGAAGCGGCCATCCGGCTGTGCAAGAAATTCCATTTCCGCCACGAGCGATCGCGCATCGTCAGCGGCAAGGAGCTGATGTACTTCTACCTGGACCTGTACGGGGGAATCGCGCGGCCGGGCAAAGGCGAAGAGCCGTCGGCCGGGCGGGGCATCTCTCATCCGGCGTAGGGCGTTGCGTTACTGGGGCGGGGTTTCGTGCTCCGGCTGCCACTCGTAGAAGAGTTTGGCGATCTCGTCGGCCATCTGCTCGACCATCTGGCGATGCATCTGTCTTTGGGCGGTGGCGGGGTTGTCGGCTCTCTGCATCCAGGGGGTTTGGGTTTGCACGAGGGCGCCGGCCTGGGCATCGGGGGGCCAGAGGGTCTCAGCGCTGTTGGAATCGACGACGCGGACCAGGGCCACTATCTGGCCGCGCATGGTCTGGCCGCCGCCGGGGGCATCCACCTGGACGTTGCGGACGTTGATGTACAGCACCTGCTTGGCGCCCGTGGCGCGGCCGATGCCGTCGATGGTCATGCGGGCGTACTTGTCGGGGTTCTGATCGCGCAGGCGTTCCAGTTTCTGCGGATCGATGGGCTTGGCCGCCTCATGGTCGGTCAGCGTCTTGGGAAGTAGATCGCCCAACTGCGCGGCGTCGGCGCTGACGTCGCCGGCGTTGCCCCAGCTCTCGGCCAGGACCAGCACGGGTTGTTTGCCAAAGACGTACTGGGGTTTGATCTTGGTGGGGCCGTGGGCGGCGTAGGCGGCAGCCCCCACGGCGTTGCACCCGCCGGCGGCCATGAGCGTCGCGAAAACGGCGGCGGCCAGACAGGTTCGCAGCAGCCCGGTCATTGCGCCTCCGCCTCGTGAGTGACGAATCGCGTCGCCAGCGCCGTGCTCAGGAGGTCGATCAGGTGGTGATAGACCTGGGCATCCTGCAACCCCGGCAGGCCTTCGGGCGGTGAATTGGGGGGATAGACGGCGGAGATGTTCTGCTCCTCGTAGGCGACTTTGGCGCTGGAGCCGGCAATCTCCACGACCTTGAGGTCGACCGCCGCCGAGCCGCGCGACAGGTCCACCGCTTCGTTGGGGTGCAGGGAAAGATCGGCCACCTCGAGGTAGATCAATCGGGTGACCGGGACGGGCAAGCGTGTGGCGATGGCTTGGGCGGACTCGGTTTGCAGTTCCGGATGATCCTCCTGGAAGCGCAGGATGTCGTCCGTGCGGACGAACTGGATATTGCGGACTTCGTCGATTTTGGCGTCGGCGGCCTCCTGGAGCTTGCTTTGCAGGGCCTTGGCTAGGTCGGGCTGAAGGGTGGGATTATCGGTAACGATGGCGCGGTCGGCCCAGACCATGATGCCGATGCGCTGGCCCCGCAAGCCGGGATAGGCGGCCTTGACCTCTTGCGGTATGGCGTTGGCGGCCACGCCCAGCGCCTGGCACCCGCTCAGGGCCGCGCAGAGGCAGGCGAGCAGGATCGTCGCAGGCCAGCGGCGGCCAAGCCACCGATTCAATGACATAACCACATCCCTCGAAGGCGCAGGTCGTCGGCGGGATTCTCACGCATGCCAGCCGTCAATTCCGCTGAGGTGGATGAAGATTTTCCATGCCCAGGCGAAGATGGCCCAACTCAGCAGCAGGGCCACATAATATCGGCCCGGGAGGAAGCGAATCAACCGATGGACCGGCCGCCCGGTTAGCGCGATGTACAACCCGGCCCAGAAGGCCCCGACGGTGAGCACTGCCAGGAGGCCGCCCATGGGCTGGACGTAGAAGCTGGCGGCCAGATTTCCGCGTGCGAACCAGGCAAAACTGGTGGTCATACCGCAGGTGGGGCAGGGAATTCCGGTGCGTTCGGCGAATTGGCATTCAGCCAGCCCCAGGCGCGTGTGCGTTCCCATCCCGTTGGGGCTGGGGGGCAGTTGCGCTGCCGTCACCAGCAACCCCAGGCATGCCACGCTGAGCAGCAGGGCCAAGAGTCGCCCCCCGGCGGATACGACGGTTTTTTCCAGGCGGGGCGAGTAAATCGCGGGAATCTCGGGCATGGCGGGCCAATCTAATCGCCTCTTTGCCCGGGTGCAAACCGGCGTGGCAGCCAGGCGACGGGTCGGTGCCTAGTGGATGTGCAATTCTACGCGTGTTGCGACTTATCCCCGTGGGGGGGGGAACCGATGATTGCCGTACGAGGCGCCGTGGACGGCGCAAAAGACATTGAATATGCGGAAAGGGAAAGATGCAGAGCAGATTTCTTCTTTTCCGGCCATCAGCGATAGGTCTGCGCAAGCTGGGCAAGAGAGAGGGATTTTGCTCATTGACGTTTGATCGCGGAAGAGTTCTAATAGCCTAAACTATTCGGTGGTTGGGCCGTGCATCTGATTCAGATGAACGTGCGAACCCTGATAAAGTTCCAACCGTTCATCGGGTGCGTGGGCCCCGAGCCGCATCGCTCGCGGTTGTCGTAACGTCTGATCGCGGGCAAGAGGACCGTCGGCGTGGCGGAATGCCTTGGCGCTATGCTGCCGCGCCGTCTGACCATTCATCGTGCACAGGAGAGGGTGGATACACGGCCCGCGGGTCATGTGCGGGATGGCTTGGGCGACCGTGAGCCACCGAACCGGAAAGTGTTTGAGCGATTATGCGCGTCTTCATGCTTGGCTGGGAATTCCCGCCATTCATCAGCGGCGGGTTGGGTACCGCCTGCTATGGATTGACCAAGGCGATGGGCAACATTGGCGCGGACATCATGTTTGTCCTGCCCCGTCCTGTCTCGACTCCTTTTAGTACACACGTGAGATTAGTGAGCCCGCGGCCGGGGTCCCCGCTGGCTTCGCCCAGCACGGAGTTCCGGCTGGATGAGTTCGATCACGTCACGTTCCGCACCGTCAACGCGCAACTGACCGATCCGTACCAGACGGCGGGGCAGCATGCCGCCCAGCAGGAGAAGGAGCGCCAGCTCAAGGCCACGGTGGTCTCCGCGGAGGAGGAGCCGGCCGCCGTTGCGGCGCGAAAGGGCGCCACGGGCGGGTTCATCGGCGCCGGTGCCGTCGGCGGAGGCGCCCATTACGCCGGCGATTTGTTTTCGGAGATCCAGCGTTACGCGGCGTTGGCGGCGGAGATCTCGCGCAACGAGAGTTTGGACATCGTTCACGCGCACGACTGGATGACGTTTCCCGCGGGGCTGGCGGTGGCGGCGCTGAAGGGCGTGCCGCTGATCGTGCACGTTCACAGCACGGAATTCGACCGCTCGGGTCTGCACGTCAATCAGCGCATCTACGAGATCGAGCGGCGCGGCATGCACGGCGCCATCCGCATCATCGCCGTGAGCCATCTGACCAAGAACCTGATCACGCATCACTACGGGGTGGATCCGGCCAAGGTGGAGGTGGTGTACAACGCCATCGAGCCCAACGGCAACGGCATGGACGTCGAGGAGTACAACATCCATAAGGATGAGAAGATCGTGCTGTTTTTGGGCCGGATCACCATGCAAAAAGGGCCGGAATATTTTTTGGCCGCGGCCAAAAAAGTGCTGGAAGTCATGGACAACGTGAAGTTCGTGATGGCCGGCTCCGGCGACATGATCCGCCGCACCATCGAAATGGCGGCGGGCATGGGCATCGGGCAGAAAGTCCTGTTCACCGGTTTTTTGCGCGGCAACGACGTGGAAAAGGTCTTCAAGATGGCGGACCTGTACGTCATGCCCAGCGTTTCCGAGCCGTTCGGCATCGCGCCCCTGGAGGCCATGAGCCATGACGTGCCGGTCATCATTTCCAAGCAATCGGGCGTCTCCGAGGTCCTGACGCACGCCTTGAAGGTGGATTTCTGGGACATCAACGAGATGGCCAACAAGATCATCGCGGTGCTTCGCCACCCGCCGCTGGCCAGCACGCTGCGGCAGCACGGCAGCTTCGAGGTCCGACGCCTGCACTGGAGCGACGCCGCCCGCGCCTGCTTGAACATCTACGAGCAGGCCCGCAGCGCCATGAACGGCAAATGACCGCCCACCGCCGGCGGCGCCTGCCGGGCGACGCTTAAGCCCCCGGCGTCGGGAAACCCGCATGGACATGGCACCGATCCTGATCGTTTGCGGAACCAATCGCCCCGGCTCCAACGCGCGGAAGATCTCCCAAATCGTTCTGGGCCACTACCGGGCGGCGAAGATCCCGGCGGAACTGCTCTCCCTGGAGGAACTGACCCCGGAAATCTTCGACCCCGCTTCCTACGCGACCAAGCCGCCGGCCATGGTCAAGCTGCAGCAGCGCGTCCTGGCCGCGCCGGGGTTGCACATCATCTGCCCGGAATACAACGGCTCGTTCCCCGGCGTGCTGAAATACTTCATCGACATGCTCAAGTTCCCCGAAAGCTTCGACCGCAAGCCCGTCGCCCTGGTGGGTGAAGCGCACGGGATGTTCGGCGCCCTGCGGGCCGTCGAGCACTTGCAGGCCATCTTCAGCTACCGCAATGCGCACATCTATCCCGAGCGCGTCTTCATCGCCGACGTTCCCGAGAAGCTGGACGATCAAGGCCGCCTGAAGGACCCGGCGCTGGACCAGCGCCTGGCCAAACAGGCGGTTGGATTCGCTCAATTCGTCGGGTGCATCGGCGGGGCGCCTAGGCCCAGTTGAACGTGATCGGCATTTGAATGTCGGGATGCAGGCTTTTGTGAACGGGGCAGGTGTAGGCCGCGTGCTCCAATTTCTGCTTTTGCTCGGCGGTCAATATCACCGGCACGCTGACGGTGACGCCCAGGCGGGCGATGCGGCGCTCCACGTTCGGGGTCATCTCCTTGGTGACGATCACGGTTGAGCCCCTCAGATCCACATCCATTCGCCGCGCCTGGATGCCCATGATGGTCAGAATGCACGTGCCCAGGGCGGCGGCCACCAGGTCCGTCGGCGAAAAGACTTCGCCCTTGCCCTTGTTGTCCCTGGGCGCATCGGTCGTGATGGTCGCGCCCGAGGGCGCGTGCCGGGCGGTGCAATGCAGATCGCCTTCGTACTTGATTTGGATTTCTACCATCTTTCACGCTCCCAAGAGCAAATCAGCAGGGACTTGTATAGAGCGACGATTCGACAGTCAACTGGCGGCTATGTCAAGCATCGCTGCCCGCCTGGTGATTGCCGCTTAGCCCTCCTCCAATGCCTGCCGCTCGGATACGGCGGTAGTTGCCTTTGGTCCCGGATCGGTGTATTTCGAGCCGTGCTGCAACAGGCACTTACATGACAACCGCACAGATCCCCGCCCCCGCCGTCGGGTCCTGGTTTGCCGGGCGATACCGGTTGGCGGCCTGGGGGCTGATCCTGCTGGGCGTGGCCGTGCGCCTGCGGGTGTATCTGGCCGATCGCTCGCTGTGGCGTGACGAAGCGCCGCTGGCGCTGAGCCTCATGCGGCGAAATTTCGCCGGGCTGCTCAAGCCCCTGGTGAATCCGCGGGCGGCGCCCGTCGGGTTTCTGATGATCCAAAAGTTGGACATCACGCTGCTGGGCAGCAGCGAATACGCCTTGCGGCTTGCGCCGCTGCTGGCGTCGGTGATCGCCCTGGTGCTGTTTTGGCGGCTGTGCCGGAACCTGCTGGGCCCGCGCGCGGCGGTGATCGCCCTGGCGATCCTGGCGCTGAGTTACAGGCAATTTTATTTCGCGTCGGAAAGCAAGCAGTATTCCTTTGATGTTCTGGTTGGAGTGGGAGTGCTGACACTGGCCGTCGGCGCGCTGGGGCTTGGGCCGGCGGGGATCCATCCCACCAAACGCGGCTTGCTGGCGCTGGGTGCCGTTGGCGCGGCGGCGGTTTGGTGTTCTTATCCGTCGCTTTCCGTGCTGGCAGCGATTGCCGCCGCCACGGTATGGTTGCTGCCCGGATCGTCCAAGCAAACCATCGGGCGGTTGTGCCTGGTCGCCCTCGCGTGGGTGATCAGTTTTGGCCTGAATTATCTGCTGGTGTTGCATCGACTCAGCCACGACGACTACCTGCAGTCTTTCTGGTCGCAGGCCAACGCGTTCGCGCCGATTCCCCGATCGTTTTCGGCGATCACCTGGTATAAGAAGTCGCTGCTGGAGATATTCGAGGATCCGCTGGGGTTGGATTTCGCGCAGATCGCGGCGCTGGCGTTCATTTGCGGCGCGGCCGTTTTATATCGGGAGCACAAGCCGGCGGTCATCCTGCTGCTGACGCCGATCGCGCTGGCGCTGGCGGCGGCGATGCTGCATCAATATCCCTTCAAGGGCCGCTTGATTCTTTTTATCACGCCGCTGCTGGCCGCGGTGATCGGCGCGGGGATGGACTGGCTGTTGCAGGGGCAGCGCCGCCTCGCGGGATGGGTGGCGCTGATCCTGCTGATGATCTCTCCAGTCACCATGACCGCCCGGTATCTGACGCATCCGCCGGCGAAGTACGATCAGCGCGGGGCGCTGGGGTACATCGCGTCGCACCGGCAGGAGCAGGACATTTGTTACCTCGATGAATACTGCGAGAGTGGTTTTGAGTATTACCAGAACCGTTTTGGACTGAACGGGGCGAAGGTAATCGTGGGGAAGCGAAACGTCGCGGGCTGGGACGATTATGCCGCCGACTTGTCCAAGCTGGCCGGGCATCGGGCCTGGGTGATCTTTGAGGACACTGCCGAGCATGGCGGCATGAACGAACAGCAGATGGCCCTGCACATCCTGGACGGCATGGGCCAACGAATCCTCGAGCCTGATCCACAACCCATGGGCGAATACGTCGCCTGTTACGACCTGCGGCGCTAGCGCGGTCGATCAGAGTATTCAGACAGAGCGTAATCCCCTCCGGCGATTATGAGACGTGAAGTTGCGCCGCTTTTTCCAAGAAAATTCTTTATGTCGCCCTTACCAATACAGATAATCTCGATTTTCTAGTCCCTGCGATGCGACGGATCCGCGTGGGGCGTCGATGCGGATCACATGAAGCGTCGCAAACCACATTCAGCCAAAACGGGATTGGAAGTTCTCGAAGATCGCCGGCTGCTGTCCTCGGTGTCGTTGGCCAACGGCGTGTTGAGGCTGCAAGGCGATGCCAATCAGGCCAACACGTTTTACGTGCGTGGCGCCTCGTGGCAGCGGGTGTTCGGCATGGTCGGCGGCGACGGCCGCGTCGCCTACAACAGGCAGGTCGATCAGATCGTCGCCTACGTCGGCAACAAGACCGACACCGTCAACGTGAGCAAGAACGTGACCATGTCGGTGAAAGTCGTTTTGCCCGACGGCAGCGTGCAATGGCTCAAACCCGGCACAAGCCAGACGTTCAACGTCGCGGCAGCCAAAGCGCAGGCGTCCAACCCGCCCGCCTTGGCGGCTCCGCTGCCGACAAGCCCGGTGCTGCCGCCATCGCCGATGCCGGTGGCCAGCGGCTCAGCGCCGCAGGCCGTCATCACCATCACCGACGGCGCGACCTTACTGCCGGGACAGTCCGTCCACGTGCAGGCGCTGAACTCGGTGCTGGGCAGCGGCGACGCGCTCAACAGCAAATTCCAGTGGAATTTCGGCGATCCCGGCTCGGCGTACAACGCGCTGGTCGGCTACAACGCCGCCCACGCCTATGACAAGGCGGGCGTGTACAGCGTCAGCCTGACCATCACCAACCCCGACGGCCAAACGTCCACGGCCACCGCGTCGGTGACCGTCCAGAGCGATTCGCGCACGACGATCTACGTGGCGGCCAACGGCAACGACGCCAACAGCGGCCTCTCGCCCGATGCGCCCATCCAGAGCATCGCGCGCGTCCAGCAGCTTCTGAGCAGCAACCTGCGCGTGCTGTTCCGCGACGGCGATACGTTCGCGACCGCCGGCGGCATCTGCGTCAAGGGTTTTCAGAACGTCGGCATCGGATCGTACGGCCAGGGCGCCAAGCCGGTGCTGATGTACAACGGTCCGCAACAGTCGGCCAGTCTCATCACCGCGCAGGCGGGCACGGAGGGCCTGAGCGTTCAGGGGCTGACTTTCGATTCGATTTACACCGACCCGAACTCCACCGCGCCGCTGCCCGACGCCTTCCACCTGCAGGGCAGCAACCTGACGGTGCGCAACAACGTTTTCCTGAACGTGTCGTATGGAGCCAACCTGGAGTTGGCGCCCACCAACGTGCTGATTCAGGACAACACCGCGCCCAGCCTGACCGGCCTGCGCGCGTATTTCGTGTGGGTGCAGGGCAGCGACATCACGATCCTGGGCAACACCGTCGCCAACTCCACGGGCGAAAGCCTCATCCGCATCGGCGGCGCCGATCGCGTGCTGATCGAGGACAACACGCTGTCCAACGTCGGCGGCGACGTCTCAGGCGTCAGCCAGGACAGCGCCAAGGCCGCCATCGCCATCCAGAAGGGCAGCTACGCCTACGTGGACAACAACACCATCCTCAGCGGGCCCATCGGCGTCGGACCGCTGGCCACCAGCAACTCCGATCCCAACGGCAAATTCAATTACTGCGTCTTTGATTCCAACAATGTCTGGGCCGCCGTGCTGATTCAGCCCGGCGCCCACCACACCATGGCGCGGAACAACGTCGTCCACGAAAACGGCGCGGGCGGGTTCATCATCAACGCCCAAGAACCTATTTTTGGCTGGCAAGCCCAGGACGTCCACATCGTCCACAACGCCGTGATCGATTCTTCGGCCTTTGGGGGATTTCTGTCGATCAACTGCGGCGAGGCGCAGGGCGTCGTCGTGGATTACAACCTTTTGGTGGCGCCCAATATGATTACGGGCAACGGCACCGCGATCATCTCGGTGTCGGACAACAATCTGAGCAGCTTCAGCGAGATCAAGGACAACGCCTGGCCGGTGCCGCAGGTGTACGGCTGGGCCCAGGGCGGGTATTTCTACGTGGCCTCCGCTCCGGGCGTTCAGGCCGGGTATCTGACCCCGGCCGAGTGGGCCGCCACCGGCTTGCCCACGGGCGATGTCTACGAAAACGTCACCCTCGGCAACGGCTTCTCCATCGTCGCCGGCGATTTCACCGCCGGGTCGTCTTTGACGGCGTCATGAAAACACGCGTCGCAAGCGACGCGGCTAAACGGCTGCGGTATCCTGTCTTGTTATGCTCCAACGCGTCTGCCCGCGCGTGGCGGACCATCCCGCCACGCCATGGGTTCTGGTCGTCATCGGGTTTTGCCTGCGGCTGCGCCGGTATCTCCAGGTCCGCGGCGTCATGCACGATGAGGCCCTGCTGGCCTTCAATGTCCTAACCAAAAACGCCCGCCAACTGCTCCATCCTCTGGCCCTGGGCAACCAGGTCTCGCCGGTGGGATTCGTTCTGGCGCAAAAAGCCGTGACGACGCTCCTGGGCGGCGGCGAATGGGTTCTGCGATTGATCCCTTTTCTGGCGGCGATCGCAGCCCTGCCGCTGTTTTTCGCCCTGGCGCGGAAAATTCTGCCGCGTCCGGCGGCTCTGCTGGCCCTGGCGTGGTTTGCCCTGGCCGAGCCGCTGGTCCGATACGCAGCCGAGGGCAAACAGTATTCCACGGACGTGCTCTGCACGATCGTCGTCCTTCTCCTGTTCCTTGGCGCGGACGGCGTCGCCGATGTGTTGATTCTGGCCGTCACGGGCGCGGTACTCATCTGGTTTTCACACCCCATCGTGTTTGTGCTGGGCGGCATCGGCCTTGGCCTGGGCTTTGCCCATCTGCGCCGCAAAGACCGGCGAGCTCTTGCGGCCGACGCGGCGATGATCGTCCTATGGCTGGCCAGTTTCGCGGCCAATTATTTTCTCATCACCCGCCATTACGCCCAAAACCATTACCTCAATCAGTGGTGGTCCGAGCAGAACGCCTTTGCGCCCGTGTTGATCCGCTCGGCGAGCCAATTGCTGTGGTATCCCAAGGCTTTGGCCGGGGCGTTTGAATACCCGGTGGGCTTGGCGCCGGCACTGAATCCCAAAGCCGCGTGGATCGCGTGGGTGGCGGCGGGCGGGTTTCTGGTCGGCTGCGGCCTGCTGGTTTTCCGCGCCGGCCGGGCATTGGCAACCGTGGCCGGGGCGCTGCTGCTGTGCCTGCTGGCCTCCGCCCTGCACAAATATCCGTTCAGTGACCGTCTGCTGCTATTTGCCATGCCGCTGCTGGTGATACCCCTGGCCCTGGCCGTCGGCAGCATCCCGCGATTGGCGCCCAGAATCGCTCTTGTCGCGATTCTGTTTGTCTACCCGGTCTATCTGCAGGCCAAGTACGCGCTGCATCCGCCGGTCTGGTACGACCTCAAGCCCGCGTTGCGGTACGTGCAAGCGCATTGGCACAGCGGCGACGCGCTCTATTTGCACTGGGGTTCGGACGCACTGGGCCACTATTACCTGAGCACGCAGCCGCGGTGTGCCATCGCGGATGCCCAACCGATCACCGGCGTTTTTGAACCCGAGGCCGGTTATCGCCAGGCGCATTACGCGCAGGACCTGCTTTCGCTTGCGGGGCGACCCCGCGCCTGGATCGTCTTTTCCATGGACCCGCACCACGAGCGGGCGATCTTCGAGCAGATTCTGGAAAATCGCGGCCGACGGCTGGACGTGTACGTTTATCCCGGCGGGGCGGCGGAACTGTACGACTTGCGGTAAACGTAGGCGATCAGGAATTCCAGAAACAGGACCAGGGTTATCGCCGGCCCGGGCAGAATGAAGCTCCAGGCTCGGGTGATGCACAGCCCGAGCAGCGCCGCCGCCACGGCGGATAGGATCGACGCCGTCATGACGGTCCGCATCTTCCGGCTGACGGCTAATCCCGTGGCGCCCGGCAGCACCAGCAGGGCCGGCACCAGCAGGTTTCCCGCCAGGCGCATGCCGATCACGATCACCAAGCCCACCAGCAGGATCAGCAGATAATGCACCAGTCCCACGGGCACGCCGCTCACCTGGGCCAGTTCCGGATCAAAGCAATACAGCACGATTTGTCGGCCCAAAAGCAGGACGGTCAGCACCACGGCGGCGCAGATCGTCGCGGCCAGGATGGCGCTGTGGGCCGAGGTGCGCAGGTCGCCCAGGAGGTATTGTTCCCAGCCGGCGCTGGTGCCGCGGCCCAGGCGCGCGTGGATGCCGAAGGCGATGAATCCCCAGGCCAGGGTGGCGGCGACGAAAATCCCGATGGCCGCATCGCCGCTGACCTGCCGTCGCCGGCTGATCGCCGCCACCGCCACCGCCGTCGCCAGGCAAAACGCCGTGGCGATCAGGTAGATCGCCGTGGCGTTGTTCAGCGCGGGCAGGGCGATGGACAAGAGCAGCGCCGTCCCCACGCCGCCGAAGCCGGCATGGCTGATCCCGTCGCCCAGATACGCCCATTTGCGCAGCACGACGAACACGGACAGCACCGCCGCCGCGATTCCCACCGCCACCGATGCCAATGCCGCGTGCCACATGGGTCAATGAGTTTCCTGTCTTAGCTCCGGCACATCCGCGCCGAACATTTCCCGCGCCAGCTCCTGCGGGAGATTGCCCGGGACGTCATGATAATGCAGCGTCACGTTCAAACAGGCCAGGCGGTCGCACACGGCCGCCACCGTACGCAAATCGTGACTGACCAGCACCACCGTCAAGCCCAACGATTGCTTGAGGTCGCTTAGAAACTGCATGAACTGATCCTGGCCGGCGCGGTCGATGCCCGTGGTGGGCTCATCGAGCAGCAGCAGTTTGGGCCGTGCGGCCAGGGCGCGGGCGATGTACACGCGCTGCAAATGCCCGCCCGAGAGCGTTCCCACGGGCGCCTCGGCCAGCTCGTCCACGCCGGTCTTGCCCAGCAGCCACTCGACGTGCTGCAAATCCTCGGGTGATTCGCGGCCCAGCAGCCCGGTCTTGCCCGCCAGGCCCAGGCGCACCAATTGCCGCACGCTGATGGGGAAATTTTCCGGCACGGGCGGCGACTGCGGCAGATACCCCATCACATCCCCGCGTCGCACGGCCTGGGGCGGCGGCACAGAGTCCACCGCGATGGTTCCCCGCGTGGGCTGAAGCAGCCCCAGCAGCAGCTTGATCAGCGTCGTCTTGCCTCCGCCGTTGGGACCGATCACGCCCAGCGTGATGCCGGGATGCACCGACATGCTGATCTGCTTGAGCACCAGCCGCGACCCGTACGCGAAATCCAGGTTGGAAATTTCGATGATGGAATCGGACACGGAGGCGCCGGCGTTTTTCATTCAGCGATCAGCGTTCATGGTGTATTTTCCGCCCACCGGTCCACGATTTCGCACAGCAGGTGGACGATCATGACGTGCATTTCCTGGACTTCGTTGGCGGTGGCGGCGGCGGGGACGATCAGGCAATGATCGGCCTGTCCGGCGATCTTGCCTCCGCCGCGGCCCAAAAGGGCGACGGTGACGGCGGACTTCTGCCGGGCGGCCTGCAGGCCCTTCAGCACGTTGGGGGATTTTCCGGAAGTGCTCAGGCCGATGACCACGTCGCCGGGATTGGCCAGGGCCAGGACCTGGCGGGCGAAGATTTCGTCGAAGCCGTAATCGTTGGCGATGCACGTCAGGGCGGTGCCGTCGGCCGTCAGCGACAGCGCCGGCAGCGGCCGCCGCTGGCGTTGGAAGCGGCCGATCATCTCCTCGGCCAGGTGCTGGGCGTCGGCGGCGCTGCCGCCGTTGCCGAAGGTGAGCACCTTTTTCCCCGCCGCGAGGGCATCGCAAAGAACCTGTCCCACCTGCGCGATCTTGGGGCCAAGCTCATCGGCCACGCGCATCGCCGTGGCCGCGTGCGTCTGAATGTAGGATTTGATCCAATCGGCCATACGCGCAACCCGCAACTAGCAACCAGCAACTCGGATGTTAAGATCAGCAACGCATGATCTCCATTGTTGTGCCCATTTTCAACGAGCAGGAGACACTAAACGCTCTGCGGCAGCGCATCGCGGCGGCGATGGATCAGACGGGCCAAGATTGGGAAATGGTCATGGTGGACGATGGCAGCGTCGATGATTCGGCCCGGATTTTACGGCAGTTTCACGAGCAGGACCCGCGGATCAAGATCGTGACGCTGTCGCGCAATTTCGGGCATCAGCCGGCCATCACCGCCGGGATTCATCACGCCGCGGGCGATGGCGTGGTGCTGATTGACGGCGACTTGCAGGACCCGCCGGAACTCATTCCCGAAATGATCCGCAAATGGCGGGAGGGATTCCATGTCGTGCTGGGCCAGCGCAACAGCCGCGTTGAACGGGGAACGCGCGGCTTGGGGTTTCGCCTGTTTTATCCCCTGCTGCGTTACATGAGCGATCTTCCCGGCGCGCCGGATGCGGGGATCTTCGGGTTGATGGACCGCGCCGTCGTGGAGGAAATCAAGAAGTTGCCGGAGCGCAACCGCTTCATTCCGGGCTTGCGGAGCTGGCTGGGATTTGCTCAGGCCAGCGTGCTCTACGACCGCGCCGACCGGGCCGCCGGCAAGCCGAAGCAGACCTTCTCGCGGCTGATCCGCTACGCCGCCGACGCCATGATCAGCTTCAGCTACAAGCCCCTGCGCGCGGCCATGTGGCTGGGCTTCGCGGCCTCCGCGGTCGCGTTCATTTTGGCGGTTTTTTATCTGGTGACTTTCTTCGCGTTTCGCAAGCAGGCTGGGTCGGGATTCACCACGCTGATTTTATCCATGCTTTTTCTGGGCGGCGTGCAACTGATCGCCATCGGCATCCTGGGCGAATACATCGGACGGATTTATGAAGAGGTGAAACAGCGCCCGCTGTACATCGTGCGTCAGCGCCTGGGATTCGACCCACCCGGGCAAACGAAGAAGCCCGCGGATGAACAATCGCGGGCTTCAATGTTGCCTTCCTGATTCCGGCGCATTAATGCCGGTAATGGTAGTGCCCGCCCCAGCCGTGGTCATAGTAGCGCGGATAACCCCAGCCCGAATTGTAATAGAAGTACGTCGAGGGCACGTACACCGGGGCCGGCGCATAATACACCGGCGGCGCTGCGTACGCCGGGGCCGCGTAGTACGTCGGCGGAGCGTAATACGCTGGCGGCGAATAGTACGCCGGGGCGGAGTACGAGTAATACGCCGGCGGCGGAAGCGCCAGCGAGAACCCGAACCCCGTCCCATGGTGGCCATAGCCGAAGCTGAAGCTGTCGTATGGCGCGCCCAAGCCTAAACCAAAGAACCAGTTCGTCCGGGCCGACGCCACGTTGGGCAGTATGCCAATCAAAAGCGCGGCAAACGGAATCAACAGAAGGCGTTTCATGGCATTCTCCTTTCGGCCCTGATCGAGCCGGTCCCCGCTAACTTTAGACACTTCATTGTATCTCTGGTTAGCGGTCCGCCGCTTCGCATTTTTGGGCCTTTCAACATAGGACGCGGCGGCGCGGCGTCCGGCCCGCATTATAATCCCAACCTTCTATTATATCGGATGTTACGAGCGACCGGTTCGTTCCAGGACCAAATTATCCCGGTGCACCGCCTCGTCATAAGCCGCCTCGGCAAGGATTTGCTTCACCTGCGGGGTCTTCTTGCCGCAAATACGGGCCATGTCCGCGGAGGAATAGTTGCTCAAGCCCCGGGCCACCAGCACGCCGTCGGCGCAGGCAATCCCCACCGCATCGCCTCGGGCAAACTGGCCTTGCACCTTCACGATTCCCGCCGGAAGCAGACTGCGATTATTTTCCACCAGGGCCTTGCGCGCCCCATCGTCGATCACCAGCGTTCCGGACAATCGCAGCGATCCGATCCACCGGCTGCGCGAGGAGCGCTTCTTGCCCGCCGGCACGAACAGCGTTCCCAGCTCCTCGCCGGCCAAGAGCCGCGGCAACACACCGTTCATCCGCCCATCGGCGACCAGCATGGCCTCGCCCGCGTCCGTGACCATCTGCGCCGCCTGCAACTTGGAATCCATCCCACCCTTGCCCAGCGCCGATTTTTCCGCGCGCACAAGCTGGCGCGCCTGATTCAGATGGCTCACCAGCCGAACGGGATTGCCCTCGCCGTCCAGCACTCCATCCACAACCGTCAGCATCACCAGCAAATCCGCGCGCAGGGCATGCGCCACCAGAGCGGCCAGGATGTCGTTGTCGCCGAAGGAGATTTTCTCCAGTTCCGCGGTGCTGACCGTGTCGTTCTCGTTGACGATGGGGATTCCACCCAGTTTGTGCACGGCCACCAGGGTGTTGCGCAGGTTCAGGAACCGCGAGCGGTCGTCGATGTCCTGGCGCGTCAGCAGGAGCTGGGCGATGTGCAGTTGGTGCGGCTCGAAGGCGTCGGCCCAGACGTCCATGAGCCGCCTCTGTCCCACCGCCGCGATGGCCTGGAGCATGGCCAGGTCCGTCGGCCGCTTCGATAGGCCCAATTCCTTCAATCCACACCCGATGGCGCCGGAGCTGACGATGGTTACCAAAATGCCCCGGCCGCGCAGCTCCGCAATTTGCCCCGCGATGGTGCCCACGAACGGCGCATCCAGGCGTCCGTCCTTGTCGCTGAGCAATTGCGTGCCCAGCTTGACGACGACGGTCTTCACATGGCCGAGATACTCCGCGCGGGTGCCCATCGGCCTGATTGTCCCAAAGCGCGGGCAGGATTCAACGCCTGGCAAGTCGCTTGCCCATATACTGGAAGGCCATGAGCGACGACCCAACCCAGTTGCGGGCCCACCGGTTGAAAGTGGCGCTGTTGCATCCGCAGATCGCGCCCAACACCGGCAACATCGCGCGCTCCTGCGTGGCGACGGGGACGGCGCTGCATCTGGTTCGGCCGCTGGGGTTTTTCTTGAACGACCGCAATCTGCGCCGCAGCGCCATGGACTACTGGCCGCGATTGAAACTGACCGTGCATGAAGACGATCAGGCGTTTTTCGCCGCCGTGCAGCGCGAGGGAGGAAATTTCTGGCTTTTTTCCAGCAAAGCTCAAAAAGCGCTTTGGGAGGTGCGATTTGCCGACGGCGATTGGCTGATTTTCGGCAGCGAAACGGCGGGGATTGGGCAATCCATCCTGTCGGCTCATGCCGAGCGCGGCGTACGCATTGCGCAAATGCAGGGGGAGCGCTGCCTGAATCTGGCGACGGCCGTCAGTGTGGCGCTTTACGAGGCCCTGCGGCAGATCAATCGGTGCTAAAATGCCGGCGGGAACCCGCTAAATCGGGAGGTACGGTATGAAATCGGCGTTGGCGGAAAGACATTGCAAGGCGTGCGAGCCGGGGACGGCGGCGATGACCGAGGCGCAAATCGGCCTGATTTTGCCGCAGGTGCCGGGTTGGGAAGCACGCGGCGGGCAAATCACCAAAACCTTCAAGTTCCAGAATTATCACCAGACGATGGCTTTCGTGAACGCGGTGGCCTGGGTGGCGCATCGCGAGGACCATCATCCGGACATGGAAGTCGGTTACAATCGTTGCGTGGTGCGATTCAGCACGCATTCGGCCGCCGGGCTGACGGAAAACGATTTCATCAGCGCCGCCAAGGTCGACGCGCTGTTCGATTAGCGGCTAGCGATCATCCATGCCGAACTGCGCTCTGCTCCTTTTGGCCGCGACGTTGATGCCGCTGGGGTCGTTCGTCCTTTTGGCCCTGATCGGCAAGCGGATGGGCCAGCCCCTGGCCGGCTGGGTGGCCACCGCCCTGATCGGCGGCAGTTGCGCTTGCAGCCTGGCGGCGATGGTCGCCTGGTTCAACGGCGGCCAACTTTACGGCAACACCTGGGGGCCGGGGGACAAGCCCATCGAACTCTCCGCCAAATGGCTTCCCATCGGCCCGGGTGTGAGCCAGGATCATCCGGGCTTTCTCGACCTGGATATCTACGTCGACAGCCTCACCATCGCGATGTTCAACACCATCACGGTGCTGTCGCTGCTGGTGCACGTTTTTTCCATCGGATACATGGCCGGCCAGAAGCGCTTCGCCCGCTTCTTCACCTACCTGGGGTTGCTCGATTTTTCGGTGCTGGGGTTGGTGATCGGCGGGAGCTTGATTCAATTTTTTGTCTTCTGGCAATTGCTGGCGGTGGCCAGCTACCTATTGGCGGCGTTCTGGCACGAAGAGGCGGCGGCCCGCGGCGCGGCGATGCGGTCGCTGCTGATCGGCGCCGTGGCGGATGTGGGATTTCTGGTCGCCCTGGGCGTGCTGGTGCGCTATCTGGGCAACGTGTCGCTGGCGGACATGATCCGCTGGCTGGGTCCGGCGGCATCCGCCGCCACGGTCGGCGGCATTCATCTTCCCAGCGGATTGACTCTGTCGACGGGCACGCTGACGACCGTCGGCCTGCTGCTATTTGCGGCGGCGATCGCCAAATCCGCCCAGTTCCCCGTGCTCTCGTGGCTGGCGGACTCTTCCCACAGCGCTGCTCCGGCCTGGGCGCTGATGCAGAGCGTGACCACCGCGGCGGCCGGGGTGTATCTGATGGCGCGCACGTTCCCCATCCTCACGCCGCAGGTGCAGTGGGTGATGGCCATCGTCGGCCTGGTCACGCTGACGCTGGGGGCGCTGGCCGCGGCCGTGCAGGACGACGTCTACCACGTCCTGGCCTACAGCACGGCGTCGCAGTTGGGAACGATCTTTTTGGCCCTGGGGATCGGAAGCTGGATGGGCGGGCTGTTCCAATGGACGACGCACGCGTTTTTCAAGACGCTGCTTTTTCTGGCCGCCGGCGTGGTGATCCGCGCCTCCGGCGGCAGGCGCGATCTGCACCGCTTGGGCGGGATGGTGCGAAAAACGCCGCTGGCGGCGATTGCATTTGCCGTCGGCCTGGCGGCCGCGATCGGGACGCCATTTTTCTGCGGATACTACAGCCAGGAAATGGTTTTGACGCACGTCGGCGCGTTCGCCGCATCGGCTGGGCACGGCCGACACGGCTGGCTTTACTGGGCCTTTTGTGCCCTGCCCGCCGCGGGCGTCGGCATCAGCGCCTTTGCGTTGGCGCGGTGCTGGATGCTGATCTTTTGGCGGCGGCCGCGCGCCCAAGCCGCCGTTGAAGATGTCCGCGAGCCGGCGATTGGGTGGTTTCCCCTGGCGGCATTGGCGGTGCTGTGCGTCATCGGCGGCAGCCGCGTGTTGGACATCAAGCGCATGCTCGCCCAGGCCGTCGACGAAACGGAAAACTATCGCTACGTCGTTCAAACGGAGGGCAAACCGACCGTGGCGTTCTTGCAGCGCTGGCCCGTCGCCATCGAGCCGCGCTACGGAACCTCGGAGCCGCAAGAGTCGCACATCGTCGGCATGGAGAGCGAGGCGGCGGCGGAAAACGAGGCCTCCGGCCTGTTCCGCGCGATCATCCCCTGGGCGATGGCCGGGGGGTTGGGCCTGGGCGTTCTGGTGTATCTGCGCGGCGACGCCATCGCGGCGGAACTGTTGCGTTTTGCGCCGCTGCGGCTGCTGCACTCGTTTTTGCGCCGCGGGCTGTTTTGGGATGCGCTGCTGTGCGGCGTGGTGGCCGCCGTGGCTGTTTTCGCCAGCCGCCTAGTCGCCGCATTGGAGCGATATGTCTTGGACGCCGCGGCCAATCTGCTGGTTTGGATCGTCCGGCAACCCTTGCGCGGGTTAAGCGTGCGGCGCGAATCATGATCGAATTTCTGCGGCACCAGCTTCTGTGGCTGTTGATATTTCTCCCGCTGGCCGGGGCGGTGGCGGCGCCGCTCATCCCGCGCCGTCGCGTCATCCGCGGGACCGCCCTGGGGGTCGTGCTGGCGGAACTGGCGGCGGCGCTGCTTTTGAGTTTCGCACTCGATTGGCGCGGCGGCAGAACCTTCGTCTACGGGGGGTTGGGCATCGACGGCTTGAACTTCTCCCTGACGCTGGCGACGGCGGGCATGTTCCTTCTGGCCATCATCGCCTCCTGGAAAATCGAGCGCGCCGCCATAGCGCATTTCGCCGCGCTGCTGCTATTGGAAGCGGCGATGGTCGGGGGATTTCTCGCCGTCGATTTTTCCCTGTATTGGCTGTTCACCACGGTCTCCTTGGCGGTGGTGCTGGTCGCGGTCGGCGTTGGGGGCGGCCCGCAGAGGCAGTGGGCCGCGTCGAAGTTTTTCCTCTTTGCCCTGGGCAGCTCGATGGTCCTGCTGGCGGCGATGCCGCGGGCCCTGGGTCCGACGCATGCGCTGCTGCGGCTGGCGGTGTTCGGCCTGCTGATTCGCATGGCGTTGGTTCCCGTGCATGGTTGGCTGGCGGAGCTGTACGGGCAGGGGCCGGCCGCCGTGTCCTTGGTGATTCCCCTGCTGCTGAGCGGCGGCGGCTACGGCGTGGTGCGTTTCGCGTGGCCGCTATTGTCCGCGCCGGGTGGACATCTGCCGCTGATCCTGGCCGCCCTCGGTTTGCTGAGCATTTTTTACGCCGCCGGGTGCGCCCTGGTCGAGAAAGATTTGAAGCGCCTGATCGCTTACAGCAGCATCTGCCAGATGGGATTCGTGACCCTGGGCCTGTCGATGCGCACGGCGGCGGCGGTCAATGGGGCGATTTTTTTGCTGACCTCGCAAGCGCTGAGCAGCGCCGCGCTGCTCGGGGTTGCCGCTGTGATCCAGGAGCGCGCGGGCCACCGCGAAATCTCTCGCCTGGGGGGGCTGGCCACGACCATGCCGGTTTTTGCGGGCCTGAGCATGGTGGCATTTTTGGCGATCTTCCCCTTGCCCGGGCTGAGTGCGTTCGTGGGCCAGGTGCTGGTGATTTGGGGCACGTTCCAGGCCGGCGGGCGCGCGACGGCGATCCTGGCCTGCGCGAGCATGCCTCTGATGGCGGCGTTTTCTCTGCGCGCCTTTGGGCGCGTTTTTCTTGGCCGCCCGCGCCCCGAGCACGAACATTGGGGCGATCTTCGCCAACGCGAATTGGCCGTGCTGACGTTCCTGACGATCTGCATGCTGCTGCTGGGCGCGATGCCCTGGTTCTTCTTTTTCGTTTTCAGCAATCAGGCCGTCGTGGTGATGCTCAAGACGCCATCGCCTTGAGCCGGCGCGGGTCATCCCTCGATCGGCTCGACCTTTTCCACGTCGACGTGGTAGATGCTCTTGATGACGCCGCCGGGGTCTTTGCGGATGTAGACGTGCAGTTTGCCCCAGACTTTGACGGGGGTGTCGTAGTAGTAAACGGCGGCGCCTTGCATGACGTTGGCGTCCACGAAGTGCTGGGCCAGGGGCGGGCCGTTGAAGCAGCACTTGGTCTTGGAATAGACCAGCACGAAATAGGACAGCTTTCCCTCGCCGGCCTCCTGCGGCGCATACATCTCGCCGATCATGAGCACCTTTTGGCCCTCCAGGGCGCGGAACTTGACGGGAATATCCGCCGGCGTCGCGTTGGTCTGGTCCATGTCGAAACTGCTCATGGCCTTGAGGTTCACTTCCTTGAAACCCCCGCGATCGTGGATGCCGCCGCTGAAAAATTCGTCCGCCCAGAGGTACATCAGCGAGCCGAAGATCAATCCCACGACCGAGCAGAAAACCGCGACGCGCCAGTTGAAGCGTGCGATCAAGGGCCGGCGAGGCGCGGCGTAGGAGGTGGGCGGGGATGATGGCGTTGCGGTGCTCATGTCATTTGGCCGCCGGACGCACGCTGGTGGCGTCCATCTGGAAAATGCTCACGATGAACCCGCCGTCTTTCTGCTCCTGCACGTGCAGCGTCCCTTCGACGCTCAGTTCATCCGGGAAATAGCTCACCGCCTTGTCCTTGGGGCAGCGCACGATAATCGTATGCTGAATCTGCGGCGGCTGGCCAAAACAACAGGCGAACAGGCTGGGCACCAGGGCAAACTCGTGGATGGCTTCCGCCTGGTCCAGGGGAATCATGAATCCGCTGGTGCGCAAGCGGCATCCCTCCAGGCGCAACACGTCGCCCGGTATGTTGCCGCCGACTTCCGGATCATAATCGAAATTCCCCAGCTCCTTGATGGGAAGGTCCAGGATTTGACCGGGAGCGGGGGGTGTGTGGGGCTGGCGCACGCCGCCCATGGCCGCAACCACGGATTGCACCGGCTTGGGCGGCGGCGCCGGCGAGTTGAGCTGCCTCTGGCAAACGCGGATTTGCTCCAGCACGGGGCCAAGCTGGTCCGGCTGATCCGTCAGCAGTTGCGACACCTTCTGAAGCAGGGGCAACGCGGCGGCGTAATCGCCCTTGGCCATGTCCTCATTGGCGCGAAGCTGCAATTTGTTGACGGTGACGGAGCTGGGCTGCGTCGCCGGATCCTGAGCTGCGGCACAAACCGCGATGCACAAGACCGGTACCAGCCAGATGAACTTCATGATCGCCCCTTTTTGACCTTATTGTATACCTGATCATTCCATGCTGGCTGGAAAGTCGCGGAGGCGTCACTTTGCCGCCGGAATCAGCTCGGGCTTGATGGCCAGATAGTACAAACTGCCTTCCTGAGTTTCCTGCCCGGCCCTGGCCTGGGCCGAGGGGCCGACGCCCATGTAGATGTCGCACCGGCCGCTGGCGCGGATGGCTCCGCCGGTGTCCTGATCCATCAAAAACGCCCGCAGCGGACGAAACCCCGCCCCGGTTTCGTCCGGCACGTCGACGCAGACAAAGGCCGGCATCGCACGCGGGTAGATGTCCCGGATCGCCTTGTCCGTGGCGATGGTGGCCATGGGCGTGACCGGAACGTTCAGACTGCCAAACGGACCGCCCGAGCGCTGGGTGAAGAATACGTAACGCTGATTGAGCGGCAGATAGCGATCCATCATCTCCGGATGCGCCGCAAAATAGGCCGAAAGGCCCTTGAGGCTGTGCTGCTGCTCGGTGATGACGCCGTCGGCGACCATTTGCTGGCCCGGACTGGTGTAGGGATACCCATTGGTGCCGGCGAAGCCGATCTCATAAATCTCACCTGTCTCGGCCAGGCGCAGGCGGGCCGAGCCCTGGACGGTCACGACGTAGGCTTCCCAGCGGCTCTTGAGCCAGACGAGCTCGTTGCCGGCCAGCTTGCCGCCGGTTTCGATTTCGCCGCGCGTGTAATACGGCACGATTTGCCCCTGCGCATTTTTGCGGCCAAAGACCTGGCCGGTGCCCGAATCGCGCAGCAAATCCACCGGCAGCTTGTACAGCGGCCATGGAAACTCGCCGCTGCGGCTCAGACTGGCGTCGTAAATCGGCGTGCAATACCCGGTGAACAGGACGCGGTCGGTGTATCCGCTGCCATCCGGCGCCGGCGCTCCGATGCTTTTGTAGACCTCGAAATTCTCGACGATTTGCTGGTTGAACCACGCCCCATCCCAATAGCCGCGCTCCTGCTGGCGGTCGCATATTTGCCGCAGGCGCACCAGCGTGGCCACGGCGCGATCGTGCGTGATGTCCAGATACGGATAAAACGCCTGGCTGCTTGGGGCCGCAAGGCAGGTAAGGCTGTTGTCGATGGCCTGCGTTAATCGCGACGGGTCGATGGGCTGCTGCCCGAAATCCGGATACTCCTGCGGCGGGATTTTGCGCAGCGCCACGGCGCCTTCGGGCAGGGGGCGATGAAAATCAATTGCCTGCCGGTGTCCGCAGCCGCCCAACAACGCCGCCGCCAAGACGCCCAGCGCCGCGCCGTGCATCCGTGTTGTGAATCGAGCGAGCATCACTTTCCTCCGTGAAAGCGTTGATCGTACGGTCACGCTATCACATCGCAGCCGCGGGCGGAAGCCCGCGGAGAGCTCCGCGGGCTGCCGCCCGCGGCTATTAGGGACTTTTCGTACGAAAAGGTGAGCGTTCACGTCGCCAGGGCGTGGACCTTTTCGGCGTGATAACTGCTGCGAACCAACGGGCCGGATTCGACGTGGCGTATGCCCTTGTCTTCGCCGCGCTGCTTCCAGCGAGCAAATTCATCGGGATGCACCCATCGCTCAACCCGAAGATGCTTGGCCGTTGGCTGCAAATATTGGCCGATGGTGAGGATGTCGCAGCCGATAGCCACCAGGTCGTCCAGCACCTGCTCGATCTCGTGCTCCCCTTCGCCCAGACCCAGCATCACGCCGCTCTTGGTGACCAATCCCTGCTGCTTGGCGATGTGCAACAGCTTCAGCGAGCGGCGGTACTTGGCCTGCGGGCGGACGGTGCGATACAGGCGCGGAACGGTTTCGAGGTTGTGGTTCAGAATGTCCGGCTTCTGGTCCAGGACTTTTTGCAAGGCATCCCAATCGCCGCAAAAATCGGGGATCAGCACCTCGACTTTGGTGCCGGGGGATTGCAGGCGGATTTGGCGGATGGTTTCGGCCCAGACGCCGGCGCCCCCGTCGCTCAGCTCGTCGCGATTGACGCTGGTGATGACGGCGTGGCCGAGGCGCATGGTGGCCACCGCCAGGCCGACGCGGCGCGGCTCATCCAAATCCAATTCCGGCGGCCGGCCGGTGGCGATGTGGCAAAAGCCGCAGCTTCGCGTGCAGACGTTGCCCAGGATCATGAGCGTGGCCGTGCCGGCCGCCCAGCATTCGCCGGTGTTGGGGCACTTGGCCGATTGGCAGACCGTGTGCAAGCGGTTTTGCGTGATGATCTGCGACAAGCGCGAGTAACCCGCTCCGCCGGGCATTTTCATGCGCAGCCACGGCGGCTTGCGCCCGGCCGGCGACGGCTCGGTCGGCAGAATCAGGTTCTGTAGCGAAACGCTCATACGCGATCGGCCATTTTAGCCGAAAATCCCGCGAATGCGCCTCAAGCGTCTGTCAACGCCGATGATCTGAATGTATCTTAGCCAGTCATGCCGCTACGCATCTTGTGCTTGGGCGATATTGTGGGACGGCCCGGGCGGCAGATCGTGCACCAGAAGCTTCCGGAGCTGGTGCGTTCACGCGGCATCGACCTGGTGGTGGCCAACGCCGAAAACATCGCCGGGGGCAGCGGCATCACGGCCAACCTCTTCCACAAAATCCGCAGCTACGGCGTGGACGTGGTGACGCTGGGCGATCACCTGTACCGCCGGGCCGACATCATCCCCACCATGTCGTCCAGCGAGCGCATCGTGCGTCCGGCGAACCTGGCCGCCGGGGCGGCGGGAAAAACTCACACCGTTGTCCAGACCAACGGCGGCATCCCCGTGGCGGTCTTCTGCCTGCTCGGACGGATTTACGTGAATCTTCCGGCGGATGATCCGTTCGCCGCGGCCGACCGCGTGCTGAATGCGTTGCCGCCGCAGGTGCGCGTCTGCGTCTGCGACGTTCATGCCGAGGCCACCAGCGAGAAAATCGCCCTGGGGCACTGGCTGGACGGGCGCTGCTCGATGATCTTCGGCACGCACACGCACGTGCCCACGGCCGACGCCCGCCTTCTGAGCGGCGGCAGCGCGTACATCACGGATGTGGGGATGTGCGGTCCGTACGATTCGGTCCTGGGCCGGCGCAAGGATCGGGTGATCAAATACATGACCACGAACATGCCGCAGCCGTTCGACGTGGCCACGGGGGATGTGCGTTTGTGCGGCGCCATCGCCGAGATCGACCCGGAGAGCGGCCGGGCCCAGAGCATCGAGCGGATCGAAGTCCACGGCGAAAACGCCGACCAGGCGTACGACGCGGACGACAAGCCGACGAGCAACGTGGAATAAAAGCAGTTGGACGCTGCGCGGCGTTCAACTGGGCGGCAGCGCCGTGGCTGCGGGGGCGTCGAGGCTGCGCTTGCGCGATTTGCCGCCGGGGGCGGCGGGGGATTCTTCCTTCGATAACTGCATGCCGCGGCCCATGGCGATCACGCCGGTGCGGGCCAGCTCGCGAATGCCGTACGGCTTCATCAGCTCGATGAAGGCTTCGATCTTGTCTTCGGTGCCGGCCAACTCGACCACCAGGCTTTCCTTGCCCACGTCCACCACTTTGCCGCGGAAGAGGTTCACCACCTGGATCACTTCGCCGCGGTTGTCGGGGGTGACGGCGACGGTCAGCAGGCACAGGTCGCGCTCGAGGTAGGCCGTGCCCTTGAAATCCTTGACCTTGGTGACGGGCACCAGTTTGGCCAATTGCTTGCGCACCTGCTCGAGCGTGTTTTCATCGGCGTCGACGACGATGGTCATGCGCGAGAGATTGGGGTCTTCGGTTCGGCCGACGACGAGGGAATCGATGTTGAAGCCGCGTGCGGCGAACATGCCGGCCACGTTGGCCAGGACCCCGGGCTCGTTGACCACCAGCGCTGAAATCACGTGACGCATCGTCATCTCCTGCAAAGGCGGGGATTCTACGGGATGAGGCGGCGGAGGGAAATACGTCGCCGCTGCGGGATTTGCAAATCAGCTTCTTGATCGCGAAGCGCCTTTTGCCGATGAGGGTGGCGGAGATGTCGCCGCATGAGTTCGACATCGGCGACGCACGGGTCAATGTCCGCAACGCCCCAGTCCGGTAATCTTGGCAAGCCCATTATGGCGGCGGTGGTGGTGGTCGCCGCGGTGACGGTCGCTCATTTTTGGCTGTCGCCGACCCACCCGGTGTGGGCGTGGGCGGTGACGATGCTGGCCTGCGCCGCGGGAGCGGCGTGGATGGTGGCGCGGCAGCGCGAGATCGAGCGGGGCGTGGACAGCCGCACCATTGCTGCGCTGATCCGCGACGTGCGCATCGGTCAAGCGCCGATCGAGGAATTGTCGGCCGCGTGGCCGCAGTGGCAGCCGTTGGCGGCGGAGGTGCAGGAACTGTGCCGCGAGCTTCGTGAGCAGAAGCGCGCCACCGCCGCGCTGCAGGATGAAATCCGCCAGCGGATCGCCAACCGCACCGACGCCCTGGAACGCATGAACGAATCGTTGCGTCTCCAGGCGAACCGGGATGCCCTGACCGGGTTGCACAACCGGCGCATGCTGGATCAGCTCCTGCCGCAACTGGTCAACCAATGCCGCAGCGAAGGCACGATGCTGGCGATGCTGATGATCGACGTGGACTATTTCAAGGACTTGAACGACACGCTAGGGCACGCGGCGGGGGACGACCTTTTGCGCTCGCTGGGTCGGATCATTTTCTGTGCGCTGCGGCAGCAGGACGCGGCGTTCCGCTTCGGGGGGGACGAATTCGTGGTGCTGTTGCCCGGCTGCAACCGCGAAACGGCGCGCACGGTGTCGGACCGGCTGCAATCGATGATGCGCTCGCTGTGCAAGGCGTACAAGGTGCCGCGTCTGCCGCGGCTGTCGATCGGCATCTGCACGCTGGCGGACCTGGCCGAGCCGACGGCCCAAAACCTGCTTCGCCGTGCGGATGAGATGCTCTACGCGTGCAAGAGCACGCGGCGGCGCTTGCCGCCGCCCCAGCCCGGGGGGGCTGCGGCGGAGGGTTCGGCGGACGTTTCTTCGGCCGCGCCTGACGGCGCCGCGGCCGCCTCTGCCAAGTCCGCCGCCTAACCACCTTGCCAACGGGCCGTCGCCGTGTAGAATCTGCCCGCTTGTTTTGAAGAACGGAGCAGTGGCGATGGCGCGGGAATCCAATCGTGAGCGGCGTGAACGAGCCGAGAAATTCCAAACCTTCAACCGCCCGAAGCTGAAGATCGCGCGCACCTGCGCCTCGGGCAAGACGTACATCGATTACAAGGACACCGAATCGCTGCGCCGCATGATGAGCGGCAACGGGAAGATCCTGTCGCGCAAGCGCACGGGTGCCAGCGCCATGGAACAGCGCATGATCGCCCGCGCCGTCAAGCGGGCGCGCTACCTGAGCCTGCTGCCGTACGTGAGCACGTCGGGCTGATCGGCGAATGTCCCCACCATCGAAGGCGAACAAAAGCCCCGCATGTACATGCGGGGCTTCTGGTTTTGTTCGGTGGGGGATCGCTTACTTCTTGACGCCGAGGATCGCGTCCTTGGCCGCCTTGGCGACGCTGAAGCGAACCTTCTTGCTCTTGGGGATGAGCTTTTCCTGTCCGGCCTCGGGGCCGAAGCGCATGATCATCATCCGCGCCGGACGATCGACGAGTTTGAGCTTGCCGATGCCCGGAATGGTGAAGACGTTCTTGGCTTGCTTGTACGCCAATTCGGCCTGCGCTTGCAGGAACTGGGTGACCTGTTTCTTGGTCAGACCGACCTTGTCGGCGAGATGGCTTGCGACTTCGGATTTGGTCATTGATTTACCGGCCATAGAGTGCATCTCCTTTCCTAGAGAGCTTTGCAGTGGAGGGACAACCCGGCCTGCGGCGATCCCTGCACCCGCCGCACCCGATGGGAGACGCAACATTCGTCCCCCTGGCCGAAACCCATCGGCCAGTGAGGCTAGAAAGTAGCGAGATTTCCGGGGAATTCAACGCCCCAAGGCAAAGATCGCCGGTTTTTCCAAGGATTTTTCGGCTTTGGCGACAGTTTTTCCCCAAAAACAGGGGGATGGGCCGGCTTGTCTTTTGACCCCGCTTGCTGTCCCATGGGGCGGACATGGCCCAGCAGCCCTTTGTCAAAATTGGGCATTTCAAGGATGCCGGGGCGTTCATCGGGCACCTGCATCGCCTTGGGCTTGATCTGCCGTGCGATCAGCGCGTGCTGGGCGCCGCGGAGCATTCGCCCCTGGCCCAGCCGCTGGAGATCGACGGATTTACCATCGGCAACCGCTGGTGCGTGCAGCCGATGGAAGGGTGGGATGGCACCACCGACGGCCAGCCCACGGAACACACCCTGCGGCGCTGGGGACACTTCGGCCAATCCGGCGCCAAGCTGATTTGGGGCGGCGAGGCGTTCGCCGTCCAGGGGGATGGGCGGGCCAATCCCAATCAGCTCGGCATCGTCGACGGGGACTACCAGCGCGCCGGGCGCGGCGCCGCGGCGCTGCTGGCGGCGCTGCAAAACGCTCACCGCCAAAGATTCGGCGGCACGGACGATCTTCTGATCGGACTTCAGCTCACGCACAGCGGGCGGTTTTGCCGGCCGCATGAAAAATTCCGGCTCGAGCCGAAAATCGCCTACCACCATCCGCTGCTCGATCCCAAGTTCGGCATCGCGCCCGACGACGATTCGGTCGTCATCAGCGACGACTACCTCCGCGCCCTGATCGACAGCTACGTTCGCGCGGCCAAGCTGGCGCGGGACGTCGGGTTTGGCTTCGTGGACGTCAAGCATTGCCACGGGTATCTGGGCCATGAGTTGCTCAGCGCCCGCACGCGCGGCGGGCGCTACGGCGGCAGCCTGGAGAACCGCACGCGATTCGCGCGCGAGATCATCGCGGGCATCGGGGCCGAGTGCCCGGGCCTCAAGATCGGCGTGCGCCTCAGCGCCTTCGATCATCCGCCGTTCAAGTCCGATGCGAGGCAAGACGGCGGCGGGCCTCTGGGCCGCGGCATTTGCGAGGATTTTGCCGGGCATCTTCCCTATCGGTGGGGCTTCGGCTGCGACGAAAACGATCCACTGAAAATCGACTTGAGCGAGCCGATCGCGTTCATCCAAATGCTTGGCGGCCTGAGCGTGCGCCTGATCAACCTGAGCTGCTGCTCGCCGTATTACAACCCGCACTTTCAGCGACCGGCCGCCTTTGCGCCCAGCGACGGCTATCAGCCGCCGGAAGATCCGCTGATCGGCGTGGCCCGCCAAATCGACGTCGTTCGCCAAATCAAGCAGGCTTGTCCGGAGAGCATCCTGGTCGGCAGCGGATATTCGTACTTGCAGGAATATCTCCCGCACGTGGCCCAGGCGGTGCTGCGCCGGGGGTGGACGGATTGCGTGGGGATCGGGCGGATGATCCTGGCCTACTGGGACCTGCCCGCCGACGCGCTGGCCGGCCGGCCGGTGCAGAGCAAGTTCCTGTGCCGCACGTTCAGCGACTGCACCACGGCCCCGCGCAACGGCCTGATCAGCGGCTGCTATCCGCTGGATGAGCATTACAAGGACGCGCCCGAACACGACGAGCTGAAAAAGAAAAAATCGGAGCTGCGCCAAGCCCTGAAGGTCATCCAGCCGAAGTGAAGCTCAAAGCTGATCCACGAACTGCTTGAATTGCTGCATCAAGCGGGCGCCGCCGATGGCGAAGAGATCGTTGTGTCCGGCATCGTCCACGCGGATGCGAAAGACACGGGTGGTTGCGGCTTGGGCCAGGCGGTCGGACATTCGAGCGGGGATCAATTCATCTCGTCCGCCGTGCACGAGCATGATCGGACAGGAAACTTTGGCGATCTTGGTAAGGCTGTCGAATTGGCCGCGAAGCAGGAGGGAGACCGGGAGCCAGGGGACGATGCGGCGGGCCAGGGCGGCGGAGCTGGTGAAGGCGCTGAAGGCGGCCAGGCCGGCGACACGGCGGCGGCTGGCCAGGTCGATGGCGACGGCGGCGCCCAGCGACCAGCCGGCGGCCACGATCTTGCCGCGGTCGATATCCGCGCGGCCCAGGACGTGCTCGTAGAGCGCATCGGCGGCGGCGTAACATCCCGCTTCGCTGGGGCGGCCGTCGCTCATGCCGTAGCCTGGGTAATCGCCAATGACGACGTTGAAGCCCAGTGGGCGCAGCTCGTCCAGGAGATCGCCGCAGTGGGCCAGGCACATGGCATTGCCGTAAAAAAACAGGACGGTGGGGCGGTCCTGGCCCCGAGGCGCAGGACCGCCGGGGTCCTGCCCCATGGCCAGCAGGGCCGCGATCTTCGTCCCGTCGCGGGCGGTTAATGGCAGGAGCTCTTGGCCGGGTGCGGGATGAACCATCGCTTCGCGGCGGCCTTGGGTCGCGCTGCCGGGAAAGATGATGCTGGCCAGAGGCGAAAACATACGTGTTGTCCGGCGGGCGATTGTACCCGTCCGCTTGACGCCGCCGGGCATTGCTTCGACGATTAGGGTCGAATGGCTCGACCGGGCAGTTCACTGATTCGCCGTTTATCGCTTCCGCTGAGCAGCGCCGTGTTGTTGACGTTGGCGTTCGCGCCCGTGAGCCAGTATTACCTGGCGTGGATCGGGTTGGCTCCGTGGCTGTTGTTCCTGGCCGAAGCGCCGTCGCAAAGGTCGGCGTTTAAGTTTAGCTGGGTGGGGGGGACGGCGTTTTTTGTGATGAACATGTGGTGGATGGCCCACATCAGCGTGCCGGGCATGGTGGCGTTGTTGATTTACTGTGGTTTGTACTGGGGGTTGGCCGGGCTGGTCATTCGCGGGGCGGCTCTGGTGGATCGGGGCATCGGCGGGGTCTTCGGCGTGGCGGCGGTCTGGACGGCCTTTGAATGGATACGCGGGCATTTGTTCACGGGTCTGCCGTGGTTGTATCTGGGCTACACGCAGACGCCGGTGCTGAACATGTGCCAAGTGGCGGACGTGGGGGGCGTTTACGCGGTGACGTTCTGGCTGGCGGCGGCGAACGCGCTGGCCGCGCTGCTGTGGCTGCATCGCGACGACGACGCGCCGCTCAAGCGCCCGATCATCAGCGTCGCCGTGCTGCTGGCCCTCTGCGGCGGCTACGGCTGGTATCGGATGCGGCAAACACCGGCCATGCTCAGCGAGGGGCCGCTGCTGGCGGTGATTCAGTCCAACTATCCGCAATCCAATAGCGGCGCAAAGGGCGCATCGCTGAGCGATCGGCTCAGCTTCCACGTGGGGGAGACCCTGGCGGCCCTGGCCAAAAATCCCGGGCAGATCGATCTGGTGGCCTGGTCGGAGACGATGATGGCCCCGCTGAACGCCCAGGCCCGCGCCGAGGACGAAGATTTGCAGCGACTGCACCAGCTTCTGAGCCAACTGGCGAGCAAGAATCACGTGGCGTTGCTCACGGGCGCGGAGTACGCAGGGGACTGGAAGTCCCAGGAGCGCGAGGGCCAGCTTGTGCTGATGCCGATGGACTGCCGCAACAGCGCGTATTTGTTCGACCGCGACGGCCGCATGGACGATTCGCCGGGGCATCGCTACGACAAGATTCACCTGGTTCCCTTCGGGGAGTTCATCCCGTTCAAGCGGACGCTGCCGTTTTTGTACCGGCTTTTTGTGGCGCTGGGGCCGAGGTACTACTCGGATTACGAACTGCAGGCCGGGCCGCGCGATGCGATGACCGTCTTTGAGCTGAAGGGCGGGGATCGGGTTTGGCGATTCGTGACGCCGATTTGTTTTGAGGACATCGACGCCAATCTGTGCGCGGCGATGTTTCGGCCGGCCCCGGGCGGCCCGGGCGGCAAGCGGGCGGATTTTCTGGTGAATCTGACCAACGACGGCTGGTTCATGGCCAATGAAAACAGGCAGCACGCACAAGCGGCGATTTTCCGCTGCATCGAGAACCGGGTGCCGGCGGCACGCAGCGTCAACACGGGGGTGAGCGGGCTCATCGACTCAACAGGGCAACCGCTTCGGCTTCTGGCTCCGCGCACGCCGGGCTGGACGGTGGGGAAGCTCATGCTCGACAGCCGCGTGACTTTCTACACCCGCTGGGGCGACGGGTTTGCCCTGGGATGCGTGGCGGCGGCGGCGGGGATCGCGCTGATGGGGTGGATGCGGCGCCAAACCACTGCGGAAAGACCGTCATGAGGCGCTTATGGCCGTTGCTGGCGCTGGTTTTTTTCTTCATGGGATGCGGGCCGCATCGGCCCTCGCAACGGGGGATGGAAATGCCGCCTCCGCCGCGGATGCCCGATGCGCCCCGGCTGCACCCGCAATCGCTGGACCCGGCGCTGCGTGATGCCGCGCGCGGCGAGCTTATGGCCGAGAGCGACGCGGCCAGCCCGATTGTGCGCAGCCACGCCATCGAGGCGATGTCGGAGGCGGCTGGGGATCTGGCGGCGCACGCGATCCTGAAGGCTCTGAGCGACCCGGAGCCGGTGGTGCGTTTTGCCGCCGCCATGGCCGCGGGACGGATGCGCCTGAAGGTGGCGTACCAGCCGATGCTGGCGATGGTGCAGGATAAGGACGCGCGGGTGCGCGCGGGCGTGCGTTTCGCCTTGCATCGCTTGGGGGACACGCGGTTCAGCCACGATCTGGAACGCCTGGCCGTCAACTCGGATTCCAGCGTGCGCGGCGCCACGGCGATGGCGCTGGGATTGCTGGGCGAGCCGTCGGCGACGCGCGTGCTGCTGCCGATGATGTCCGATTCCTCGTCGGCGGTGCGCATTCAGGCCGCCGAGGCCCTGTGGCGACTGGGCAACGAAACGGGCCTGAAGGACCTGGTGGAGTATTCGATCAGCCCCTATCCGGACGATCAGATGATTGCCATCGTCGCCCTGGCCGAACCGAGGGATCAGCGCGTCATCTACTACGTCCGCGGAGCGCTGGACAACGATTATCCGGAGGTGTCGCTGGCGGCGGCGCGGGCGATGGGAATGCTGGATTCGGACGAGGGGTGGTACGTGGCGGTTCCGCGGACGAGGAGTTCCGATGCGCGGCAGCGCTACTTGGCCGCCCTGGCGCTGGGGGCGATCGGTCGCAGCGACTTGCAGGGGATTTTGGCGCCGCTGCTGAAAGATCCCGAGCCGTCGGTGCGCATCGCCGCGGCGACGGCGGTGCTGCAGCTTCACGGGCCGTAGGGCTGCCTCGGGGGTGGAACGCGACGTGCGGACCGGGGCGAGGACGCCCCGGCTCGGTTGGGGGGATCGCGTACGCTTCGACGAGCGGGGGTGCTTTGAGGTTGAGCCGGCCGGTCCTCCGGCCGGTTTGCTCCCGGCGCGACAACGCCCACCCACAAAAATGCCCGTAAATGCCGCGATATCGGACTTTTCGCAGTTGGGCGCACGCTTGACAGGACGGGGTGTGCGATTAGGATAATCCAAGAATCTGCGGGCGCGGTGTATCGTCGTCGGGCCGGCGACTGCGGAGGCGTCAGCAACCACTGCGGGTTGTCACGGTCAGCATCAGGATGGCGTCCCGCGATTACCCAAGCGAAACAGCCATGGCAATTTCGGCTCTGCCGGCCTTGCGGCCCCAGCGAATCTTGCCTCGTCGAAGGAGCAGCCTTTGAGTCCCCTCACCAAACTGTTCGTGGTTTTGTTGGTTTTGACGTCGATGTTGACCACTGCCGGGTTCATCGTATTCGTCAACGGCGTTCGGCCGCTGCAGCCTCAACTGGATGCCGCCAACGTCGCGTTAGCCGATGCCCGCTCCAAGGCCAACACCGATCTGGCGGCCATACAGCTTGCCCAGGAACAGTTTCGCCAGGAAATCGCCGCCCACCATAGCGATCGCGCCAATGACGCGGGGAACTTGGCCAAGGTCCAGGGGCAGGTCAATGACGCCAAGAGTCAAATGGCCCAGCTCGAGGCGGAAAAGACCAACCTACAGGCCGCGGTCAACACGCTCAACAGCAACTTGTCTCTGATCACGGCGACGGTCAACAAGCTGCAGGAACAGGTGACGGCCCTGCGCAGCGCCAACGACACGCTGGTGCGGCGCTCCGAAGACGACGGCCGGCGGCTGAGCGATCTGAGCAGCCAGACGGAAACCATGGGCGCGGCCCTGAGCCAGACCAAGGAACAATTGCAGGCGGAATTGGAGAAGAACCAGAAGCTGGGGGGCTGGATCAAGGACCACGCGGGTAATCCGGATGAGATCGCCGCCGGCGGAGCCGCCGGCGCCGCGGGCGGCGCCCCGGCCATCAGCGGGCACGTGGTCGAAAAGAACACCTTCAACGGCAACACCTACGTGACCATCTCGGTGGGCAGCGCCGACGGCGTGGCCAAGGGGATGCAGTTCTACGTCCTGGACCGCCCGAGCGGGCAGTTCCTGGGGATCATCACCATCGATTCGGTGGACAGCAACAACTCCATCGGCCGGCTTGAAGGCGAGCCGGCCAAGGTGGCCCAGGTTCGCGCGGGAAACGACGTCAAGACCCAGCTTCGCGGATCGTGAGGCGGGATTTTAGCGTAAGGATCGGAGTCTATCATGAGCCGCATTGCCACGGGTGACCAGGTTGTCGTCAAGCCGAGCGACAACGTGTATACGGCGTTGCTGGTGGTGGCCACGCTGGTCAACGTGCTGGGTTTTGTGGTGATCCTGACGCGTTTCGCGGCGGTTTTCGGGGAGAAGGCCAGCCTGTTCCACAAATAACCCTTCGCGTAGCGCGGGGGAACAAGCCGCATGCCTCTGCGCCTGCAAGCTCGATTGCCGTTTTGGTCAAGCGCACGGTCGTTCGCCTTTGCGGATCTGGGCCCGCTGGTGGACGGCGAGTTGGAGTTGATCGCTCCATCGCAGCAGTGGATCGAGGCGATCCTGGCGGCCTGCCGCGACCGGCTGACCCTGGAGCAAAGCCCGGCCATGGCGCAGACGACCCGCCGGCAACTGCTGGAATTCCTGTCGGCGTGTCCCGAGGGCCGCCAAAACGCCGACCCCGCGTGCGGGCTGCTTCCCTGTTACCATTTTTGGATGCGCCTGGCGGATCGGCCGGATTTTCCCATCGCCGGCGGCATCTCGCTGCGCATCGGCAACACGTACGACACGGTGATGTACTACGGCCACGTCGGCTATCACGTGTATCCACCGTCCCGCGGCCATCATTACGCCCTGCGCTCCTGCCGCTTGCTGTTGCCCCTGGCGCTTCGGCACGGGATCAACCCCCTGTGGATCACCTGCAATCCCGACAATCACGCCTCGCGCCGCACCTGCGATCACCTGGGCGCCAAGCTGGTGGAAATCGTCCCCGTGCCCCTGGAGCACCCCCTGTACCTGCGCGGAGACAAGGAAAAGTGCCGCTACCGTCTGGATGTGGTCTGAGCGCCACAGCGGGACGCTTCAGTCCGCCGCAATATCGTCCGCGTAGCGCTGCTGGGCTTCCCAGCGGATCAGGTCATCCACGGGAATCTCCAGTTCATCGGCGATATCCTGCGTGTCGAAAAAATCGCCTTCATCGCCGTCGGAGACGATGTAGAGTCCAGCCGCCAAGTCGAAGCGATACCCGGCATCCTGCAAGAGGCTTTCGATTTCCAGGTCGTTCATGGCGCCTCCCGGTCGAAACAACCTCACCGCATGGAGTGAGTATATCAGAAGGTCCCTGAACTAAGGTCGAAATTCGCCAAGCGGGTAGAATAGGCGGGCCATGTCTCATCGGCAGCTTCAGATTCAAGGTCAGCCCAACGTGTGGCCGCCCAGTTGGCCGATGGGATTGACCATGCTGCGGCTGGTGCTGCTGCCTCTCTTTTTATGGCTGATTCTTGCCGGCCAGGGCCGGGCAGCGCCGGGGTACCGCTACAGTGCCATCGGCGTCCTGGGCGTCATGGCGGTGACCGACAAACTCGACGGCTACCTGGCCCGGCGGCTGCATCAGACCAGCCATATCGGAGCCCTGCTGGACCCGGTGGCGGACAAACTGCTGATCGCCTGCTCGGTGCTGCTACTCAGTTTCGACAGCATGGTCCCGGGGGGGTACGCGATTCCCAAGCCGGTGTTTATCGCGGTTTATGGCAAAGACGTGATCGTCGCCATGGGAACGGTGGCCTTGCTTTATGCCGCCGGGCGGGTGAGCATTGCTCCGCGCCCCTTGGGCAAGCTGAGCACCTTCCTACAATTGGTGATGATCCTGGCGACTCTGCTGTCGCCGGAAATGCGGCGATCGCAGTCGGGCGGCGCCCACGCGGCGATAAAAATCCTCTGGTGGCTGGTGGTGGGCGTCGCCGCCGCCTCCTGCGTGGATTACCTGATTGCCGGCACGCGGCAGTTCGCCGCGCACCGCGCCCAGCGCAACGCCATCCTGGGAAGGTAACCGTTATGCCGTTGAGTCCGATTCCCCAAATCCTCGAAGATCTCCGCGCGGGCAAGATGATCGTCCTGATAGACGATGAAGACCGCGAAAACGAAGGCGATCTGGTGATGGCGGCGGAGAAGGCGACGGCCGCGTCGATCAATTTCATGATCACGCACGGCCGGGGCCTGATCTGTCTGCCCTTGACCGCCCAGCGCTGCGATAGGCTGGCGTTGCACCCGCAGTCGGAGAGGAACACGGCCCAGCTAGGCACGGCCTTCACGGTGACGATCGACGCGCACCCGCGTTTCGGCGTGAGCACGGGGGTGTCGGCCAAAGACCGGGCCACGACGGTCCAGGTGGCCATCGCCGAGGATGCCCAGCCGCAGGACCTGCTTCGCCCCGGCCACGTCAGCCCGCTGCGGGCGCGAGAGGGCGGCGTGTTGGTGCGGGCCGGGCAGACCGAAGGCTCGGTGGACCTGGCGCGATTGGCCGGAATGAAACCCGCGGCCGTCATCTGCGAGGTCATGCGCGAAGACGGCGAGATGGCCCGCCGCCCGGAACTGGAGGCCTTCTGCGCCAAGCACGGCCTGAAAATGTGCGCCATCGCCGATCTGATCAGCTATCGCCTCAAGCGCGAGCAGTTCGTGCGCCGCATCCAAACCGTGGCCCTGCCCACGCGATGGGGCCAATTCAAAATGGTGGCCTACCAGAGCGTCATCGACCCGCAGCCGCACCTGGCCCTGTGCAAAGGCGGCGTCGGCGATCTGGACGAGCAGGGCATGCCCATCATCCATCCCGAGCCGGTCCTAGTCCGCGTGCACAGCGAATGCCTCACCGGCGACGTCTTCGGCTCCGCCCGATGCGACTGCGGCCCGCAGCTCGCCGCCGCCATGCAGATGATCGAAAAGGAAGGCAAAGGGGCGCTGGTTTATCTGCGTCAGGAAGGCCGGGGCATCGGCCTGGCCAACAAGCTGCACGCCTACGCCCTGCAGGAGAAGGGCCTTGACACGGTTGAGGCCAATCAGCGTCTTGGCCTGCCCGTGGACAAGCGCGACTACGGCATCGGCAGCCAGATTCTGCGCGACCTAGGCCTGCGCCAAATCCGCATCCTGACCAACAACCCCAAAAAGATTTACGGCCTGGATGGGTACGGCCTGAGCATCGTGGAGCAGGTTCCCATCCGCATCGACCCCGGCGAGCATAACAAGCAGTATCTGCAAACCAAGAAAACCAAGCTCGGACACACGCTGTAAATCCAAATGCAACCGCAGAGACACAGAGACGCAGAGACATCTATGAGCAAGCCGTTGTCAAGGCGAACGGGTTTCAACGGGGTGCATCCAAACATCTATTCGACGTCGCCACCGTGGCGCGTCATTTAACGATTTCGGCGTCGGCCTCATTCAGCC
>Ga0208456_1000160_pt1 | contig 59859 bp, 56 predicted proteins | sample June2015DPH_4_10_2_FD_184691 | JGI IMG/M metagenome (GOLD analysis project Ga0208456, IMG submission 184691) | Peatland microbial communities from SPRUCE experiment site at the Marcell Experimental Forest, Minnesota, USA - June2015DPH_4_100... | ecosystem: Environmental > Terrestrial > Soil >... | reverse complement strand
TGCATCCGGAAGCCATCCACAACGTGATGCGGGACGGAGAGATGCTCCCCGACGCGGAATTGCACGGGAAGGAAATCGACAAGGTGGAATTGTTTTTGCGTGAGTTGCGCGGCGCCTATCCCAAGAACGTGCGTTTCTATTCCCACTACTATACCTTCTACCGCAATGGCGGATTCGGTCCCAGCTTCCCCTGCCGGCATCCTTCCAAGTTGATTTCCATGAAGCCGGATGGTTCCATCCATCTCCCTTGCGCCTTTAAGACTCTTCACCAATCCCAGGCGCCTCTGAAGGAAATCTTCGCTTCGGAAGCTGCCCGACAAATCATCGCCCAGGAGTCCACGCTTTGGGACTTTTGTGAGGGTTGTAAGATCGGTTGCCCTTACGAAGTCAGCGCCTTTACGAACAGTCCTATCCTGGCCCTCGAGTCAGGGCTGAATTTCCTGCGCCTGATCTGAATAGTCCCACTACACAGACTTCATGTCTCTTGACAAGCGGAACAAGATAGGCTAGTGTAGTACGTGATAGAATTCAGGATTCAGGAGGCGGAAGGGGAAGAGAGAGGGGCAGAGAATAGCGAATAGTGAATTGTGAATTGACCCAGTCCATTTTGCGCCGCCTGGTGCGCAGTCCATTTGAGGGGAATTGAAGCCGACAAGAGCTTTGGCACGCCCGGCAGCCCAGGACAACATGTTGCTTGCGACAGCGGAAGAGAGCACGTAGTAACTTTAAAATTGAACGATCGATACGGGAATGTCTATGAAAACAAAGGACCGCTGTGGAAAACTCGGGGGCAAAGCTGGAATGTATATGAAAACAAATGTACTTAGCCTTGTAAAGCCGGAATGTTGTTGAAAAGACAGGTGGTTAACATGTGGTGGGTGGAAACCGAAGGACTCCTGCCGGCTCAATCACTTCCATTGCATCATCGCGGTCACCTAGCGCCATGCTCGAAACTGAGGGATTGCCGCGCCAGCATGCATTCGTCTGTCGCGTTTTGACACATCTGAAGTCGAGCCTTCGGGGCTCTCGTAACTGCCAACCTCAACATCTTCCTGTTACAATGGATACAAAGGTGAGAAAGGAAACAAAAGTGGGCGCGCCGACACGCACCAGACCGAAAGTCACCCTCCTGTGGCAATTTGACACAGTAATCTCCGCATTTCCTAATCACAATCTTCCTCAAGAGGCCAACCGCATCGCACAACTTCAATTCGGTCAACATGTTAGAAAGCTGATCAATCCTTGGCAGACAGATTGCCATAACCCGTACTGAGGAAGTGTGAGGAGTGGTTCGTTAATGGGCAGAATCCTTGTTGTTGACGATGACCCGGAGAGCCGCGACCTATTATGTGAGGTCTTGGAAGCCAACGGATATCAGCAAGTGGAGGCGGTAGCCGACGGGTTGGCGGCACGAGAGGCGTTGGCGCGGGACGATGACTGCCCCATCGTCATCGCTGATCTGCACATGCCCAACGAGTCGGGCTTAGACCTGCTTCGAAACCTCCGAAAGCAAAATGCCAAACACCAAATCGTACTCATGTCTTCCTTCATCAGTGCCACGGAGAGGGAATTAGCCAGAGACTTGGGCGCGTATGCGCTGCTCGACAAGCCCTTTCGCCTTTCCCAATTGCTTCAGGTTGTCTCCCAACTGACTGAAAGGAATCCCATCGGCATTTCCACTTAGGAGCACCTGAGAGAGCATACCTCCAAATCACGAGGAGCAGAAATGGATCCAACCCAGAAAGTGATCGAGATTATTGCCCGCGAACAGCACTTGGACCCCAGCAAGATCACCGTGGATTCGAAGTTTGCGGAATTGGGTATCGACTCGCTGGACGGAGTTAATATCCTCTTCGCCCTGGAAGAGGAATTCAAGATTGACATCCCGGACTCGGTTGCGCAACACATGAAGTCGGTCCGCCAGGTGGTGGATAGTCTGACACGAGTCCTGGAGGGTAAGGACATCTCCGATCTCGTGGCGATGGCCAAGGGCGAGGCCCCAGCCGCCACGGCCAGGTGATCCGATCACAGGGGCGAAACGTGCGAAGAGTCGTCATTACCGGTATTGGAGTCTTTGCTTCCGCAGGAAAAGATTCGGAAACCTTTTTTCAGAACTTGCTCGAGGCCCGGTCGGCGGTTCACCGCATCTGCCAATTTGATCCCTCCTCCCTGTCGGTCCAGATTGCTGCCGAAGTCCCGGATTACAATCCCGCGGATTACTTTCCTGCCAAGCGGCTTGATTTGTTGGATCGCTTCAGCCAATTTGGTTTGCTGGCCGCGCAGGAAGCGATGAGGTCGAGCGGAATTGAGGTCCGCGAGGAAGAGCGCCCCCGCTTCGGCGTGGTAAGCGGCACCGGCATGGGTGGCGCCAATACCCTTGATAGCGGATATCTCAGCCTCTATGGCCATCAGGCGACGCGGCTTCATCCCTTTACTATTCCTCGCATGATGCACAACGCTGCCACTTCCCAGATGTGCATGGAATTTGGGGCGCAGGGGCCTTCGTTTACAACCGCCACGGCATGTTCCTCCTCAGGCCATGCGATTGGCGAGGCGTTCCACCTTATCAAGTACGGGATGGCGGATATTATGTTGGCCGGAGGCAGTGAGGCCCCGATTACCTACGGCATGATTCGCTCTTGGGAGTCGGTCCGCGTTTTGGCGACCGGGAATGGTGATCCTAGCCGGGCCTGCCGGCCCTTCTCGGCGGACCGGGAGGGTTTCGTGATCGGCGAAGGTGCCGCGATGCTCCTCCTCGAAGAACTGGAACATGCGAAGAAACGCGGGGCCAGGATGCTTGTGGAAATCTCCGGTTATGGCCTGAGTTCAGACGCCGGCCACATCACCCAGCCTTCGGTGGATGGACCGGCCCGCGCGGTTCGCATGGCCCTCGAGGAAGCCCAGGTTGCTCCGCACGAAGTGGATTATATCAATGCCCATGGCACCGGGACGCGCCTGAATGACGTGACCGAAACGCAGGTGATCAAAACCGTGTTCGGGGATCACGCTCGCAAGCTCGCCATCAGTTCCACAAAATCAATGCATGGTCACGCCATGGGCGCTACGGGGGCAATCGAACTGGCGGCGACGGCTATGGCCTCGGAGCGCGCCGTCATCCCCCCCACGGCGAATTACACCCGGCCAGATCCCGAGTGCGACCTGGACTATGTTCCCAACCAGGCGCGCGAGAAACCAGTACGCGTGGCCGTCTCAAATTCCTTTGCCTTCGGCGGGCTCAATGCCGTGCTGCTGATTCGAAAATTCGAGTAAAGACCAGAAATTGGAAACTGGAAAATGGAAACTAGAAAACAGAACCGCGAAGGCGGAGACACCGGAGTTGGAGCACACGACGTCGAGACGGACCGGCAACTGAGGCTTCACCATTGACCGCGGACTGTTTTTATTCCCGATTTCCAATTTCCAGTTTCTAGTTTCCCAGGTCCCTAGTGAATTCGAAACGGATTTTCATTTTGACCTTGGGCGTCGGCGCCGGGCATGTCCGCGCGGCGGAAGTCCTCCAGCGCGCGCTCTACGACTGCATTGATCCTGTCGAAGTCCGCCTGCTGGACGGCTTGAAAGTGGCGCGCTCCTGGTTTCTCACGCTGTACGTTCGCCCCTACTGGTGGTTGCTTCGGCGCGCGCCGGGTCTCTGGCGGTGGTTATTCGAGCGCCGGCAGAAGAAACTCCACAGCGCCACGGCCCCGCGCTGGGTATTTCGCCGCGGGTGCAGGGAAGTCCTCGAGCAGCTCAAAGCCTACGCTCCTCATCTGGTTATCGCCAACGAAATCGGCGCGCTGGAGATCGCCGCTCTCGGCAAGCGCGAAGGCTGGTTTTACGCCCCCATTCTGGCTGTCCAAACTGATTTTCAGACTGAGCCTCCCTGGGTGCAGCCGGAAGTCGATGTCTATTGTGTAGCCAGCGAGGAGGCGCGGTCTCAGCTTGTACAGTGGGGAATCTCGCCCAACCGGATTCTGGTTTGCGGCATTCCCGTTGATCCGGTTTTTGGCATCCCATCTGACAAGACCGAGCTTCTGCGCGCCCTGGGATTGGACGGCCAGCGACCTATCGTGCTGGTGATGGGCGGGGGAATGGGGCCGGCGCCGCTGGACGCCATTGTCGAAAGCCTGGAGTTGTGCGGGTTTCCTCTCCAGGTACTGGTGGTGGCTGGTCACAACCGCAAGCTAAGGCAGGCCCTGGAGCTTTTGCGGCGCAAGGTCACGCTTGACCTGCAGGTTTTTGGCTGGGTGGATACCATTCCGGAGTTGATGGCAGTGGCAGACCTTCTGATCACCAAGCCGGGTGGGCTGACCACCGCGGAAGCGCTTTCGGCCGGGCTGCCCATGATCGTGACCCATCCCATTCCAGGACCGGAGGAGCGGCACGTCCGTTACCTCGAGCAGCAGGGCGTGGCAGTCCAGGCTAAAACTCTGGAGGAAATTCCCCAGCTCGTAACGCGAATGCTCAGCAAGCGGGAGAACCCCGCCGAGATGAGCCGCCGGCAGAGGGATTTGTCCCGGCCTGATGCCGCCCGTGCCATCGCGCAGGTTGGCCGGGCGCTGCTCGAAAAGAGCACCTACATCAACCTGCTGGCCACGCCGCCGTCGCGTTCCGGGGAATCGACGTATCTGATGTGAGGGAAGTAGTCAGTCATCAGTTTTCAGTTGTCAGTGTTTCGTCAACTGATGGCTGATAACTGATAACTGATAACTGAAAATGCTATCCAGCATCCGCAACCTTGTTGAGCGTGTCGTGATCGGCGAATCCGTTCCCGGCCTCGTTCGCTGGGGGAAACACCTTCCGCGTCCGGTGGTCCAGGGCCTCCAGCGAGATTCGTTTCGCGAATTGGTGCGCTACGCGGCACAGCGCCAGAAGTTCTTGAAGCGCAAGCTGCGGGAAAACGGTATTGAGCCGGGCGGCGTCCGCCGCCCGGAAGACCTGGGGAACATCTTCACCACCCCCGAAGACCTGCGCAACCTGCCGGCGGAAGATTTCATCTGCCGGGAACCGCAACTGGTATTTGAAACCACCGGCACCTCCGGAGGCCCCAAGCGCGTTTATTTCACTTACGACGAGTTGGAGTTCTCGGCCCGTTACGAGGCCGCGGCCCTGTGGGAAAACGGCGTGCGGCCGGGCGACCGGGTAGTCTGCACTTTCGACGCAGCCTATTGGATCACTAGTTGGGTCACATTTTTCGCCTGTAAGCGCATAGGAGTTTTCTGTTCGGCGACCGGCAAGCCGCACCCGCGCGAAGTCTATTCGCGAATGCCTCTCTACAAGTACAACGTCATTGTTGCCGACCCAACTTGGCTGGTGAGCCTGAGTGAGATGGCGGAAAAGGAAGGCATCTTTCCACTCAAGTTGATCTTTGCCGGCGGCGACCGCATGACGGAGGTTTATCGGAACTACGTCGAGAGCGTCTGGAAGTGTCCCGTGATCCTCGGCTACGGATCCACCGAGCAGGGCGGCGGAGCAGGAATGGAGTGCCTGAGGCACGATGGCTACCATGTGGATGAGTTCAACTTCCTTTTTGAAATCGTGGATCCCGACCCCGAGGGTTATGGCGAACTCGTGGTGACCACGCTTTCGCGGCGCACCATGCCGCTGATCCGTTACCGCGTGCGTGATGTGACAAGGTTCCTGGAGGAACCCTGCTCTTGCGGCGCCACCCTGCGCCGCATTGCCAAAATCCACGGCCGGCGCGACGAGATGGTGGTGATGGGCGCCGGGAACATGTACCCTGAAGTTTTCGAGCGCGTGCTCCACGATGTGGAGGGGGCTTCCGAAAATTGGCAGGTAGCGGTCCGGCAGGAAGGCATCCACGACATCCTGGAATTCCGGCTCGAGTTGGCGAACGGGATTAACCCTGCCACGGTCGAGAATGCCGTCCGCAAGAACCTCGAAGCTCGCTACCCGGACGTTTGGGCCAACTACCTCTGCGGGATGTACCGGCTCGAGTTTCGCATCTTCCCACTGGGAAGCTTGGAGCAAGGAAGGAAACCCCGCCGGCTGGTGGATGAAAGGAGAGGGTAAATAGCAAAAGGGATTTCAAATGGCAAATGTTAAACAATTTGAACTTTGCTCCCGCTTCGCGGGACGATTTGCCATTTGAAATCGCCCTACGGGTTTGAGTGCACTTACGATGGTCAATCACATGCCAAATAGAGACAACACGCTGCCGGGCCCGATTGTCTTTACCGACTTTGATGGGACGATCACTCAACTCGATGTGACGGACGAGATGCTGGCGCAACTGGCGCATCCTTCCTGGCAGGAGGTCGAACAGGCATGGACGCGTGGATCGATCGGCTCGCGGGAGTGCCTGGAGCGGCAGATCGCGCTCGTGGACACCTCGGCGGAGGAACTCCACGCCTTAATTGACGCGGTTCCCATCGACCCGTCCTTTACCGCCTTCTACCGCTTCACGCGGAAGCGAGGCATTCCGCTCTACGTGCTGAGCGAGGGGTTCGACTATGTGATCGTGCGAATCCTGAAGCGGGCCGGTGTGAACGGGCCGGTCCGAAACGGTACTCACATGTTCTCGAGTGCGCTGCGGCTCGAGGGCCGCCGCCTGATACCCTCCTTCCCTCATTCGGCGCCGCCCTGCGAGCATGGCTGCGCCACCTGCAAAGCGGCACTGATTCGGCGGCTCGGCAAGGGAAAGCATCCCGTCATCTTCGTGGGTGATGGGCTCTCCGACCGGTTCGCAGTGGATGAGGCGGACGTGGTCTTTGCCAAGCGACAGTTGCTCGCCTATTGCCAGGAGCACGGCAAGGCGTGCCACCCCTTCGATACCTTTGCGGAAGTCGAGCAGGCCATCGCTCTGTTGATCGGTCCAGGAGAGGCGGCGAAGCGTTTCAGGTGTCAGGTGTCAGGTGTCAGGTGTCAGGGTCCAGAAACGAAACCTGGCACCTGATCGCGGGACCAGGACGAGGTCGCAGTCATTCCCGCGAAAGCGGGAATCCACTTTGCAAGCTCTCGGCAATGCTCTGCAAACGGAATGGGAAGAACAGGGCAGGAGCAGCAAAAATGAGAAATTAGGGAGTGGAAGTATCCTCCCACTTACAGAACGACAGGCTTTTGCTCTTCGACCTTCGACTGTCGACTTTTGACTGTCGTTTCATTCTTCCGCGGAGGCAATAATCCATTGGCGATTTCCGGCGCAACCACGAGAACTACAGAGCTGTTGGAACTCGAAAGGAAGTATTGCTCCTTCGGTGATACGGTCCACTACCTGGAGCCTCCGAAGATCTTCGTCGATTGTGAGGGCAGCTACCTTTACGACGAGCACGGCACGCCCTATCTCGATCTCCAGATGTGGTATTCGGCGGCAAGCTTCGGCTACAAGAATCGCAGGCTGGGCGAGGCGCTGAAGCGGCAACTGGACCGGCTCCCCCAGCTTGCCTGCCAGTACCTGCACGCGGAGAAGGTGGAAGTGGCGGCGCGCATCGCTCAATACTGCGAGCAGCGGTTCGGAGTGAAAGGGCGCGTCCAATTCAACGTAGGCGGCTCGCAAGCCATTGAGGACTCGCTGAAGATTGTTCGGAATTATACCGGCAAGAACTTGATGTTCGCTTTTATGGGCGGCTATCACGGACGGACGCTTGGCGCCTCCGCCATCACCTCGAGCTACCGCTACCGGCGCCGCTACGGCCACTTCGGGGACCGCGCCCAGTTCGTCTTTTATCCCTACTGCTTCCGCTGCATTTACGGGCTGAAGCCTCAAAGCTGCAACCTGTATTGCCACGACCAGTTCTCCCGGCTGTTCGATAATGAGTATCACGGCGTGTGGGACGCCAAGGCGCAGAGCCCCGAGTACGGCGCCTTTTATATCGAGGCGGTGCAGGGGACAGGCGGCTATGTGATTCCGCCGCGGGACTACTTCCAACGCCTCAAGCAAACCTGCGACCAGCGCAAGATCCTGATCGTCGATGACGAAATTCAGATGGGCTTCTATCGCACCGGCAAATTCTGGGCCATCGAGAATTTTGGCATTACGCCGGACATTATCGTCTTTGGCAAGGCGCTAACCAACGGCCTGAATCCTATCTCCGGCATTTGGGCGCGCGAAGAACTGATCACGCCGGAGCTTTTCCCGCCCGGCTCCACCCACTCTACTTTCTCCGCCAATACCCTGGGCACGGCAGTGGCGCTCGAGACGCTCAAGATGCTCGAAGAAGAAGACTACGAAAAGTTGGTGAACGATAAAGGCGCCTACTTCCTCGCCGGGCTCAAGGAGCTGCAAAGCCGCTTCCCGGGCATCATCGGAGATGTGGATGGGCTGGGGATGGCGCTGCGCCTCGAGGTTTGCAAGGAGGATGGCGTCACGCCGGACCGCGACCTCACTGACCACATTTTCGCCGAGGGCCTGAAGGGCGACCTCGAGATTGCCGGGCGTAAGTACGGCTTGGTGCTGGACGTGGGAGGTTACTACAAGAACGTCTTCACCCTGGCCCCCTCATTCACCATCACGCGCCAGGAATCGGACCTGGCGCTGGAGTTGCTCACCCAGCTCTTCCGCCGCTGCCATGAATAGCTGCGAAAACGCGGATGGCGGAACTCTCCCTCCCCTGTGTCATTCAGAGTCCGCCGCGGCGGACGAAGAATCCCCGCACTGGCGACAGGAGAAAAGACACATGGATATGTACGATCCCCCGCACCCCGGCGAGATAGTCCGGGAGGACTGCCTTAGGGCGCTCGATCTGAGCGTGACCGAGGCGGCGAAGGGCTTGGGCGTCACGCGCAAGACTCTCTCGTCGATTCTCAACGGCCGCTCCGGCGTCACGGCGGAAATGGCGCTGCGGCTGTCCCAGGCGTTCGGGAGCACGCCGGAGCACTGGTTGCAGATGCAGCTTGCCTACGATCTGTGGCAAGCGAAGCGCCGCGCCAAGAAGCTGCACGTCAAGCAGTTCTTCGCCACGGCGCCGGGCTAACGGACGGCCTTACGGTTGTTGCGCGCGGGTGGCGCAGACATCGTTTTTGTGATGTCTGCGAATTGTGCTTTCCCTCTCGCTGCGGCCTCATCACCGTCAACCATTCGTCGGTTCTATCGCGATAATTTGTGTGCAGATAGCCGTTGGTGAAGTTCGCGGCGTAGCACAGCCATGCGGAACGGCCGTCCTTGCTGATGAACTTCGAGGGGATGTTGACGAAGTACCCTTGCTCCCCGAAATGACGCATATAGACCGCCAGTTTCCACGGACCGGTGATGCGGTCGGACTCCAGAATGTAAGTGTTGAATTTTGAAATCGTGTTGCCGCCGTCCGTAATTACCAGCAGGAATTTCTTCAGGGGCGCGTTGTAGGTCATGGTGACGCAGCCGGCGTTGTTGTTCCAATCCACCAGCGGTTTGATCCTGGAAAAATCCCGCGTCCAGATGGGCCGCCCGGAAGCATCATGGCCGCCGAAGAATTCATACTTCGCGGCGTCGTTCATGTTCTGGATGCTGGGCGTGACGCGACCCATGTAGATCTGGTCGGCGGTAATCCAACTGAGGTTGGCATCTCTTGGTTTGGGGTCGGGGTCGGCGGCGCCCTGGCCTACCAGATAGGCTTTGCCGTCGGGCGAGTATTGTATGTTTTTCCCAAAATCCACGAAATGCGGTGCGCCCATCTTCACCTTGCCGCCGGGTTTCGCCGGCTCGCCGAAGAGCGGCTGAGAAGGCGTATGCGGCGTGTCATGCCAAGTCTTGCCGAAATCAGTCGAGTATCGGAAACCCACGAAAGGTCCGAGCACATCCCAGTTGAGCCCTTTGCCAGGGGTCTCGATGAGGCAATAGGTGCCGTAGTACCACACCCCGTTGTACACGAGGCTGCCGCAGGGATAGCGCCCTCCGCAGGGCGCCGGGTTTCCTGGATAGACGCCCACATTGACGATCTTGAGGTTCAGCGGATCGTCGCCGACGATGGTGGCGTGGCCGGTGGTCGCTTTTTCACCCCCGGAGCTTGACTGGACACCGCCGACACTACCGTCGGTCCAGGGTGAGTACATGTTACCGTCGGAGGCCCACGACGGATACCAGGTGTCCGCATTGGCGTAACGAATGTGCCTGCCCGTGAAGGCAATGCCCACAATTGAAGGCGAAGGTTCGAAAGGACAGTCTGAGGGCGGCTGGGAAGGCCAGACGCGGTACGTTGTCTCGGCTCCTGCCGCCAGCCCAAGCCCCACCATAACCGCGATCAATAGTTTTGCACGCATGCTCGTATCCTCACTTTCCCTGCAGGATTATTGGGGACGCGAACGAATAGGTTCCGGAGCCAATCGCATATACAGCAGCGTCGCCTTCCATGCGGATGAATTTGACGCCGGTGGAGCTGCCGGCGGGTTTGCGGCTCTCGGTCACTGCCTCTGCCTCCTCCGCCGGCACATAGACCGTCGCGGTGGCGTTTGGCGGCACCGCGATGTCCCACTGGAATTTGCCGCTTTGAAGCTGCCAGTGGCTCGCGACCCTGCCTTGCGGCGAGTCGAGAGAGCCCTTGGCATACGTCAGACCCGGAATCGGATGCGGGCGCATCACAATGTTCTTGAAACCGGGATGCTCTGGATCGTAGTTGATGCCGGCAAGACTCTGGAAGAACCACGTGTTGAGGTCGCCCGTCTGAATCAGCAGGGCTTCGCTATTCATGCCCGGGTCGCGCGTATCCATGTCCCAACGCTCCCAAATCGTGCTGGCGCCTTTGGAGATCATGTAGCCCCAGCTCGGCCGCTCGGTGCGCGTGGCGATGCTAAGGGCCACTTCCGGGTGACCTGTCTCTGTCAACGTTTCCATCAACCACTGCATACCCACCAGGCCCACGGTGAGATACCCGTGGTGCTGAACCATGATGTCATCGACCAGATTCTGTATAACCTTGGGGCGAAGGTCTTCAGGGACCAGCCCAAACGCCAGCCCGAGCACGTAGGAAGTTTGGGTTTCACTCTCGTACTTGGCGGTCTGGCGATCGAGGAACCGGTTATTAAAGCCCTCGCGGATTTTGGCGGCCACATCGGCGTACTGTCTTTCATCCTCAGCCCTGCCCAGGCGTTGCGCCGTCCGTGCCATGAGCCTCGCATTGAGATAACAGTAGGCCGTTCCAACCAGGGGGCGGCTGGTGGACCCGGTATCCGGATGGCGGGCATCCATCGATGAGGTATCGCACCAGTCGGCATATTCAGATTTATCGAGGGTGTAGTCGGGCTTCAGTTGGCGGAGGCAAAAGTCTACCCAGTTCTTCATGGCGTCGTAATTCGCTTCCAGGATGCGACGGTCGCCGTAGTACGAGTAATGCCAATCCGGCACGATCGTGAGCACGCTGGGCCACACGATGTCGCCGCTGTAGAAAGCCCAGTAGGCGGGTGAAACGTCGGATTGCTTGCCATCGGGCTGCTGGTCAAGCCGGATGTCCTCGAGCCACTTGTCGTAAAAGGCGGCCACGTTGAAGTTGAAGGCTTCGCCTTCGGAGTCCTTCGAAGGGTCGCCGAGCCAGCCCTGCCGTTCGTCGCGGTCAGGATCTAACGGCACCCCATTACGCAGGAACATGCGCTGGCCCCAGCGTATGTTGCGATAGATATGGTTGAGCAGCGGGATCGAGCACTCGAAGGTCCCGACTGGATCAAGGCTGTTTTCCACCACCAGGCCTTCGAACTCGTCCGCGGTGACTTTCCCGGGCAGTCCTGTGACTTCCACCCGGCGAAATCCCTGTCCCCGGAATCGTGGGCTCCATGTTTCGACACCCGCGCCCTTAAAAACGTACGAATCGGTGGCCAGCGCGCTGCGGTTATCCTGGGAGCGAAGTGAACCGTCGGGGTTGAGGCTGTAGGCCTGCCGCATCTTGACCACGGTGCTGGCGGGGGCGGAAGCACGGAGGCGAACTTGACCATAGAAGTTCTGCCCAAAATCGACCAGGTAGACGCCCGGCTTGGTCTGACTAATCGAGACGGGCGCGAGCGCTTGGGTAATCCGGGTGGGTTCGAGCATCTGGGCCTCGAGAGGCCCGCCGGGCGACTGGACCAGCTCCACCTTCTGCCAGCGCGCGTCGTCGAATCCCGGCTTGTCCCAGCCCGGCATTTCCTTGCGGGCGTCATATTCCTCGCCATCGTATTCGTTATTGGTGCGAATTGGGCCCTCCGTCGTGATCTTCCAATCGTCGTCACTGACCAATTGCTGGCGTGAGCCATCCGCGTACTCAATCTCCAGTTGCAACAGGAGCTTGGGGTAGCCGTAGGTCTTGAACCTCGTCGGAGGACCCTGCTTGCCTCTGGGCGCGAAAAACCGCCCGTTCCCCAGAACGACGCCCAGAGCGTTCTTGCCCGGCCTGAGCTGGCCCGTGACGTCAAACGTGACGTAGAGGATTCGCTTCGAGTATTCGGTCAGGGCCGGATCCATAATGTGATCGCCGACCTTCGCGCCGTTGAGATAGAGGTCGAAGAAACCCAGCCCCGAGAGGTATACAGTGGCGCCCTTGATCTGCGTCCGGGCCTGAAACTCGCGGCGCAACATGCGGGCGGGAAGGCGGTTGCGCGCCGGATCCTCAGGCCGCGTCTCGTCTCCACGATCCAGTCCGATCCATTTGGCTTTCCAGTCGTCCGCATGAAGCAAACCCATGCTCCACATCGCCGCTTCACTCCATCCAGAGACTCGACCATCCTGGTCCCAAACGCGGACTTTCCACCAGCACCTCTGGCGCGATTCGAGACCCTTGCCGGCGTAGACCACGTTGATGGATTGATCAGAAGCGACCTTGCCCGAGTCCCAGAGGTCACCGTTGCCAGCACGCAAGGCATGTTCTGTCGCCCCCACGAGGATTTGGAAGGCAGTTTGTCTCAGGCCGCGACCGGCGTGCGAAGCCGCCTCCAGTTTCCAACTGAGCCTGGGACTGCTGCGGTCAATGCCAAGGGGGTTCTTGAGGTACTCGCAACGCAGGTCCGCCGGGCGCAACGTGGACGCTGCCCGGAGTGAGTGCGCGGAGAATATCGAAACAACGATCAATGAGTAAGTTAGGATGCGATTCATGCAGGCCTCAAGCCAATGCCGGGCGGAGGGTCACCTTAACGCATTCAATCACCGACGTTGCCGGCTCGAGCCCGGGCGACGAAGCTTCGAGCCGGATTTCGCCCGGCTCCTTTGAAGACTGCACAATGACCATACAAAGCCCATTAAAGGCCCGGCGTTTGTGATTCTTATCCGGCTCGTGGCTGCTTGGATCCCCGTTGCCCACCCCGATGACTTTGCCTGTGCCCGAAAGCTTAAACATGATCTCGTTGTCAGCAACCGGCACTATGCGGTCCTCTTTGTCCAGCACCCGCACTTCGACGAGCGAAACGTCCTGCCCATCCGCCAGGATCTCTTGCCGGTCCGGCCGCAAGAGGATCTTTGCAGCCCCCCCAGCCGTTTCCTGTCTGGCAACCAACACCTGTTGGCCGCCCCTGTAGCCCCGAGCTTCAAGCGTGCCCGGCTTGTAGCGGACCTTCCAGGCCACGTGCGAATAGCGAGGCACCTCCTTGACTCCGAGACTCCCGCCGTTTAAGAACAGTTCGACCTTTTCGAGGTTACTGTGGCACCAGACGTCGATTTCCTGCCCCTCTTTGCCAGGCCAGTTCCAGTGAGGGAACAAGTGCAACACCGGCCTTTCGCTCCACCACGCCTGATAGTAGTAGTAGTTGTCCTTCGGGAAGCCGCAGGTATCTATAATCCCAAAATGAGAGTTGATGCAGGGCCACTCATAGGGCGTGGGTTCGCCCCGATAGTCGAAGCCGGTCCAGACGAAGCCCCCGGCTAAGAAACGCCGCTCGGCGTAAATCTTCCACCACTCCTCAGCCGTGGCAGCCCACTCGGGAAAGTTCTCATCATAAGCACTGACATACCCTTGCTCTTTATCGTTTGCGTAGATCCCGCGAGTGGAGACGGTGCTTCCTACTTCCGTGCCAATCATGGGTTGCGTCGGAAATCTCTGGTGGAAATCGTCAATCTCCGGGCCGTGCTTGTAATTGAAACCCTGAACATCGACGACTCCGGAGACCCCCCGGCCCCACGCGTCGTCCATAGCAACACTGACGGGGCGGCTCGGGTCGAGGCGCCGCACGAGGCGCTTCATGGTTGTGACAATGCGTGCCCCACGCTCGGTCCCTTGTTCCGGCTCCTCGTTTCCCAGCGACCATAGAATCACGCTCGGGTGGTTGCGGTCGCGGCGAATCATTTTCTTCAAATCGCTCAGCGCCCCCGGATCCGATGACATCCTCCGGGTCTCGTCCATCACCAGCATCCCGAGCTGATCGCACGCGTCCAGCAACTCTGGTGTGGGTGGGTTGTGCGACGTTCGATAGCCGTTCACCCCCATTTCTTTCAGCTTCTCGATGCGGTAGTACTGAATGCGATCCGGCAGGGCTGAACCCACACCGGCATGATCCTGATGGTTGCAGGTGCCTTTGATTTTTACCGGCTTGCCGTTCAAGAAGAACCCTTCGTCAGCGTCGAATTTAATGGTGCGGATGCCAAACGTAGTTGCGTACTGGTCGGTTGCTCTTCTGTTGTTCGCGTCCTCCACAGTGGTCAATGCACGATATAGATTCCGCTCCTCAAGGGACCACAACAGTGGATGCTGGACCTCAGTCTTGGCCACCAGGGTCAGGTTTGTCCATGGGTCGGCTTGCATAGACTGCGTTTCCACTGCGGCCGCGACGTTTCCATCCTTGTCCACGAAGCGCGAGATCACATTGAAAACTCTCGGCTCCGCACTCTGGTTTTCAACCTCGGTGCTGATCCAGACCACCGCCGCCGCGCCGTGGACTTGCGACCACACAAAGGTTCCCCAGTGCGCAATGTGGAGCGGATCGGCCTTGGTTAGCCACACGTGACGGTAAATTCCTGCGCCTTCGTAGAACCATCCCTCGCCCTGCGTCGCGTCCACGCGGACCACTAGGATATTCTTAGCGCCGTAGTTGAGGAAATCCGTTACATCATAGAAGCAAGGGGCATACCCGCTCATATTCCGCCCCAGAAAATGGCCGTTAAGGACCACCATGCTGTCGCGGAAGACGCCGTCGAACTCGATGGACAGCCGCTTGCCGAGATCGCTCTTCGGGATCTCGAAAGCCCGCCGGTACCAGCCGATGCTCGTGGCCGGGTAAGTCCGATCGAGCGGCTTGAAGCCGTGATTAACTATCCCAGGGTCGTTTTCGAATTCCAGTTCCACCGCCCAATCGTGTGGAAGGTCGATGACGCGCCACTTGCTGTCGTCGAATTTGTCTCGAGAGGGCTCGAAGAGTTCCCCGGATTTGGAGAATACCCCATCGCCTCCGAACCCGAAGTCTTGACCCGGGTCGCAGGCGTGCCCGAGATGGAACCGCCAGCCAAAGTCCAGGAGAAGCCGTTCTCGGGTGCTGCTTGGGTTGTCTCCAGGCTGCACGGCCGCCGGAGTCTGGCTGGATAACGTTGCGGCAGTAGTCGGGATTGCTGATGTGACTCCGGCCGAAACCGCAACACCGCTCTTCAACACCTCACGCCTGGTCCATTTACGCATCTCGCCACTCCCCTATTCACGAATAATTGCCTGCTGACAGCGCTGAGTATTATACGCTCTGTCGGCGGGAAGCCACTCTTGTTCCTTTTCCTAAGGCTGGATGTGCCTGGGCAAAACTACACCTGGCGCGGCGAAGAGTGTTGTACTCAGGGGCGTGAGTCGTTCGTTGAAAAATGCGCAGGGCAGTGAGGCAATTCTGATTTTGGATTGGCTTTCCTCTTTTTCCGGCCGCCTGCTGCCTACTGGATGAGGGCGCGCCTCGCGCCGACGCTGGGTTCGGAACGCCTGCCGGGGGGCGCACCGTTTCTCTTCCCCTTTGGAAGGATGTAGGCTATATATATGAGCCTACAATGTGCGGGTACTCGCTGTCCTTTGAGAAGTCTTGGGCTCAATTTACAGACCTAACCAAGTGGCTAAGTTGTTGATCTTACGCGCCTCGAAATCTGTCTCCGACAGACTGCTAAGGATTGTTCTTGGTACCCAGACCATTGGTAGCTTGGGCGGTGGGTTCGGGTGTTGGCATGTGGCACTGTCCCTCGAAGAAGCCTCCGGGATCAACGACGAGGCAGGGCGTGTAGATTGCGCCGAGGACCACGCCGTGTTCTTTAATCTGCAGCAACTCGGAGGCGTGGATGTTTCCTTTTATTTTCCCGGTGACGCTGATGATGCGGGTGTGGATTTCCCCATCCACTTCACCTTGATCGTGGACCACCACCGTGCCTTCGCATCTAATCTCACCCGTGAAGTGCGTATTAACGCGGATCAGGCCGGACGCGACCTTCATCTTCCCCTCAACCTCCACACCAGGCTCAAGCCACCCTACCCAGTCATCGGGGAGATCCGCCAATTGACGCCGCCGCCTGGACTTTCCAAAGCCGAATGGCATTGTTGCCTCCCACCGGGATCATTGGTTACCCCGGTTGTTCGTAACAGTAAGGTATAACGGAAATAATCAAATGTACATAGGGCAGTGTTAGTGCCTGACGATCAAGTCGTAAATCCTGTTCAAATCTTGCGCCGAAAAATAGCTGATTTCTATTTTCCCCCGGCGCCCGTCGCCAAGGATCTTGACGCGCGTTCCCAGCGTTCGTTCAAGCTCCAGTGCGGCAGCGCGAACGTTGGGATCCACTGGAGGCTTGGACACGGTTTTCTGCGCAGCCGGTTTCATTCCCCGGGACGCCACCATGTTTTCAACCTGCCGAACAGAGAGGCCCCGCTTAGCAATCATCGAGGCAAGCTGCACTTGGGCGGCTTCAGAATCCAGACCCAGGAGCGCCCGCGCGTGGCCGTAAGTGATCTCATCCTTAGAGAGCATCTCCTGGACGCCCGGCGGCAACCGCAACAGACGCAAGGTGTTAGTGACTGAAGAACGATTGATGCCCAGCCGCTCTGCAACCTGCTCGTGGCTGAGATGGTATTTTTCCTGGAGCGCCTGATAAGCGCGGGCCACATCGAGCGGGTTCAAGTCCTGACGGAGCAGGTTCTCGGTGAGAGCTAGTTCAAGGGTGTCCTGATCCGTAAGCTCGCGGATAATGGCGGGAACGGTTTCGAGGCCGGCAAGGCGGGCCGCGCGCCATCGACGTTCACCCACTACGAGCTGGTAGCGGCCCTCGGCCAGGGCGCTGAGGCGCAAAAGAATGGGTTGGACTACCCCGCTGGCGCGGATGGAGTCCGCAAGCTCTTTCAGGGAGTCTTCGGGAAAGGCGTGGCGCGGCTGAAACGGGTTGGGATCGATGCGCTCAAGGCGCACCTGCTCGAGGCCGGACGTGGCCGACTCAACGGTCTGGAGCAGGGCGTTCAGCCCCCGACCCAACGCCTTTCTGGTCATGGTTGATGACCTCCTGTGCCAGTTCAAGATAACTGGCGGCTCCCCTGCAATCGGGGTCATAGAGGAAAATCGGTTTGCCGAAACTTGGCGCCTCGGCCAAACGAACATTACGTGGTATCACAGTGGAGAAAACCTGGCCACCGAAGAAATCCCTCAAATCGTCGCGGACTTGGTGCGAGAGATTGGTGCGCTCGTCGAACATGGTGAGGAGGATTCCCTCCACCGCCAGGTTCCGGTTGTGGGAGCGCCGAATGCGAATCAGCGTGTCGAACAGCTCGGAGACCCCCTCCAGCGCGAAGTACTCGCACTGCACCGGCACGATAACGGAATCCGCCGCTACGAGCGCGTTCAAGGTGAGCAGGTCAAGGGCTGGAGGACAGTCAAGGAGGATGTAGTTAAACTCGTCGCGGAACCCTTCCATCCTTTTCCGTAAGGCTTTTTCGCGCTCGGGGCGGTCCACAAGCTCGATCGTCGCTCCAACCAAGTTTTTGTCTGACGGAATGAGGTGAAGTCCCTCAAGCGCGCACTTCAGGACGAGTTCCCTAAGAGGCACATCGAGCATCAGCGCATGGTATAGGGTCCGGCGCGAGGGATCTTTGGGGAAACCCAGGCCTCCGGTTGTGTTGGCCTGGGGGTCGCAATCCATGACCAATGTCCACATGTCGCGGCTCGCAAGCGCGGCCCCCAGGTTGATGGCAGTAGTCGTCTTTCCGACACCGCCCTTTTGATTGGCGATTGCGATGACTCGTCCCAAAGGTTCCAACCCGAAGAAAGTCAAGGTGAATTTATCAAAGGCCGGGGAATTACGCAAGCAAAAGGCACGAGGTGCAGGGTCGCGTCAAGGTGCCCGAGGGGTAACATCCGAAAGCGGCTCTGCCGCCTGATGTGCGGAAAGGCTTCGCCTTTCCGAGGGCTTCCACCCTGACTAACCTCCTCGGCTCGGCTGGAAGGCTGAGCCTTCCAGCCGAGCCGAGGAGGAGAAGGGACGCGGTTTGCGCCGGAAAGCCGGAGGCTTTCCGCATCCCGCGTGCGCGGGACGGCAGAGCCGCTTTTTCCGCGACTTTGACGCGACCCTACACGGGGTGTTCCACGTGAAACATGCCCTGTGGGAGGCGCCTCCCGGCATCGCCTCTTTCACCCCGAATGACATCCTCAAAACGTTTTCTTCCCCCACCAAATTTCCCCTTGCCCGCCGCTCGGCAAACTGATTCTCCCCACCTCTTTGATCCCGCCGTGAATGTGGCCCACCTCACTGGCCTGATGGTGGCTGAGCCAGAGGAAGATCTCTCCCCCGGATTTCAGGCAGCGCCAGGCCAGTGGCAGAAGTTCCTCCAGATGCCCCACCGCTCGCGCCGTTACCCCATCATAAACCAGCGGTGACTGGCCGCAAGCAAAATCCTCCAGGCGCTCTCTGCGCACTTCAACGAAATTCATTCCACAAACTCGGGCCACCTCTTTGAGGAACGCCCGCTTCTTGGCGACCGGTTCCAGAAGTGTCACCGACAAGTCCGGGAAGATGATCTTCAAGCTCAAGCCAGGAAACCCCGCCCCGCTTCCGATATCCAATAGCCTGCCGTTCAACCCCACCCAACGGCCCAGATAGAGACTTTCCCCAAAATGCCGGGTAACACAACTTTCCCAGTCACGGATGCCCGTCAAGTTAATCTTCTTGTTCCAGCGCAGGAGCAATTCGAGATAAGCGATCAATTGGCTGATTTGATCGCTACTAAGGTTGAGTCCGAACGGTTCGAGCAACTGGCGGACAGTGGCCTCGTCCAGCATCTCCAGCCGATTCTAAAGGTTTTGTAGGGACTGCGCAAGGGGGTTGCGGCCCAGTTGTTTCACGTGGAACAGATCTTCAATCCATCCGCAACGGCATAACTCCCTTTCTTTTGAGCAACATTCCTGGATTTTAGTGCTAACTGCCTTTTTTTCATAGACATTCGCGCTTTCGTCTCCGTTTTCCACAGCGACCCTTTGTTTTCATAGACATTCCCGCTCTGCTCGTTCATTTTTTGAGCCTACATTGTTGGCGGTGAGGCACAGGCAGCGACATATTGTCGGATGGAAAGAAAAAATGACGAAGCCATCTGTGGAGCCTCTTCGGTCATGGCGTAACGGCCTCGCACCATTCACTAGGCTATTATATTAAGCATAGCTTGTCAAGACTTTTTTCTGGCAGGAAGCGGCTGGCGCCCTCGGCTGGGCCGGGCGAGCAGGGCTTAGATACTCCACTGGCCTAGTAGTAGCGCAATGCTGAATATTCCCAAGGTCGGCTTGGCGAATGGTGAGAAAAGAATGGTGCGGAGGGCCGGAATCGAACCGGCACGTCCCTTGCGGGACAAGGGATTTTAAGTGCTCTGCGTGTGTTAGTAAGTTGCTGGTAATAGAGCTGGTTAATTTGGCGAATTGTGAAAGTGTGTAAGGAAGTGTGTAAGTTTTCTCCCCTCTCCTCGCCTTCCATTGCTGATTGCCTTGGTGCATGCCGGATTGCTGGCATGCCAGCATGCTAGCCGTGGTTATCCTTGTAATATTTCCAGACTTCGGCAAACAGGTCGTTGGCGTCGCGGTCGTGGGCGAGCGCATAGGCTTTGAAATCACGCCGCTCGTCGGCGGAGATTTTGAGCTGCAAGGGCACCTTGTCGCCGGTGGCGGCCTTGGCGAGATTGCTGACGGTGTCGGCGGCCTTGGGTGGTTCGCCCTTCCGTGATGGTTTGGACAGGCTGCTGATGTCGGCCATTAGGCGGCCCTCCTTCCGTTGATGGCGTTGACGATGCTCTGCGCGACAATGTCGGCGCGAAGGTTGAGACTTTTGTGCGAGGTTTCCGTGAAGGTCTTGCCCTTGTCTGTGGCGCGGCGGTAGCCGGTGCAGTCCGGGACTTCGCCGTCCAGCACGCGGTATCCGGCCTTGGCGATGTATTCGCGGGCGTCGCGGATTTCGGCCTGGCTGTCCCCTACCCTCCAAAGAACGAAGAAAAGTTTCTGGTGTGCCACGCCGGCCTTTGTCAGTTCATGGGCGAGCAGGATTTGCGGCCGGAGGTCGTCGTTCGACAGGCCGGTCGGCAGAAGGACGATGTCGGCGGCTTTCGCCATGTCGCGCGTCGCGGCGCTGGCGGCGGGCGCCCCGTCCATGATGAACAGGTCGAAGTGATCGGCGTCCTTGAGGGCCTGCGTGACGCTGGCGAAGGTTTCGGCCCTGATCTCCGGGCTGACCTTGTTGGCGGCCCTTTCCCGGCACCAGTGAAAGCTGGTGCCCTGCTGGATATCCATATCGGCGATCTTGACGTTCCAGCCCGCGTTGGCGAATTCACGGGCGATCAGGCGGGCGCAGCTTGACTTGCCGACGCCGCCCTTTTGCGAGGCAATAGCGATCTTGAGGACCATGCGGGGATACTCCGGTTGGTTGGCGGGAAGCATGCCGGGAGGCGAGAATGATGGCATGCCGTACTGCGAGCAGCCTAGCATGCTGGCATGCTTTGTCAAGAGGAGCGGCGACGGGTTTACTCGTCGCCGTCATCGCCGCCGGGGGTCAGCTCCAGACCGATGGCGTTCATGCCGGCCGTGCGCAGTTCCTCCAGATCCCTGACAGCCTGGTTATGCTCCTGGATCACTTCCTGATGGGCCTGAAGGGTGGCTTCCAGAAGGTTCATAATCCGCTCGGGCGGCCGGTCGGTATTCAGCACATGGGCAATCTGGTTGAGGTTTGAGCCGGACTTTCCCAGTTCGGTCTCGCTGGACTTGAGGGCGTCGCGGGCGCGGGCGAGTTCGGCAAAGAACTGCATCATGAGCTTGTCAACGGCTTTGGCGCGGCGCGTGCGGGGCAGCGGAATCTTCAGCAGGGCATTAAGGGTGAGGGCGGACAGGGACTGGCCGTGCGCTTCAGCCATCGTGCAGAGGGCGGCGTGATGGGCGGGGGTGCAGTTGACCTTGACGCGCTTTGTGGTCCGGCGCCGTTGACTGCCGCTACGGCTTCTCATAAGCACCTCGCCTCCCATGCCGCGCACCGTCCAGTGTGCGCGGTGGCTGACCGGCCCAGGTCAGCCCGGAGCCGCGCCAGGCGGCGGGCGTCTGCCCACAGACGCATAAGGCGCCAGCCAGGGCGCCGCGTCCCCGGCCAAGGGGACCATGCGCGCGTCCACCCCGCGCCGGGGGTGGCGGGATTTTCAACGGGCAGAGCCCTTGAACCGGGGGGATGCAACGGGGGCCGGAATCGCCCCCTTGCCAAGTTGAGCGAGGCTTGCCGAGCGGTGGCGCGTGACCCACGCGCACAACTTGCGAGCGCAGCGAAGTCGCCTTTTCTCCGCCCGATAAGCCCGGCGCCTGGACTTTGGACCTCATGGCTTTACAGAACAGCATCATAGCGAATTCCTCCCCCCGATGCCAGAACTATCTACGGTCCAAAGCGGTTAACAAACGGTTAAAGTGCCGGAGCCGAGAACCCAACGCTGCCGTCCCTTGAGCGAAGAGAGCCCATAGGATAATCGGGAAAATTGTTGTTGCGTTTCCGCTTTCGCCGTATAATCGTTTTTCCCCTCTATGAGCATGCGCATTGCAACGGCGGAGTGGGCCGATCCTGCATTGGTCGAGGAAAGCTATGCCTACCGCGAGGGCACAATCTGGCTGGGGCGCTCGGCCAGTGAACAACCGGTTCCGGTGGGCTACAGCGACGACCGCCACGTCTGCGTGGTGAGCGGTTCGCGCGGTGGCAAGGGAACGACTTCAATCGTTAATAATTTAGTCCTTTGGCCGGGATCGATCTGCGTGGTGGACCCAAAGGGCGAAAACGCCACGATCACGGCAGGCCGCCGGGGCAGGGGCTCGGAGCATTGCAAGGGACTCGGCCAGGCCGTCCAAGTTCTGGACCCGTTCAAGGCATCCCAGGTGGACGACTCCCTCCGGGGACGGTTCAACCCGCTCGATGCACTGGACCAGGCCAATGAGGAAACCGTCGACGAAGCCGGGCGGATTGCCGACGCCGTGGTTGTCATCCACGAAAGCAATGATCCGTTCTGGGATGAATCCGCCCGCGCCATGGTCAAGGGCCTGATCCTTCACGTCCTGACGGCGCCGGAATACAAAGGGCGCAGAAACCTGATTACGGTGCGCAAGCTCATCACGCGGGGCGATTGGGAATCGGTCGAAGCACTCCGGGCGGCAGGAGAGAAGGATATTCCGCCCGCCCATGGGCTGCTGTGGACCGGCCTTGCGAACAACCCGGCTTTTGACGGTCTGGTCGCCGGCATCGGGGATTCCTTCACCAACATGCTCCTGAATTCGCCCAAGCAGTTTGAAAGCGTCCTTCAGGTGGCAAACCGTAACACCGAGTTCATCGACAGCCCGGCCATGCAGCGGTGCCTTGAGGCGTCGGATTTCCAGCTTTCCGAGCTGAAGACCCGCCGCGAGGGGCTGAGCGTCTATCTGTGCCTTCCGCAACGGTTCATGAGCACGCATTACCGGTGGCTGCGGATGATGATCGCCCTGACCGTCACCGAAATGGAGAAGGTGAGGGGCAAGCCTGCGGCAGGTCATCCGGTCCTGATGGTGCTGGACGAATTCGCGGGGCTGAAGCGGATGGAGGTCATTGAGAACGCGGTCGCTCAGATCGCCGGGTACGGTATGAAGCTGCTCTTCGTGCTCCAGAGCCTTGAACAGCTCAAGGCGGTTTACAAGGACAATTGGGAAACTTTTCTCGCCAATTCCGGCCTCAAGGTTTTTTTCAACCTCGAGGACAACTTCTCGCGCGAGTACGTCTCCAAGCTGATCGGGGAAACCGAAGTGATCCGCGAGGTGCGGTCGGCGAGTGACAGCACTTCGGAATCCGAAAGCGTGTCACACAGCACGTCGCGCTCGCAGTCGGAAAGCCGGGGGCGGTCTTCGTCGTCAGGAACGTCGAAAACGGACGGGACAAACAGCTCCGTCAGCACCGGGAAATCATGGGGCATTAACAGTTCCAGAAGTCGTTCACAGAATTACACCTATGCGCAGGGCATAATTTTCCGCCGTTACGACAAGGAGAGGATCGGGGACAGCCGGAGCCAGTCGGAGGGTGAATCCAGAGGCTGGAACAAGGGCGAGTCGCACGGGGTGTCTCACGGCACGTCGCGCTCGCAGACGGACGGGACTTCAGAGACGCGGGGGACAAGCATAAGCGAGACGGAAGGGATCACGCGCGGCACTTCGCAATCCCGCACGGATGGCACGAGCGAAACCATTCAGAAGCGCGCGCTTGTCACCCCCGATGAGATCGGGCAGGTTTTTTCGCGCATCGATGAGCGGGCGCATCCCGCCTATCCCGGCCTGGCGCTCGTGGTGATTTCCGGGTCGCGCCCCGTGGCCTTGCGGCGCGTGAATTATTACGAGGACTACCAGTTTATGGGGCTCTTCGACCCGCATCCGGATCATCCTTTCACGGGGCCGAAGGAGCTGACGATTGAAGGCCGGATGCTGGGTCTGTCGCTTGCCGATTTCGGCCTTCGCCTCGGTGGCTGGTCGATCACGGCGGGACAGATCGCGGCGGCGGGGGATGAGGGCGCGCTGGTCGTGACGGAGAGCGGAAGGGCGGCGGCGCATATCCGGGTTCCCCATGGCGGGATGGTGACGGCGGTTGAGGGTACTGGCGGCAGCGACCTGCCGCAAGGCCCGTTGTTTTCGCTGCTGTATTACGACGACGGCGCCGCTCTCATCGATCCCTTCGCTGAAATCCGCGCCCTTTGTGCCGCCAGCCTCAGGCCCAAGGAGATTGCCGCTCCCAGGAAACACAGAACGAGGGCCGTTGTCTTCGCCTCGCTTGCCGCCGTTCTGATCCTGGCCATCACTGTGGCGGTCATCAAGGATCACGCGGGTTCCGGTTCGATAAGTGCGGTAAATCCGCCGGCGGGCGATGTCCGGCCCAAACCCGCCCCGCCTGTGCCGGGTAACCCGGCGGTCAATGTCCCGCCTCAACCGGTTCCCTCTGTGCAGGATAATCCGCCTGCCAATGTCCAGTCTCAACCCGCGCCACAAGCTCCCGTTTCGGCACCTGCGCCGCCTGCTCCCGATGACGATCCGATTGGACCTGGCGGAGACATTGTGGTTCCGCCCTGGGCCAGAATGAATGTCTGCGTGCCGCGCAACCTGGTTGAAGAGGAGCGCTGGCAGTCGCCTGATCGGGACAGCAAGATGGACAAATTCAGGAACGCCGTGCGCGATTTCATGCTGGCGGACAACAATCCGCGTGCGGAGTATGTAATCAGGGGCGACGCGTTTGAGAAGTTCGATCCTTCGGATGGCAATGTGCGCGGGCTCATCGATCTGATTTCCGCAGGAGACCCATGCCCGGCCAGCTACGATAGCTACAAGCTGGGCAACTAGCGATCCTACCGTTCCCGGTCGCGCTCGTGATCGTGGGATTTGCCCTGCCGGGCCTTGAAGGCTTCCTGTGCTTTTCTCGCCGCCTCTATTCGCGCGTCGGCGTTATCCCGTTCTTTTCCCAGCTTGGTTGCGGCGGCATAGCGGTCAGGTGTCTGCCGCATGGGGCCGCTCGGGGTAGGCCGGAGAACGGGCGCGTCCTCCCGGACCATCTGCGACCCTGCAGGCGGCTTTTCCGCCTCGGTTTCCTTCTGTTTCTGGTTGTCGTTCTGCGCCCGGACAAACTGCTCCTTGAGGCTGCGGGCGCGCTCGAGGGCGCTTTCCTCGTGGTGGAGCCCCTCGACGCTCTTGGCGAAGGACGTGGACCGGTCGGCCATAGGCTTTCGATTATACCACACAGAACATAGGAAAAGGCGGCGGCCCTTGCGAGCCGCCGCCTTGCGGGTTATGACGGGTTGGTGAAGTTTCCTTCGTCGTCGATATAGGGACCGTCGTCGTCAACCGTTGTTTGCGGCCCGGCTTCCTGTTTGGCCTTCGGCGGCATCAGGACCAGCTTGCCGTTGACCGGCAGCGCGTCGAGATACTGCACGAAGCCGTTTCCGGTTTTGGTTGGCCAGATCGTTCCGACCTTGATGAAGTGCGATTTGCGGCCCTTGGTACCCTCGCGGACGGCGAAGACTTCGTATGCGGGTTGTTTTTTGTTCGTAGTCATGTCGTTTTCCTTTTCTGTTAAGCCCGGCGTCATTGCCAGTCTTGTGAATCCCGCAGGGCGTCGAGACTGACCGGGACGCAAGAAAAGAAAACGGAGGGGCTGCGCCCGCCGGGGACAGCCGTTTTTTTACTTGGCGCGCAGCGCGAACGTCCATCGAGGGCAGGATTGGCGTTCAAATTCACAGTAAAGGCTGGTCAATAGATCCCGGCTGACGAAGGAAAACGATTTGGACACGGCCGCGCAAACGAAGCCGTTAACCGGGCGATAATCCCGGAGGGTTAAAATAGCGCGGATGGGATGGAAGATCGAAGAGGACGGCGGAGCGGTGTACGGGCCTATCGTGGTCCAGCGCGCGGCCTATGAGGCGGGGATGAAGCTGATCGAGGATGAACGGGCGGGCAGGCTGGGCGGCGACAAGTGTTTCTGGGCGGCGGAAATGAGGGCGGAGGGATGCAAGGCGGAGGGAGACGAAGAGGGGGCCGCGTTCTGGCGGAAGGTTCAGGCGTTCGCGTATGAACGGGACGTATGCGCCGACAGGGGAACGAAGATCGTCATTCTGGACGAAGGCCAGGTTTACCGGGAGGGCGACGAAGACAGACCCGGCGCGATCATCCTGTGATCGTTAAAAGGGACGCAGTACAGGCGGGGCCGGTCCGCGCCTGTCGTATTCGTCGGCGGCGCAGGGATAAGGGTTTTCTATAAAGAGGTTGTAGTCGGATACGGTCTTGCCATCGCGGAAGGCAATTAACGGATGGCCGTCGGGATCGATCAGGGGAATGTAGAAATCAATCGCGGCGGCATTGTCTATCCCCTGTTCATGGTGCAGCCAGAACTTGACCTGTGTAAACATGGCGAGCTTTTGCTTCATCGTGTGGCGTCCCGCGAGCGTGACCTTCAGCCGGTCGCTTCTGGCGTTGCCTATCGGCGGTTTCCTTACAAGCTGGAGCAGCATGACAAACCCCTTGTTAGATTGCGGTTTTAATCCATCGTACAACCTGTGCGTTAAAAATCAGTAAAATTGTTTTCCTTCTTCGTCTTGTCCCGCAGGTGCCTTTTTGAGAATGGACGCTGCCCGAAGTCATCCGTCCGGTCAACCAACAGACCGCGCCGAGTGACCGTGCAATTGGTTGACAGTCCGTCTGCCTGTCGTGCGGACGCTTCCTCATGAAAGGCCCCATGCCGGGGCCGCGAACAGAGGAGGAAAACGATAATGAAACTGATCTCAAACCACGAATTGCAGAAACGTAGCGAAAGCGAATTGTCCGCGTTGTTCTGCACGGTGTCAAAGGGGCTGGTCCGCACGGTGAGGGGATCGCCGGAGCGCCGCAACGCCCTCGCCTCGCTGGAAAATATCAGCCGGGCGCGGGTGGCGCGCATGCTCGCATGCCGCCCTTGAGGAGGGCGACCGGGGGCTTCAGCGCCCCCGGTCGCCGGGATCGCGGTCCTTATCGTGTCCGCGCTGCCGCCTTTCCAGATCGGCCTTGGTTTCGCGGGCCTGCTCCAGCTTGTAGGGATCAGGGGCGGGGGACTGCTCCTGGCCGCCGGCGGAAGGCTGTTTGGCGGCCTTGGCCCGCTCGAAAGCGGCTTGCAGGTCACCCTTTGTGACGGGCTGTTTCCCGACAAGAGCGGCGGCGAAATCCCGCACGGCCTGCCCCTTCCGCGCGGCGCGGCTGTCGCCTTCGCCCTTGCGGATATCAAGCCCCTGCGCGGCGCGGTCGAATTCCGGCTTGAGCTGCGATTCCGGTAAAACCCTGCCGCCGGCAATGATCTCGCGCGCCATTTGGAATTTCTGCCGCTTCAGCGCGATCTCCAGGGACTGGCGCTCGCGGGTTTCCACGGCGGCCAGGCTCGCGTATCGCCGTTCCATCTCCTGACGATCACGGCCATGCCGGCGATCGAGGGCTTCACGATCCGCCTTGTGCGCCCGCTCGCGCGCGGCGTCCTGCCTGCCGTGGCGGGCGGTTATATACGCCTGAATGCCGGTGATGCGGGAGAGGAACGCAATCATGCCGCGCGGCTGCTTTGCGGCGCGCGCGGCCAGCACACCGTCTTTCTCGGCCCTGTGCAGGTCGAGCAAGGCCCGGCGCTCGGTTTGAATGCGCTTTTCCATCTCCGCGCGCTTGAGATCAAGCCGGGAGCGGCGTTCTTCATGCCGGCGGCCCAGTTCCTCGCGCCGGGCCTGCGGCTCTTCTTTCCCTGCCGCCTGTTCCTTCTTGCCTTGCAGCGCGGCGGCGCGGGCGGTTTCAACGTCGCGCAATTTGCCGAGGGGATAGTCGGCGCCAAGAAAAGCCTTAACCTCGTTCGAGCGCATGCCCTCGATCTGGCGGTAAAGGCTGTGAACCTCGCCGGCATGGTCGACGACGACATAGCGGCCGGAATCGCCATTGGCCAGGTGATAGCCCTTTTCCTCAAGAGCCTTGACGAAAGCATGGGGGTCTTTGTTGTGTTCCTGCCAGACGGCGGTGATCGCTTTTATGCGTTCTTCCCTGGATATGCCGGAGCGTTCCTGCTGCTGTTTTTCTTGCAGATTGGATTGCTTGTCTTTCTGATTGTTGTGGCCGTTTTTCTGCATGCCGGGCGGCAGGGGGAGGCCGTGATCGCGGGCGAATTCCCGCGCGACGGCTTGCAGCTTGAACCTGTCATGGGCCATGTGGACGGCCTTGCCGGCGCCGGGATCGATGCGGGACCAGATGGCGTGACAGTGCTGGCGGCCGTTCTTGGTGTGGAACACGACAGCGCGGGGTTGCCCTACCAGCTTCAGGCTGCGCTCGGTGCGGGCGATGAAGTCGAGGTACTGTTCGCGGGTGAGGTCGTATTTGGCCAGGTCCGGGTTAACGGACAGGGAGTAAAGGTATTTGCGGCACTTCGTCGCCCTGGACTGCGCGTACCATTCATGAAAGGCGCCGTGGAGATCCTGGGCCACAGATCCACGCAGGTCCAGCACTTCGACATTCTTGTTGTCGAACTGGTTGAGCAAGTGCGTGGCGAGCTGGCGGCCGCCGCCCCGTTGATTTCCCTTCGGAATCATATGAGAAATATAGAATACCGCAGTTAACAAACGGTTGATGATGGAAAACCGGGCACAGACGGTCCCGTCATCGCCCCTCGCCGAGCAACTTTCTTTGTTTCGCCGGTCAGAATATCGGGAAAAGAGGCGGCATTATCCGGTCCCATGCCTTCTGAATGGGGTCGGTGCATTTGACGGCCCATAAAACGCGGGGTATCAGCCGGGTTTTATTTCTAAGCCTATCCTTCTGTGACAGCTTTGGCGCATCCGGTTTTATTAGCTTTTGCGGCCATCCGTGGCGGGGAATGAGGGTGGCCAGCAGCTCGATCATCAGCCCGGCGCACATGCGGGTGCCGGCGTGGATGACGGCGACCGCTATATAACCGGCGCGTTCAAGCTGGCGCAGGTAACGCTGCACGGTGCGGCGGGATTTTCTCATGGCCTTCATGAGGTATGTGACGGTAATCTCTGCCGCCCTGCTGTTGCGGTCGCGGCGGTAGACGTATTCGGCCAGCTTGCGGGCGCAGCGCCGCGCGCCGTCGGTCAGGTTGCGGTCACTGTCGATGGATGCCGCCAGCTCCGGCACGTAGGAGCCGCTGTCGCGCGGGGGTGTCAGGAGCGGTTTTTGTTCGGCGGGAAGCCAGCAGGTGCGCAGGGAGCGCATCTGGCGGGCGGGGTCGACCATTTTCGTGAGGTCACGAATATGGTCCGGGCGTGATAAGAGCATGGTTTCCTCCTGTTGTTACGGGAAAACCAGCCGGGGAAAGGGCGCACACAACCGTATGCAAAATTTCTCTTGCATCCGGTTTTGATTTCTGCGAGGGTGGGATTGTCACGTCGCCACCCCCGCAGTTTTCTTTTTAAGAGCCCGCCCTTCCCGGCGGGTTTTCTATTTCGGTTTCATTGTTTCCTCTTGAAGTCGCGTAAAGGCAGCCCCTGAATCGCGGGCCATGTGAGAGTCTGCCCGAATAACCATGCCGTGGCAAGGGCATGAAGAAAAGCGGCTTTACGCCGCCTCCCGTTCCCGCAGGCGGGCGCGGGCAGTGCGGTGGTGGTCAGGGTCAAGCTCGATGCCGATGAACCGGCGGCCCAGATCATGCGCGGCGACAAGGGTTGAACCGGAGCCCGCGAACGGGTCGAGAACGGTGTCGCCCGGCTTAGTGAACGCGCCGATCAGGGTTTTCAGCGGCTGCACGGGCTTCTGCGTCGGGTGAAGGCGGTTACCGGAATAGTGCCAGTCGATGACATCCGGCGGCGGGCGATCGGGGAAAGGCGGGAAGCCCTTGGCCAGCAGGTAGGCTTGCTCGTGGGTGTAAGACAGGTGCCGGGCGCTCGACGCATAGCGCTTGCGGAAAACGATATGCCCGGCGATGCGGAAACCGGCTTCGCGCCAAGCGGTCATGAATACATCGGTCTTGTTCCAGCCGTAGAAACTGACGCACAGGCTGTCGGGCTTCAGGACGCGGAGAATCTGCGCGAAGGCGGGTTTGAGCCATGCGTCGTTGTCATCGTTGATGACACGGCGGCCGGAGCGGTCATGGTACCGGACGAGATAGGGCGGATCGGTCAGCACGAAATCGACGCTGCGCGCGGGCATGTGGGCCATGACATCGATGCAGTCGCCGCAGGTGACGGCGTTGAGCATTTGCGAGAAAAGGCGGTTCATATGCGCCTCGCTTTCTTGCCGGCTTGGAAACCAGCCTTGTAGGCTTCTGCGAGCGCCGCGCGGACACCCCATACGGACACATCGTGGAAGTCGAGAGAATCGCTATGCCTGGTTTCAAGAGTAACCAGATGCAGATGCCGCCGTGCGATTGCTTCCAGTTTTTGGATGATTGTCATTTGCGCCTCCCGTCGGCCTGAACGTCGCGGCGGAAAAGCCGGATGGCGGCTTTGACATCCTCGGACTGTTCGTCAAAAAGAATGAGCGTGCCGAGGGCGGCGAGGTGTTCGTCCTGATCGAGATAGTCGATGGCCTGTCCGAGCATGCCGCGAAGAACGTCAATCGTGGCGCTGAGGGCAAGGGCGTGGATCGGGTCTGCGAGTTTAGACATAGCTTTTTCCTTTCCTTGGTTGTTGTCGATGGCGAGGAAAGGGCCGGACGAATAGCCTGCGCGTGTCCCAAGGTTCTGTTCGTTCGCGGAGGGTCCGCGCGTTCGGGCGCGGAAACCGTGAACGAAAGAACCTATGGACGGGACACGAAAGGCGCGTCCGGCAAGGTGAGCCTGAAGATGACAACAAGCCACGGAAAGAGAAAGGTCTGATCGCTCCGCAGCGATCTGGGACGATCCTCCGCGCTGCTGAGGGCAGCGGACGGGCTTCGCGATTTTCAGAAAAGAGACAACTGGCGGGAGTGTGACAGGTAGGCTTTGAGGGTTTCGATCATACGCTGCGCGAGGGCGGACTGGTTTTGCGGTGCATAGCCTTTCCAGTCCCGGACACCCTCGAAGGTGGCGATGAGCTTGTTGATGCCGGCGGCGGCGGCTTCGTCGCGCGTGGTGTAGGCGGTGCGGTTCCAGACGGAAGGGGATGAACCTCCGCCGCCCTGGGGGTACCAGTAGCTCGTCGAGACGGCGTGCCAGCCGTTCGGCGCGACGGCGATCCGCAGTTCTCCGTACCAGGATTTCTGGCCGTCAAGCTGGATGCGGATGGTTTCGTCGCGCTCGAAAACGCCGCAGTCGTTGCAATCGGCGCCGCCCCACAAGGCCTGCAATTGGCGCAGGGCCTCGTCGGAAGCCCAATATCGCAGGCCGTAACGATCGCGTATGTCGTCAATCTTTTCGGTCAGGTCGATGACTGTCATGGCGTGGCTCAAGGCTCGGTGAAGCTGGCGACGGTGCCCCCGTGGCCGCAGCTGCCGCAATAGGCGGCACTGCTGTCTGTCCATTCCTGATCGCTATTGGCGGCTTCAAAAATGTCAGTGCCATCAAGACAGAGGCGGACCCAGACCGTTGCGGCGATGTCTATGCGGCTCGACGATCCGCAGCGGGGACATTTCATGCCGTAGTCGTTGTGGAGTTCGCCGCTCATTGCGCCCTCCGTACGTTCTGTATGGCTTTCAATGCTTCGTCGGTAGAAATGCCGGGGTCGTTGATGTCGGCAAAACCGATGGCTTTGACCAGATGTTCCAAAGCTTCCATCAGTTCGTAATGGCTGTTGCAGGCGCGGAGGATGAAGGCGGCATTGGCCGTGTTTTCATCCTTGGGCCGGGACACGGCGTCGCATGAACAGATGGCGATGATCTTGTTCTTGCCGAGCGGTTCGCCGGCGGACCAGATGCCAGTGCCGGAATCCGATGCTTTCCACGGCAGGGGCGTGTGCGGGGTGCTACTCATGGCGCCCTCCCTGGGTCCAGAGGGCCAAGGTCAAGAAATTCCGCGAAGATGGTTTCGTCATGGTCGGTGACCTCGACGATGCGGCGGGTGATGACGTTCTGCTCGTCCGGGTTGATGCTGTCGTTTTCCATCGTGTAGCTCCTTTTCTGTCTGGTTGCTCTCAACGTGGGAGTCGAGGGGACCGGGCGGACAAGACGGGAAGTCACACGGCCTACACGGAATCTCGGAGCGGGCCGGCCGTTGACTTCCCGGCGCGCCCGGTCAGGCTCCCATGATTGTTGAGGGCAACCGGATAAAGGGCGATGACGGTCAGGCGGCGGGGCGGCGGACAGGCAGGGGGGAAGGCCCTGTCTTCAGCCGAAAACCAGGCATTAACGAAATGTTCAGTATTGGGGGGATATGGTGGGCCACATTGGAGAGGGCGGTGCAGCACGGATTTCGCAGGAGCAGGGTTGGCCGTGTGTCGATACGGGTGCAGTTCAACCAGCTTGCCCTGTTTACGGATGGTGTCCTGGAATCGGCAGCGGAAGAAGCAGCGGAGGTTGCCCATGAAGGAAATGAAGGAACGGACAGCGCTCGGAGAAGCGATCCTCAAGCACTGGCGGGAGCATTGCCCGCAGATGGTGCGGGATCTGGAAAAGGAGAATCGCCTGGACCAGGCGGTGTTCGAGACGCAGGAGAGGACGGGCGACTTGCTGTACGAACTGGTGTCGGTGAAGAAGATGGACTATCACGCGGCGTGGGAGCTGGCGGCGCAGGAGTGGGCGCTGCCGGGCGAGGAGAGCCCGGCGGCGGGCCATCCCCCGTCCGGGACATCGAGGTCCGGGAAGTCGAGGCCAGGGAAATCCAGGTCAGCGACATCGAGCCGGAACCGGCCGCGAGGCCGCCGCCGAGGGACTTCCGGATAACCGGTGCGCACAGGATCGGGCAGGGCGGGCTGAAGGAAAAGGCCCGCGATAACATCGCCGCCATCCGCACGCTGAGGCTCATTGAAGACGAAGGCCGCGAGCCGAGGGAAGCCGAGAAGGCTGTGCTCGCCCGCTACAGCGGCTGGGGCGCTCTGTCGAATGTTTTCCATCCCTATCCGCGCAGTGACTGGGAGGACATCGCCCGCGAAATACGCCAGCTCCTGACTCCTGAGGAATATGACTCGGCGCGCGGCTCGACGCCGAATGCCCATTTCACGTCGCCGATGGTGATCGGGGCGATGTGGGAGGCCATGGAGCGCTTCGGGCTTGGCGCGAGCGCGCAGATACTTGAGCCGTCGATGGGCGTCGGGCATTTCTTCGGGCTGATGCCGGAATATCTTCTGCCCGGCTGCCGCCGGACGGGCGTCGAGCTCGACGGCATCACGGCGCGGATCGCGAAGCAGCTCTATCCGGACGCCGCCATATTCGCGAAGGGCTTCGAGGAAACGGCTCTGCCGGATAATTTCTTCGACGCGGTGATCGGCAACATCCCTTTCGGAAACTATTCGGTGCATGATCCCGCCTACCGTCATTCCCCGGTGACGCGGACGATACACGATTATTTCCTGGCGAAGTCGCTCGACAAACTGCGGCCGGGCGGGGTGATGGCCCTCATCACCAGCCGCTACACGATGGACAAGCAGGATTCGACGATGCGGCGGTATCTCGCGGAGCGCGCCGATCTGGTCGGCGCCATCCGGCTGCCCGACACGGCGTTCAAGGCGAACGCGGGAACGGAAGTCACAACCGACATTCTGTTTTTCCAGAAACGAGGACCGGGAAACCCCCAGTCCCGCCAAGGCGGGACAGCTTCTTCAGAAATCGCGCCTTCGCGCGGGCGCGGCGAAGCGTGGCGGGAACTGGCCAGCATCACCACGCCGGACGGCGATCTTTCCGTAAACGAGTATTTCGGGCGTCATCCGGAGATGATGCTGGGCGAAATGCGGCTCGAAGGCACGATGTACCGGGACCGCGAGCCGACGCTGGCGGGCGAGCTGTCGCCCGAGCGTCTGAAACAAGCCGTGGCATCGCTGCCCGAAGGCATCTGCGCGGACCGCCATGCGGGACCCGGAGAGCGCGCCCGTCCGCCGCCGGAGAACAAAGACCTGGCGGACGTGGACGCGGCGGATGTTAAGGATGGGGCTTATGCGATCCGGGACGGGCTGCTCGCGATCCGCCGGGGGGCCATATTCGAGACGGCGAAAGTGCCGGGTTCGGTGGCGTGGCGCATCCGGGCCATGCTGGCGGTGCGGGACGCCATCCGCGCCGTGTTCCGCACGCAGCTCGACGATGCGCCCGAGGAGCGCATTGCCGGGGCGCGGCGACTGCTGAATGACATCTACGATTCCTTTGTCAGCCGGTACGGGCCGCTGTCATCCCGCGAGAACGTCAAGGCGTTCGCCGGCGATCCCGACCAGCCCTTATTACTCTCGCTCGAAACCTACGATCCCGAGAGCAAGCGCGCCCGCAAGACGGCCATTTTCGAGCGGCGGACGCTGGAGCGCTACCATCCGGTCACGCATGTCGAGACGGCGGCGGAAGCGCTCGCCGTTTCCCTGAATGAGACCGGAGAGATTCACTGGCCGCGCATGGAGCAGGTGACGGGCCGCCCCGCGCGGGCGTTGCAGCGCGAGCTGGGGAGCCTCGTCTATTGCAATCCGGAGGGCGGGCAATGGGAAACCGCCGACCGGTACTTAAGCGGCGACGTGCGGCGCAAGCTGGGGGTGGCCACAGCGGCTGCCGGGATCGACCCGTCTTTCGGGCGCAACATCGAGGCGCTGAAAGCGGTACAGCCCGCCGATCTGGAGCCCGGCGACATCGAGGCCCGGCTCGGGTCCTCGTGGATTCCGGCGAGCGACATCCGGGACTTCGTGGCCGGGCTACTGGACACCGCTCCCCGCAACGTGCGCGTGGCGCACGCTCCGGCAATCGCCACCTGGACGGTCGAGATCGACGGCGGCGAGAAGTTCAGCGTCGGCAACACGACGACGCACGGGACGGCGCGGTTTCGCGCATCCGAGCTGATCGAACAGGCGCTCAACGGCCGCGTGCCGACCGCTTATGACCGGCAGCCGGACGGGTCGCACGTCATCAATCAGCAGGAGACGGTGGCCGCGCGTGAAAAGCAGCAGCAGTTGAAGGACCGCTTCCGGGAGTGGATCTGGGAGGACAGCGCGCGGGCCGCGCGGCTGGCCCGCGACTATAACGATCAGTTCAACAATCTGCGCCTGCGTACGTTCGACGGCGCGCATCTGAGCCTTCCGGGCATGAACCGGGAGTATCTGCGGGACGGAGACCTGTCCCGCCACCAGAAGGACGCCGTCTGGCGAATCGTGCAAAGCGGCAGCACGCTGCTCGCCCATGTCGTCGGGGCCGGGAAAACCTGGACCATGGCGGCGTCCGCCATGGAAATGCGCCGTCTGGGGCTCGCGAAAAAGCCGATGTTCGTGGTGCCCAATCATCTGGTCGAGCAATGGGGCGCGGAGTTTCTCAAGCTCTATCCGCAGGCCCGCCTGTTCGTTGCCGGGCGGGAGCATTTCGCGGCGGGCAACCGGCAGCGGGCGATGGCCCGGATTGCGAGCGGGAACTATGACGCCGTGATCGTCTCGCACCGCTCGTTCGAGTTCCTGCCGGTGTCGGACAAGCTGTTCAAACGCTTTGTTGAGGAGCAGGTCGAGGAGCTGGAGGCGGCGATCCTCGAGGCCAAAGCGGGGAAGGATGATAACCGGCGGCTGGTGAAGGAACTGGAGAAAGCGAAAAAGCGCTTCGTCGCCAAGCTCAAGGAGCGCGCCGACCGCGAGGGAAAGGACAATGCGCTCACCTTCGAGGAGCTGGGCGTGGACCAGATCTTCGTCGATGAAGCGGATTTGTACAAGAACCTGTTCTACATCACGAAAATGAACCGCATCGCGGGATTGCCGAATTCGGAGAGCAACCGGGCGCTCGACATGTACATGAAGACGCGGTATGTGCGCGAGACCAGTGGCGGGCGGGGCGTCGTGTTTGCGACCGGCACGCCCATCTCGAACACCATGGCCGAGATGTATACGATGCTGCGCTATCTTGCGCCTGATCTCCAGAAGGAGCGCGGCGTGGCGCATTTCGATGCGTGGGCCGCTAATTTCGCGGAAGCCGTCACCGCCCTCGAACTGGCGCCGGACGGCTCGGGCTACCGTATGCACACGCGCTTTGCGAAATTCATCAACCTGCCCGAGCTGCTCTCCATGTTCCGCACCTTCGCCGACGTGCAGACCGCCGACATGCTGAACCTGCCGTGCCCCTCGGTAGCGGGCGGCAAGCCGCAGATTGCCGCAGCCGCCGCAAGCGAACCCCTCAAAGCGTATATCAAAACTCTGACAGATCGCGCCGAACGGCTGCGCATGGCGCATGTCGATCCCACAATTGACAACATGCTGAAGATCACCGGCGACGGCCGCAAGGCCGCGCTCGATATGCGGCTGGTGGATTCCCTTGCAGAGCCGGAAGGCGATACGAAGCTGAGCCTGGCCGTGGATCGCGTCCGGAAAGTCTGGGCGGACACAAGCAGTGCGCGGTCAACCCAGCTTGTGTTCTGCGATCTCTCGACGCCGGACCCGGCGCGTTTCAATGTCTACGATGAGGTCCGGACAAAACTGATCGAGGCAGGCGTGCCGCAGGCGGAGATCGCCTTCATTCACGACGCCGACACCGATGCGGACAAGAAGCTGCTGTTCGATTCAGTGAACGCGGGCAGGGTGCGTATCCTGATCGGCTCGACGGAGAAGATGGGGGCGGGGACCAACGTGCAGCAGCGGCTGGCCGCCCTCCATCACCTCGATGCGCCGTGGCGGCCCAGAGACATCGAGCAGCGCGAGGGGCGCATTCTGCGGCAGGGCAATCTCAATGGCGAGGTGCGGATATTCCGCTACGTGACGGAAGGATCGTTCGACGCCTATATGTGGCAGACCTTGGAGACCAAAGCCCGCTTCATCCAGCAGGTGATGAACGGCCACACGTCGGTGCGCTCGGCGGAGGACCTCGACGGGGGCGCGCTCACTTACGCGGAGATCAAGGCCATCGCTTCCGGAAACCCGGCGGTCATGGAAAAGGTCAAAATCGATACGGAAATCCGCAAGCTGGACCAGTTGCGGGCGGCGCACCTCAACCAGCAGTACAGCATCCGGCTGCAAATTCGCTCGATGCCGTCCGAAATCAAGGAGAGACAGGAGAGGTTAGAGAGGCTGTCAGCCGATATCGCAACCTGCGACGGCCATGGCGGTGACGAGTTCTCCATGAAGGTTGGCGACCGGGTGTTTTTCGGGAAAGGCGCGCGCGAGGAAGGAGCGGCGGCGCTCACGCAGGCGGCACTGTCGTCGCGTGATGACCTGACCTTGCAGGTGCGGGGTGCGTTTCGCGGCTTTGAGATTCTGAGCCGGGGCAGGGGGGCGACGCTTCTCGCCGGTTCGGACGACGAGCGCCTGCCGGAGCTGTTCATCCGGGGATCGGGCATCTACAAGGCGCAGTTGAATGCGGAGAATCCCGTCGGGACCATGCAGAGCATCGAATACGCGTTGCGCAGCCTGGACAAGGCCGTGGCGGAGGAGCGGGAGCGCGCGGCCCGCGCTGAAAAGATGCTGGGGGATTTCCAGGAGCAGGCGGGCAAGCCCTTCGAGCACGAGGCGCGGCTTAAGGAGTTGCTGGGCCGCCAGGCTGAACTGAACGCGGCGCTCGATCTTGACAAGGGCGAGCGCCAGATCGCGCCGCCGGCCGGGGCCGAGGAAGGGGTGGCCGACACAGAAAGCGAAGGTCCGGCAGAACCCGGTCCGGGTGCGGCGGACTCGCGCCCGAACAGGGAAGCCCGCAGGCGGCGCGAATATGATCGCCGTGTACCGGACAGCAGGGTCGCGGATACAGACCGGGAGAAGAAGTCGCCGGCGCAGAATGGTTTCAGTCCGATGACCGGGCGGAAGATGTGATGTCCTCGGTGGCCGGTGGCCTTTGGCGGGTTGAACCACGGCAGAGGTTCACCAGCGGAGAGGTTTTGAAGGGCGCGGAAGCAGGAGGCGGGGGAAGAATTCGTTGTAGCAGGTTTCGTTGAACCACGCGCATTTGATGTCAAAGAGCCTGAGACCGGGGACGAGACGCGTGAGCGCGAGGGCGTAGATCGCGAGCTGGGCGACGGGCTTGTTTGTGCGCGCATCGGGCTTGTAGTCGAGGATGTGGATCGCGCCGTTGCGGGCCTGCAGGAAGTCGATATGTCCGGTGATCTGACGCGGCTGGTGGCCGGCGGCGGGGCGCGCCGGATCGAGCGGCTGTCTGGGAACGATGGTGACGCGGTATTTGTCTTCAAGCGCCGCGATATCGTCTTCGCAAAGCCAGATCGGAACCTCAACGGCAATCGTAACGCTGTCGTTGGCCAGCATGAAGCGCTGCAATCGGGAGTGCCGGTCGCGGTTGGATGCGACGCTCGGAATGATCCGCGCAGCCGCGTCCGTCGCGGTGTTTTTCTTTTCGATCACGGTGAGGCGATCAAGGGCGAGAAAATCGTGCGGGAGTTTCGAGGCGCGTGCGCCGTCGTCGCGCTTGAAGAGGCTGCGCGGACAGGCGCCGGGCACATTCTCCAGAAAATCGGCGAGCGGAGCGAAACGTGCATCGCCCTTGCGGCGGTCGTCAAGCGTGCCCTCGCGCAGGAAGGCGAGCTTGGCGCGGTGGTGTAAGATATGAATGAAAAAGCTGGAATCGGGCGGGAAAGGAAAAAGTCATGCCATCGTATCGGGGCGTTGAAAAGGAAGCGCTGATTGAGTCAGTTAGTCAGACGGCGGCTTTCGTAAGAAAGCTTGATCTGGGACCTGTTACGAACCGGACCCTCGGTATAGTGCTGAGGCAGGAGAAGATAAATAAGCTCGAACGCGCCCAAACCGACGACGAGCTGGTATATGCCGTAAGGGACACGGATATAGGCTTCGCGCTGAAGCTGTTTTCAAGAGTGATCCGGCTCCACGCTCTGACGGATGTAGCCGCCGGTGGCGAAAAGAACGAGGCCCTGAACGTCTATACAAAACTTTTGTCATGGGGCGCCTTTTCTCCCGGCCACGTACAGGTCACGTCGCTTATGGACAAGGAATTCAATGCCCACCTTTTGTCCGCGGGCGCGAATCGCCTGAGCGCGGAAGACGAAGACCCGGACAGTGACGCGCAGAAACGCTTGAAGAATTTTCTGGAAGATATCAGGGAAGAGGGGAGGGACGAGAAACGCAGCGATGAAATGGCGAAATGGCTGGAGGATAGTGTGCCTCTGGTCGTGAATCTGACCAAAATGGGCGGCTGCGAGGAAGAAATCAGGCAGGTATTGCAGGAAAATCCCGTCGGTGCGGCCATTATTCCACAGGCTATGGAAGCGATGCTGGATTTGGACAGGCGCGAGGAAGACCTGCACATCGAAACACTGATCAAGGTATACAGGGTCTTTCTTGGCGGGCATAGCGAGGATGAAGATGAAATGGAGGCTGTTGTAAAACGGGTCATCCTGGAAATCCAGGATCTCGCACAGCCTTTCCTCAGAAAAGACGTGATGATTCCTGAAATGATGGTGACCAAGGCCAGCGAAGGCCAGAAAAGCAACGTTATAGTTTTTGCCAGCAGTGAAGTCGGGCAATTCCTGGCCAATAACCTGTCCGAAGACTTGCAGATGTTCGATTCGAACGGCCAGCAGATCGCGCGGCAATCGCCTCCGGCAACCCGGCGGTGATGGAGAAGGTCAAGGTGGATACGGAAATCCGCAAGTTTGACCGGTTGCGCACGGCGCGCGCGAGCAGGCGGCGGCCGCGCTGACGCAGGCCGTGCTGTCGTGGCGTGACGACATGACTTTGCCGGCGCGCGGCGCATTCCGGGGGTTTGAGATCCTGAGCCGGGGCAGGGGAAGGGCGCTCCTCGTCGGTTCGGAGGGCGAAGGCCTGCCCGAGCTGCTTGTCAGGGGAGCGGGGACATACGCCGCGCAGCTTAACGCGGAGAACCCGCTGGGCACAATGCAGAGCATCGAGTATGCGCTGCGCAGCCTGGACAAGGCGGTCGCGGATGAAAAAGAGCGCGCCGCGCACTGTGAAAAGATGCTGGCCGACTACCGGGAGCATGAAGCGAGGTTCAAGGATTTGCTGGCCCGCCAGGCCCGACTGAACGCGACGCTCGATCTCGACAAGGGCGAGCGGCAGGTTGCGCCGCCGGCTTCGGAGCCTGAGAGCGGACTTGAGGACAACGAGCGGGGGGGAGTGGACGAGGAAACAGGCGGTGTGGCGCCGCGCGCGCGGCGCGAATCGCCGTGCCCCGGATGACGAGCCGCGAGCGCGAAAGAGCGTCAGGACAATGCCGGGACAGAAGTTGTGATGTCCGCCGTGCGCGGGGCCGGGCGAGGTATCCTGTTTCGCTATGATTTGCTATAATGCATATGGAAGGTGAACGCCATGAAGGAACACGGTCAAACTTCCACTCGCTTTAGTGAGAAAGCCCAAGGGAAAAGCAAACCGATTACCTACTTTGTCCGTGCGGAGGGGGGTGCGGTTCCCCATTCAAGTGCTTACTATAGCTTCCTTATTCCTTTTTCTACGGAAGGAACGATAGGGCTAGAGATTGTTCTTCAAGGCCCTCACCAACTGGTAGTCAAAAACGTTTCTGGTATTGTATGTCAGATCAGTTTTCCCTCCGACATGGATCCTTCGGGTGAGATGTTGACCGCAGCAGCCGCTATCTTTCATGATGGGGCACTTGAAATCCATATTCCCAAGTCTCTTGACAAGTCCACCTCCGAAGTGATAGCATCCGTCAATCAACCAGTGGAGAGTGGAGTGGGTAATTTGACAGACTTCTTAAGTGCTTATGATGAAGCCGTGAAATGCGGACAAATTAAGGTTCTAACTGCCGAAGAAGCAAAGGATATCTACAAAGATTCCCAAGCCGCAGCGGAAGAGATCAAATCCCGGATTGAAAAGGGCCTACCCCCCACTCCGTGACGACAGAGCGTAAGAAGGCCGCTGAACCGTGGTCGACGAAAGTCGCCGATCAATTCGGGCACACGGTTGACATTTCCTTCAAGGCGTTAGCCGAATCCGTTCGGCGGGATAGAAGTCCTACCAACCAAGCGCGGTTTCTGACAGAGTTCGAAAACCTCAACGCGTTCGAGAAGTTCGCCCGGACCGGGTGCGTCCCGAGTGGTCCTGACAAGTTGTTTAAGCCGGTGGAAGGCAGCGACTCATTCTTTTGTCGGGAAGTGGGCCCCTGGAAGGGCTATTGCAGACTGCAGGCCCCGGAGCCTGTGATCGAATGGATGGCCGCGATTCACGGCGATTTTCTGTACATGTTGTCTTTGACTATTCTCAAGGATCGACCATAGAGGCCGTTGGAAAGGTTACTCTCTGAGTCACAGCATCACAAACGCGACGAAATACAAACTGATTTTCTGGGCGTGCGTCGCGATTTCCATCGCCGGTATTTTTATCTCCGCTTTTGTTACAAAAAACCCCTTGGACGCTCAACGCGGTGGAGGGATAGCCGTTGGCTTCGCGGTTGTTTTTTTTATTGCAAAAAGCAACATCGCAGAAGAAGTCTATACGGCACTTCAACAGATTTCCCAGAGGTCGGTCTCCGCTCAAAACACAGATGCCGCCGCCGAATTTCGAAGACTGACGTTGAAGGTATCGGACTTGGAGTCCTGGCTCCTGGGCGAAAGCCGCGACCAAAAAGTTCTTAATCGTTACATGGCTCTCGCCACTGCCGTAGGGACTTTAGCGGCTGCTTTCGGCGATTTAGTTTCCAAGGGTCTGCTTAAGTTCTACTCCTTCAAATAAATCAACCGCCTGATCCATGCGAGCGGCTTGTAGCCAGTTTCAAGCCCGATTCCCCGTTAGAAAAAACATCTATCCGACGATCGACCGGGCCACCGTGGCCCATCTCTGGCCGGCGATTTGCCTATTGGGGGTCACCACAGAATTTGCACAATATAAGGCGCTAAGCCCTGATTTGTCGATCTTACATTGATAGTTTATAGACAGCAATAAGAGACGACGGCCGGGTTACGCAGCCAGGTATTCCGGTGCGAGCTGCAGGGGCCGCAGTATGGTTTTCTTGCTGCTGGCAGGCGCCTTCCAGATGTAATCGCCGGTCAGGTTAATGTGCTCCCAGGTAAGCGGTGCAACGTGCGGCAGAATGGAATCCGGGATGTGGTGGCCGCGCCGCCGTAGAGCTTTGACAGCGTGTTCCATGTATACGGTATTCCAGAGAATGATCCCCGCGACGACAAGATTCAGCCCGCTCGCGCGGTAGCTCTGGTTTTGGGGTTTGGGGAGAAACGGAACAGAAAATACACGTAAGGGTCTGGTTGTGGCGGGCGTGGCAAACTTTCATACCTCGTTGACTGGCAGAAATACTGGCTTTACCGGACAATCTGTCGTTGCACAAACCTATTGCGCTTGGAACTGGTTGCGCAATAGAGTTTTGCAACGTGAATATCCTCAAGATGCCGTTCAGACAGACTCGTTGCGCAAATGATCGTTTGCGCAACTGCTGACCGAGAATTAACCCCGTAACTACCGCTCCGAACGGATGCCATAGGCATATCCACGGCCCTTCTACGGCGGTGGCTTCCGTGTCTCCTTCAGTGACGGGAACTGCTTAAGCGCATTTTCTGTTCCATTACTCCCCAAACCCCTGGTACGGACATAAAGGATGTTTGGCTAAGAGAAAGCGAACACGAGAATGCGCTGAAGGTCTTTGGGAGCGAGAGGGTTTTCCAGCGGAAAAAATTCTGTTGACTTCTCTACCCACGTCGGCCTTATTATAGGTTATAGCTAGTTTCTAGGATGTTTCAGGAAACGTGCTAAATCAAAGCTGTGAACGGAGAATGACATGGCAAAATACATAACTCCAAGTGAGGTGGTCTCCCCGAAAAAGAGGTGGGGCCTGATCGCAGTACTCGATGAAGGGACGGAAGGTGGCAGCGCCCTCGCCATTGGGCGTTGGGATGGTGAGGTGGTTCTGGCGATGCGTTGGAATGGCGAGGAAGGTAACCGGAACGGGAACCCGCAGTCTCGGGGACTACCTACGTGGTTTATAGTGGACAAAAAATACTATGAGGGCATCCTGCAACATAAAGACCTCGCACGGGATAAGGTGACACTGGCGCGAAACTTCTTTCCCGGACGTTGAGTGGGTTAACCGGCAAGCGCCCGGTAAAGGGTGGTGCGGTCCACGTTCAAAAGCGCGGCAACATCTTCGCGGCGCTGCCCTTCCTAGCTGTACCTTTTGCTAGACGATAAAGTATGTTATCGTCTACTAAATCGGTGCTCGCCGGACGGGCATACCTGAGTGGGCGGTGCGCCGGTGCGGAGGCGTCATGAACGCGATTGTTCCGGTTGGTGGTGGCCAGCTCCAGGCCGCCGGCGTTCCAGAAATTCTGCTCCGGGCGGGTGCGAACGCGGTTTTCGCCGCCGAGGAGTTTTTCAAGGCAACGATCAACAACGCCCACACGAAGCGCGCTTACGGCCGCTCCGTGGCGCGGTTCCTCACCTGGTGCGAGGAAAAAGGCGTCGAACTTCGCGAGATCACTCCGGGCCTGGCCGGTGAGTATGTGGGCCAGCTCCCAGGCTCCCCGCCCACAAAAAACCAGGCGCTCGCGGCGCTGCGCCACTTCTTCGACGGCCTGGTGACGCGGCACGCGGTTGCGCTCAATCCCTTCGCTTCCGTGCGCGGCGTCAAGCACAGCACCGCCGAGGGCGCCACGCCCGAGATCAGCATCGAGCAGGCGCGCAAACTCCTGCACTCGGTGGACGTGGCCCACGTCGTGGGCCTGCGCGATCGCGCCGTGCTCGGCGTTCTCGCCTATACCGGCGCGCGCGTCGGCGCGGTCGCCAGGCTGCGCCTCGGCGATTTGCGCAATCTGGGCGAACAGCGCTCTCTGCGCTTCCGCGAAAAAGGCGGCAAGGTGCGCGAGATTCCCGTCCGTAGCGATCTGGATTCCTGGCTGCGGGAATACCTGGACGCCGCCGGCATCTCTAGCCAGGACGACAAGATGCCCCTCTTCCGCGCGGCCGACGGGAAGCGCAAGCAACTGACGGCGGCGGGATACAGGGCGCACTCCATGCGGCAGATGATGAAGCGGCGTCTTACGGATGCGGGCCTGCCGCACCTCTTCTCCCCGCACAGCTTCCGGGTCACGGTCGTGACCGATCTCCTCAATCAGAACGTGCCCCTCGAAGACGTTCAGTACCTCGCCGGGCACTCGAACCCACGCACCACGCAGATTTACGATCGCAGGCGCCGGCGCGTGACGCGGAATATTGTTGAGAGGATTTCGATTTAATACCGGACCCAACCCTCTGAACGAAAGGTGAACAATGAACGCCCAGGATCTTTTCAACGGCCCCGTAATGAAGCTCCCTCGCGACCGCGACGAGGAGGATTTCGAGCGCTACTTGGAAGACCTCTTAGAAGCCTACCTCCACGTCGTCAAGACCCTAGACTCCCGGTGCCACCTATGTGTACGCATTCAAGGGGCGGAAGCCGAAATTGCAAAGCTCAGCCAATGGATTCGAAACGGGGTTCGGAAGTACCTTGCAGGTACGCCGGAAGCTGCGTACAAAGAACTCCTGAAGGGTATCAATTTCGTGTATCCGCGCATGAATAATCTATTTTCGCTCAAAGTTGGATCTGATAAACTAGGGCATCTTTACCGAATGGTCGACACGAAGGGGGCAACGGTGCCGAAAGAGCGCCTCTTCCACGCACCGTTTAATCTTCGTCACAAGGTGGGCCAGCATCGCTACGGTATTCCGGGATTTCCGTGTTTGTACTTGGGTGGCTCGTTGGAACTCTGCAAAGAAGAACTTCGAATCCAAGCCGCCGCCCTACCCGGCGTAACAGTTGCAGAGTTTGCCTTCCGCAGAAAGGTCAAGTTCCTTGATTTCGGCTATCGCCCGTCAGCCTTGGCGAGCGTCGTGGCCGGGAGTGCAATGAGAAAGCCCGGTGAAAACCCTCGCCTTGAGGACTTCATCGTCAACTATGCGACCTGCTGGCCACTAATCGCAGCATCATCTATAAAAGTCCTACACGACGACCAACCGTTCGTTTACGAGTACATCATCCCGCAAATGATCCTCCAGTGGGCCATGAGCAATGCTGAATGGGACGGCATCCGCTACTTCTCCACTCGATTCACGCCCGATCCGGAAGCCATAGCCGGAACGGCGAACTATGTCTTTCCGGCAACCCATGACTCCGGCCCACAGACCGGATACAGCCAGAGGCTCAAGGACACTTTCGAGTTCACCGACCCCGTCGTCTGGGGTTCGCTGAAGAACTGCAATTTGAGACTGGAGGCGCGAAACAAGGAGGGTGAACTGAATGCTCTCGGTAAGGCACCGCTCTGAAGAGCGGAACGTCCTGACGAGTTCTCGAAGCGAATTCTTGGTGCCTACTCGATACACTTGCCTTACGCCCTCACATCGTCCGACTGGTTGCCTTGCGCGTCGGAAAGGTAGATGCCCGGCGCACCCCACGGCATGCCCATCGACACCCGCACTTTTCCTGAGCTATCCACCACGTCAAACTCATGGGCCGTGATTGTTCGGGGCACAGGTTGCGTTGCATAGATGGTGGCAAGGGCGGTTGCCAGCACGAGCGCCGCAAGGGCAAAGCCTGTGAGCCGCCGGTTGTCCCGTTCGAGTTTCTTCACCCTCCCGATTAAGTCTGTCTCGCTCATAGTTAACCCCCGTGGGTTAAATTGTTGGCTTGCGGGAAACAAGCGGCAGAGTATCACACGAAAGTACGGCTGGCGGGGCGCCCTGCGCGAGTCGGTGAGCCACGGGCGCCGGGACGACCGACTTGGGCATGTCCCTTCTCGCCCTTCGGCTTCACCGCCTTGTTCGGCGGCCAATTGACGGAGGTTCATTCGCCCGGTTGAGGCTCCTGCGAATCCGCGAGGTACTGCACAACGCTTGCCCGAATCAGCCGCGCACGCTCTTCTAAGAACTCGTCATACTTATCGTAGCTCAGCAGGTGCTTAGGGATGAGGAAGTCGGCAGCAAGTCCTTCGGCATCGTAGGTAGCGAACACATCTTCGGGATCATCGTCGGATTTCAGGATGTTCGGTAGCGCCCCAAGCAAGCGCATGTTCGCAAAATGATTGATCTTGTCGTCGGACACGCCACGAGCCCGCAACTTCGCATCCGGGAAGATGTGGTCCCGCTGAAGGGCGTTTCGGTCGAGCAGCGTGACAAAGTCCGTGCTTCCACCATTCAGAATATTGAGCAAGGGGTCCAGGGTGGCGGGGCGGCCGACCAAATCCTCGATACGTGAGAAGTTCTCGGCCTCGCCCATCACCGCGACGAGCTGATCGACAGGGAATTCGTCCAAGCCTTGTGTCGATGCCTTGGACACCACCTTAGCAAGTTTGTCGATCCGGGCCTCCACATACAGAACCGAATACCGTGAGAGGATTGCGGTGTACAGGAACCTCCTCATCCGCCGGTATTCCTTTTCGGGAATCTCCTGGGTACGTCGAAGATAAAGGTAGAGGGCAATCAGGATCAGTGCGTTGTAGCCCCGGTCGGCGCGCTGGCCCCCCGAGAGCAGTCGCCATGTCCTGATGCCTGCACCCCTGTTCTGCGTGAGGAAGTCAAAAGTGCTCCGGAGAGCCCCTGCCGCCCTCGGGAAGATGTTCTCGAACTCGCTCATCAGGTCGGACTTTCGGATTTGATCCACCTTGAACTGCGCGGAACGGCCTGAAAACACCATTAGAGCGCGAATGATGAAGTCCTTTGTAACGCCGAATTCCCCCCTGCAATTCAGCTCCTGGCACAGGCCCTCGATCGCTTCGCTAGCGCCGATCCACCTCGCTTTCATCAACGAGAAGATCAGGTCTATGCGGCTGAGCTTTGTGCCCCCATCGTTCACGCGCACGAAGATCTCAGCGACCTCCTCAAGGGACTTGCACTCATCAGCTGCCCGGGCTTGGGCATCGATCGTGATGATCGGCACCACGTCGGCCTGCCATAGCTTCATGCGCACTTGTTCCAGCGCTTCCCTCGCCCTGTCGTAGGAATCCGACCCGGGCTCCAGTTCTAACTCCTCCATGAGCTTCTTTCGGTACGTCGTGAACCGTTCCGGCGGCAGAAAGACAAAGTCCTTTAATCGTACCATGCGCCGGTTTGAATCCTTCAGCTTCCCACCGGTTCCAAGGAAGCGCACGTAGTAGGCCGTGTTCTTGTCGAGATCCTCCGAATTCGTGCCACCGAGGAGGTCCACGTACAATTCCCGATCGTCATGCGTGCCTTCAAGACCGAGATACAGACCCTGGAGGCGCTGCTGGCCGTCCAGTACGAAGGTCTTCTCTTCATCGACGTGGAGGACCATCTGAGGGGGAAGCTGTTGGCCCTTACGATAATGGCGAACGAACTCGTGGTATACGAAGGGGTGGTCTTCTTCGTCGCCGCCAATCGCTTTCCAGAACAGCAGAGACCCAATCGGATACCCTCGGAGCAGGCTATCAAACAACTCATAGATCTGCTCTTCGACCCACACGAAAGACCGCTGGATGTCAGGCAGCACAATGTCGCGCCGGCCGATCCGCTTCACGAGGGTGAGAACGTTTTCGTCCATGTCCTGTCTCCCCAATACCTAGATGAGTGCCATTTCTTGCCCACGCTTGGGTCAGCTCAGTACCTGATTGCTGGCCATGCCGAGCAGGACGCGCTAAAACATTTGGGGCCTCAAAAACTCTTTCACGAATCGCGAAACAGCGCCCGGAAACCTTCCTGCTCAAAATGCCGGACGTTGGTAAGAACCTCGGTCAGCCCTTCCTTGCGCATCGTCTGCATCGAAATACACAGGAACTTAACTGTACTGTACTAGTGTGGCACTCCAAGCACCTTCACTGTGGGGGCACCCGCTACAGCAGGGGCCCGGTACAGTGTTCGAGGTACATCGCGTCGGCATCAATGTTGAGTTTTTGGAGTGCATCGCGCTCGGGACCGGGCAGGCGTCCGTGCAGAGCGACGTACTCTTCGGCCTCCTGTCGGGCCTCACGCTCCATGCCGAGTTTGGAATAAACGCGGATTTTGCTTCGGAGCGCCCCTTGCACGCCGACCGCTGCGAGGAGATTGTCCGACGGTTCGACCTTTGCGGCGCGCTCGAACCACGTGAGCGCTTGGCGGTATTCGCCGCGCCGGTAGTGGTACGAACCAATCATGTGAAGGCAATCGACGCGGCAGCACGGTTGCAGAGTATCGAGGAACGGCAGTGCGGCGCGGAAGTGCTGGATGGCCTCCTCCCCGCGTCCAAGGCAGGTGAGCGAGCAGCCAAGGCCGATGCGAGCCTCGGGGTCCTGAGGCGCGACTGCGACGACGACCCGGAAACGAGCGACGCCCTGGGCGCAATCACGGATGGCGTCGCGCAGGTGGGCGAGGCTTTCGATGATGTCCGCAATCGCCGAACTCGGAACATCCTCCGGGGCTGCCGCGAGTGCGCGTTCGTACAAGTCGAGGGCTTGGCGGTACTCGCACCGATCCCGCGCGAGCCGCGCCTCGTAGAGCAAGGAATCGAATACCTCGGCCGCAGGTTCATGCGGCCCGCTCAGCCGGGTCGCTGGACCAGCGCAAGTGGGGTCAGACGGGATTTCACCTCCGTAAGGCGGACCTACTATACCTTGCATGCATCCTCCAGTTGTCAAAGATCGTCGGATTTCCACAACCCTATTTACAGCAAGTCTCTTGCCATCTGCGGGTGTAAACCGGAATTTCCGATTTCAACTTTATCTCCGTGCGAAAATCATTCGCCTGCCGCCCTCGCGCGTCAAGTTCAGATCGACATGGCCACCCTCGGGTCTTTTGCGGGCGGCTTTTCGGCCACTTGCGGGTTGTAGCGTCCGGCTGCCAAGTTATAGTGGGGCGATCTGCGCTAGTCGTCAGCTACCTGGGGGTGCTTAAGGGCTGGCTCGGTGTAGTGTTGTCGTGCTCCGTTATACTCGTCCAGGTTCCGCACCGGGAAGACTTAAAGCCCTTGTCCACCGGTTCTATTGTTACTACTGCCGGGGAATCCGTGTTCTCACTGGCGAGGATTTGATCGAGCGAGCCGTCGAAGCCGCTGAGGCGAACGTAGTAGCAACCACTCTGCCCGGTTGACCGGTATGTACCCGGCTCGATGTCCGTCCCGACAATGAAGATCCCGTCGCCGAACGTAACCCGACTTGCAGTAATGGCTGAAAGGTCTTGCGTCCAAGTGGCGCAGCGTGAGGATTTGAAGCCCTTGTCTGCGGGTTCTATTGTTACCACTGCCGGGGAATCCGTGTTCTCACTGGCGAGGATTTGATCCAGCGAGCCGTCGAAGCCGCTGAGGCGAACGTAGTAGCAACCACTCTGCCCGGTTGACCGGTATGTACCCGGCTCGATGTCCGTCCCGACAATGAAGATCCCGTCGCCGAACGTAACCCGACTTGCAGTAATGGCTGAAAGGTCTTGCGTCCAAGTGGCGCAGCGTGAGGATTTGAAGCCCTTGTCTGCGGGTTCTATTGTTACCACTGCCGGGGAATCCGTGTTCTCACTGGCGAGGATTTGATCCAGCGAGCCGTCGAAGCCGCTGAGGCGAACGTAATAACAGCCGTCGGAAGCGGACCTTGTACGATAAGTTCCGGGCTGAATGTCTCGTCCGACGATATGAATGCCGTCACCGAAATGGGCATAGCGGTAGTCGATCGGTGATTCAGTTTGAGCTTTGGCAGGTGCTCTATCGTATGTGTTGTTCCCATTCGGTTGCACCGAGTTGCGTGGAGTCACAGAGACTAGCACGTACAGCAGAAGGAGAATGACGAGCCCAAGGGTCAAACCGAGCCATTTCCGGGACCTTACACGGGGAGGCGGGTTGGGCGTCCCTCCGTCTGAAGTGCGCGGACTCCCGCAGAAAACGCAGAAGTTCGACTTTTCCAACATTTCCTTGCCGCACTTTGGGCAAAACATCGTTGCTTAGCAACCTGGTATGGCGGGAATTTCCGCCACCCACGAGCCGTCTTCCTGCTGGTAGAGAATCGTCTTGTAATCCTCAATACTCATGACCGGATGGTTCTAATTCCGCCCCAGTATACCACGGGGTCACCTCAATGGTTCTTCCCTGCCCTATGGTTGTCAGTTCGCTCATCGGTGACGATGGCTTTGTTTTTTCCTTTTGATAGGAGGTTTTTTTGTAGTTGTGGGGGCCGGGTACCCTCTCTGGATTCCGGATTCGTAAGTCGATGCAGACGTTACGAAGCGTCCCACGGGTTAACGACAGGCACATGCGCCTTGTCGTAGTCGCTTCGATCACGCGTAACAACCGTAAGGCCGTGATGAATAGCAGTCGCGGCGATAATCAAGTCTGGCTGGGAGAAAGTATGGCCCGTCTTTCGGCCTTCCTCGACCAAAAGTCGCCACTTGAGCATGATGTCTTCGGTGACCTGGAGAACCCGATGGTCGAACATCGGTCGTACCTTGTGCGTGAGCCAGTCATTCAGCTCGGCGCGGCGGTTTGGTTCGTCAACAAGCTCGATGCCGAAGCGGATCTCGGCGAGAGTTACCGCGCTGACGTAAAGTTGATCAAGCGGGCACCTGGCGACAAAATCTACGACTCTCGGTTCCGGCTTTGGGCGGCGCAGTTCTGACAAGACATTGGTATCAAGAAGCCAGGCCATCAGAATGTAACACCTCGAACCGGAAGGCGCGCGCTAGCTGGTTCGAGGTCGATTTCTCTATATGGCGAAGCTTGCATGGCGGCTACCAGGTCGGCACCGGTGTGTGTGGCGGCGTCGCTGGATAATTCCATTGCCGGCGGCGCTGACTTCAACGCCTGCATAAGAACATCTTCAACGCTCTGGAAGACGCCGCTTTTCATCCGTTCCCGGATGAGGGCTTCGAGTTCCGGTCTATGAATTTCGATGGTCATCGCTGCAGCTCTCCTGTCTCTGCGCTCTCATAATAGAGGGGTCATGTCTCTCTTTTGGGCCAGCCGTGATCAACCGGGCGCGGATAGTCTTTGGATCGCTCCAGATCGAGATTGGCTCCGGCAAAGGGAGAATTTAGGAGTAAGTCGGAAAGATTATCGAACCGCTTATGAATTGGTCGCGGCTCTGCAGCGACGGGCAAGCCCGCTTCCTTGGCGACAAGTTCCTGGAGGTAGGCGTCCAGCGAGACGCCCCGCGCATGCGCTCGCGCCATCAGGCCTTTTTCTACTTCAGGGTTTAGGTTTAAGATCACGGTCATGGCTGCGGCTCCTTCTTCTTCCATAGTACCGGATATGGGGGCCTTCTGTCACGAGATGACTGGAACGATGTCGGCTATATCGACCTGGAGGAAAAAACCTTGCAACCCATAGGTAGCCCGTTTAACAAAATACTGTTACCTATGTCTTGGGTACATTCTGTTACCTATCTGTCCGGTACGGACCCGGAAAATGTGGTGCGGGCGGGGGGATTTGAACCCCCACAGGCCTTGCGGCCCAACGGATTTTCTTACCATCTGCGGCTTTCGCCGCCGCCGTCCGGCGTTTGTGGTCTGGACTATCCCTTCACCCTGGCCTCTCGCCGTGGGTGCTGCCCGTCTAGTCTCTACACCTTCCCGGACGGATGCGCTCCGTCCGGGCTTGGCTCGGGATTGCCATTTTACAGGTTTCCCCGAATTTGAGCAGTTCTGCATCGCCGGTTTCCCGGCGAGCACTCAAGTTTGTGTCAAGTCCGGTGCGTCTGCCGATTCCGCCACGCCCGCGTGGCAGGTGATCTACACATGTCTATCATAGAGCAGCCAAGCAGAATTTACACGTCAGTTTCCGGGGCCGGTGGTCCTGGTCGATATTGTGTTCTGGGCTGGTTTTTGATTATTTGTTTTGGCTTTGGCCTCATGATGTTGATCGCGGCGGCGTCGAGCTGAGTCTTGATGTGCGCCGCGTAGTATTTCTCGATCATCTCGACGCTGGTACGGCAGTTTTTGGCGATCTGGTAGATGTCGGCGCCCTCCATCAAGCGGAAACATATGTACGTGTGCCGCAGGCTGTAAGCCGTTCGAGGCCGGCCTTCACGATCAAACCGGAGATTTTCTTCGTCGAGGATCGTCTTGAAAAGCTCGCGCTCCCACTTCGGAAAGATGATGTCTGTCGGTCCCGGAAGGCGCCATTCTTCGGACCCGTTCTTAATAGTGTTTGGTCCCCTCCCCTCCTTGCGCGTGTGGTCCGCGCGCGCCGGGCGCTGTCTGGCCCTCGCTCTCTCAAAGGGGCGCACGGCGCCAGGCATGCTCTTGCAGTAGCCGACACCGCGCTTGCCGCGCACCTCGATCTCAAGGATCGTCTGACCAAGCGCCTCGTCTTCGACAATCGCCACGTCCCGAAATTGAAGGCGCCGGGCTTCGTCAGGCCGCAGGCCAGTGTTAGCCGAGAAGAGCACGTAATCGTGAAGTTGTTCCGATTCCCATTTGTAGCGCTCCTGCTTCGGCTCGTGGGCGCGTTTTCTTGTGGCCTCGTAGAGCTTCTTGTATTCCTCGGGGGAGAACCACGCCCGATGCGAGATTTTCGGGGATGATCTGTACGGCTCGGAAAGGTCGGGAAGGTGATCGAGCCACCCCTGGCGGATGGCGGTTTTCAAGGTCTGCCGCAGAACCACGAGCTCCTGATGCATGGTGTTGTGGGCGGGCGGCTTGCCGCGCTTCGCCATCGCTTCTTCGTGGCGATGAATGCGGTATTCCTGGATTTTACCGGCGGTGATTTCCGAGAGGCCCAAATGGCCGAAGAACGGCACCAGATGCACAGTCGAGCGCCAGTGCTGGCCTTTGAGGTAGTCTTTGCTGCGCTGGCCCTGCGTGATGATGTCGTATTCACGCAAGAACAGCTCTGACGCTTCGCGGAAGGTTTTTTCGGTTTTGATTTCTCCGGTGCGGAGTTTTCCTCGAAGCTGAAGGTACCAATCCTCGGCGATCTCTTTGGCCTTTGAGAGGCTCTCCTCCTTTGTGCTGGTCCGGCGATTCTTGCCGGCGAAATAGCTGGAGCACTGCCAGAGGCTGCTGTTCGGGCGTTTGTAAACGTGAACCTTGCCGCCGAGGATGCTGTATTGTTCGGGCATCGCTGATGCCCTCCCCCACTCCTTCAAAAATGCGAAACTGTGAAAGAGTTGTGTAAGAGTATCAGATGCTTGGTGTTATGTCAATAACTTATGTAGATTGTGCTTGTTAATGAGATTTAGAGAAAATTAACGTACGATTTTAAGTCCCTTGCGTCTACCAGTTCCGCCACCCCCGCACATGCAACAGAAAGAACTTAGCACGCTACTCTTTTTCACTCAAGCCCCCGGTGTCCATCCCGTGACCCTAAGATTCACTATTCTTCGCCACCAGCAACGCTGAATCCACCCCCCTGAGGGACTAGCATACATGTCGAGGCTACAATCGGGAACTGATCTGAAGGCTCTTATTCTGGCGAGCCGTGGCTGCTGGCCTCGTGCTCGTCTGCGCCAGGGCGACGTCCACAGGGCTCGCCACAGACTCGCCGGATGCGGAAAACCCGGGTGCGTTCTGAAAGCCTACTTTACAAACTTGATGATCCCAAAAGATGCCGGCTGGTGGAAGGACTTATTAGGTCCGGCGGGCAACGCGCTCCAACACATGAAGCGCCTCCGGGCGTCGTCTCCAGGGCCGTCGGCGCGGTACAGATTCAAGCGCCATTCATCCCCTGCATGGATGGCGTTCACCATCATGGATTTGACCGGGACACGCATCTCCACCCACCAGACTTTATGCTCTGCGTCGACCTTTGTAGCATGCTCGAAGTGAGAGTCCCAGCCAGCATCACCGAACGGCGTCTTAGTGAGGTCGATCTCCAGGTCAACCCACTGATTGTTGGGTGCCACTTCGAACTCGTAATAGTGGAGAAAACGCTCCGGCTGAGGATTGATGAATGCTTCCACCACGTCACGATTCCAGAGTTCCCAACGCTCTTTGGCGGAGTCTTCGCCTGCGTAAATGTTCAGAGATTGATATCTGCACCAATAGGCGAAGTATACGTAACCCGGGGTCCAGAGACTTGCCACCTGCACTTCAGAATCAGGGAAATGGTTGTGCCCGAAGCGGTCCTGATCGAACCTGATGCGGGGAGCATCCTGCCAGACCTTCTTTGAGAGGTTACCATCCGGAGCGAAATCAGCGGGTGTAAACTTCGATGTCATCGTGAGATTCCGAATGTATTGGCTGTTCTCCGGCACGGGCTGCGCAATCCCCTTTACTCGCAGGACGTATGAACAAGCGAGCACCAGCAATGCTGCGATTAGCAAATGATACCGAACCAAGTCCGTCATTATAGCTCTCCCCTGTCCCCGTTCATAATGGTCAGCAATCTATCAAACGCAATACACCAAGATCAAACTAAAAACAAACCAAGCGCATTGATCCTTTGTCCTAAAAAAGTGTAACCTTGGCCACGCGAGACTTTTGCAAAGAATCTGGAGGAGGCATGAACCGTGTTAATCGCAGGCAATGGCTGAACCGTGTAGGCGCCGCAGGGGTGGCGGCGGTGGCAGGCACTGGTTCATCGGCCATGAGCAAGCCACAGCAGCCCGCCAAGCAGGAGCGCCTTGAACTGGCGGACTTCCAACCCAAGAGCATGCTTCACGTGCCGGAAACGAACGTTACCCGGTCGCACTTTCCCGTCATTGACGTTCACACCCATCTCACCAGGGGGGCGCAGGGCAAGAATGGTGTGACCCTGGGAGAGGAGATAAAGTTCCTCGCCTCTCCAGACGACATTCTCCCGGTGATGGACCGGAAAAACATCCGCTTGATGGTAAACCTCACCGGTAACTATGGAAAGGGCCTTGAGGAAGCTGTTCAGCGCTTTCAGCAGGCACACCCTGACAGGTTCATGGTTTTCACGGAGCCAGGATGGGACCACTTCAACCGTCCAGATTACCCGCGATGGCAGGCGGACGAGATCGGACGCGCGCATGAGGCAGGCGCGAAAGGATTGAAAGTGCTGAAGACTCTGGGCCTCTATCTGCGGCGAGACGTTACTTCGGGCCCGCTGGTGGAGATTGACGATCCTCATTTCGACCTCATGTGGGAATCGTGCGCAGCCTTCAACATGCCGGTGGCCATTCACATCTCAGATCCCGAAGCTTTCTTCCTGCCCATTGATAGGTTCAACGAACGGTTCGAGGAACTGAACAATCACCCCAACTGGTCGTTTCATGACCAGGACTTTCCCAGCAACAGAGAACTGCTGGAAGCGCGCAATCGCGTGTTCGCGCGCCATCCCAAGGTAGCGTTTATTGCCCTCCACGTGGGAAACAACGCAGAGAACCTGGCTTCTGTCTCCGAATGCCTGGCCCGTTTCCCGAACATGTATGTCGACCTCGCGGCGCGCACCGGGGAACTCGGCCGCCAACCCCGCACGGCACGCAAGTTCTTTGAAAAACACCAGGACCGCATCATGTTTGGGACGGACGCCGTGCCAAACGGGACGATGACTCCCCAGCAGGTTCTCTCCACCAAACTTTATGAGATCTATTACCGCTTTCTGGAGACGGAGGATGAGTACTTCGATTATGCGCCGGCGCCCAAGCCGCCCCAGGGAAGATGGCAGATTTACGGGCTCGGTTTGCCTGAAAGCATCCTACGCAAGGTCTACTACGAGAACGCGGAACGAGTTCTGGGGATCGTCGATTGACGATCGGCGATTGGTGATTGAAAAAAGCTGCCAGCCCTCAGCCATCGGCTTTCGGCAAACAATGCGCCGGCCCCCTTGTCATTCCGATCCCGCAGTCGCGGGAGAGGAATCCCGCCCTGTTCTGTGCGGGAGGAGGGAATCAGAGCGAGATTCCTCTCCCGCGACTGCGGGATCGGAATGACAGGTTAATGCGGAGGCTTACCACAGAGGCCGCAGAGGTTGCCGGCGGGTGCCCTGTTTGCTGAGAGCTGACGGCTGAGAGCTGATAGCTTGGTCGCGAGCTTTTTACCGAGCTTTGATTTCGGTCCAGTACCGATCGTAAAGCTGCGCGACGGGGCCGATATCACGCATGAATTCGCAATGGACCAGGGACGCGGGGTTGGGAAAGACGGCGGGATTGCGGAGGAGCCAGGGTTCGATCTCGTTCTTATCGTAGCGATTGGGAGTGTTAAAACCCGAATCGTTCACGAAGAGCGCGGCGACTTCGGGACGGTGGAAATAGTTGATGAACGCTTCCGCCAGCTCCTTGTGCAGAGCCTGGCGCGGGATGCAGGCGCAATCGACGGAAATCGTGCAGCCTTCTTTGGGAACAACGTACCGGAGGTTCGGCTCATCGCGCATCACGAAGGTCATGTTGCCGTTGTAAGCCTGCGCGATCCAGGCATCGCCGGCGGCGAGGTCCTCCTGGAAATTGGAGCTGTTATAGCCCTTCACGAGAGGTTTCTCGCCGAGAAGCAGGTCGCGCGCCTGCCGGATTTCATCGGGGTTGGTGGAATTGAGCGAATAGCCAAGCTTCTTGAGGGCCATGCCGAAGACTTCGCGCGTGTCGTCGAGCAGAAGGATGTGGCCGGCGTAACGAGAATCGAACAACACCGACCAGCTATCAACATTTTCCTTGACCAGATCGGCGCGGTAGGCGAGGCCCGTGGTCCCCCAAGCGTACGGCACCGAATAATTGTTGTGGGGATCGAAGGGAAGGCCCAGGAAGCGGTTGTCGATATTGGCCCAGGCGTTGGGCAGCTCGCGTTTGTCGAGCGGGGCCAGTAATCCCTGCCGGATGAGAACCTCGACCATGTAATCGCTGGGGACCACCAGGTCATCGCTGACGTTGCCCCCCTGGAGTTTTGCCAGCAAGGCTTCGTTCGAGTCGTAGAGGTCGTAGTTGACCTTGCAGTGGAACTCGCGTTCAAACCCCTGAACCAGCCGCGGGGAGATGTACGAGGACCAGATGTAAATGTTCAGTTGCGGGAGGTTTTGGCCGGAGGGCCAGGTGCGGGCGACGACCGGAGCCAGCATGAGCAGGAAAACTGCGCTGGTGCTCAACACCGCGGTTCGGACTTTCATGGCTCCACGTTCGAGACGTTGCGCGATGTAGACCAGGGGAATGGTCGCCGCCAGGATCACCGTGGAAATGGCGTTGATTTCCGGCGTGACCCCGCGTTTCAGCCGCGAATAAATTTCCAGTGGTAAGGTCGTGGAGCGAACCCCCGCCACAAAGGAAGTGATCAGGTAATCGTCAAACGAAGTGGTAAAAACCAGCAAGGCCGCAGAGAGGATAGCCGGCGCTGCAATGGGGAGGGTGATGCGGAAAAATGTGGTCCATTCGTTCGCCCCCAAGTCGAGCGCGGCCTCTTCAATCGAGCGGTCCATGCCCGCCAGACGCGCCCCCACCACAATGATCACGTAAGAAATGCAAAAGGTGATATGAGCAATGATGACGGTGGAGAGGCTCAACTGCATGCGCAGCAGGCTCAAGAAGATGACAATCGCCACCGCCATGACGATTTCGGGAATGACGAGAGGAAGGTAGACGATTCCATCCAGGATGGTCTTGGCGCGCCGGCGAAGGCGCGGGAAGACCAGCGCCCCCATGGTCCCGAACACCACGCACGCCAGGGTGGCAGCGCCGGCCACCAGGAGGCTGTTCAGCATCGACTGGATGATTTGTTGGTCGCGCCAGAGTAGCACGTACCATTCATCGGTGAAGCCCATCCAATGCGCGGAAAGGCGCGAGCGGTTGAAGGAAAAGAACATCAGGACGATGACCGGCGCATAGAGAAAGAGGTAAACCAGTGTGGTTGCCGAAGCGAGCCCCAAACCCTGGCGGCGTGGACGGGGCATTAGAGAATCTCCCGCGTGACGCGTTCGGCGCGGCGCGCGCCCGTCCAGAGCAGCACCAGGACCACAAAGGTCAACAGAAAGGCCACGGCCGAGCCAAAAGGCTGGTCGCGCACGGAGGCGAACTGGTTCTGAATAAGGTTGCCCACCATGATCGTCCGCGCCCCGCCCAGCAGGTCCGGAGTGATGAAGGCGCCGATCGAGGCGATGAAGACCAACACCCCTCCCGCGCTGAGTCCCGGCAGAGAGATGGGCAGAGTAATCCTGCGGAAAGTTTGCCATCGGTTGGCGCCCAAATCCTGAGCGGCTTCGAGGAGGATGGGGTCGAGTTTTTGAAGCACCGCGTACAGAGGCAAAATCATGAAGGGAAGCTCGCCGTAAACCAAGCCAATAAAAACCGCCAGCGGCGTGTACAGCAACCGCAGGGGCTCGTGCGTAAGGTGAAGGGCCAGGAGAGCTGTGTTCACAACGCCTTCCGTGCGCAGGATGACCATCCAGGCGTAAGTCCGTATCAGGAAACTCGTCCAGAAAGGAATCACCACCAGCATCAACAGCGCGGATTTCCACCGGCCGGAGACTTTAAGGGCCAGGGTGTAAGCCACGGGATAGCCGAGCAGCATGCAAAGCGCCGTGGTGAGCAGTGCCATCCAGAAGGAGCGCCAGTAAACTCCAAGATAGAGAGGCTGGAAAGCACGCCAGTAATTCGAAAATCCCAGAGTCCATTCGATAGTGCCGTAAGGCGAGCGCCGGGCGAAGCTGACCGCCAGAAGATAAGCCAGCGGCAGAAGAAAAAAACCAACCAGCCAAACCAAGCTGCCTGAGAGGAGGGTGGCCGCGCGGATGGTGGGGCGTTGGCGGAAGAAGCGAAGAAAGGGTTCGATTCTGGAGACTGCTGGCGGTTTGATCTGCTGGCTCATGTCTTGGCAGGCGAGAATAACGGAAGGACTCGATTCATGTCAAACCTCTGTGAAGCGCGCGCTGTCGAGTTGGGTGTATCCTAGCATTGTGCGGGAAAAAGTCCATGACGTGTCCATTTTCGGCCAGGGCCGCGTCAAAGTCGCGGAAAAAGCGGCTCTGCCGCCTGCTGTGCGGAAAGCCTCTGGCTTTCCGGCGCAGACAGCCTCCCTTCTTCCCCTCGGCTCGGCTGGAAGGCTGAGCCTTCCAGCCGAGCCGAGGGAGTTAGTCAGGGCGGAGGCCCTCGGAAAGGCGAAGCCTTTCCGCACAGCAGGCGGCAGAGCCGCTTTGGGATGTTACCTTTCGGGGACTTTGACGCGACCCTGCATCTTCGGCGTTCTGCGAGACGCGCTGAGTGCACGGCCAGCACGACGAAACTCACGACCGTGGCCAGCCTTGATTGTCGGTGTTTTCCTTTTGGCCAGCTCATGCCTCTTTGCAGGTGGCGGGCGTCCCGGAGAGGGAAGCGGAGGCTTGCAGCAGGCTGGAAGTGCAGGCGCCGGTAATTCCCCAAACCAGGAACAGGCTGCGCCCGCCACTGCCGAGGACTTCCTGAAAAAGGGCAATGAATATGCCCGGCTCAATAAGTGGAAAGAAGCTGAGGAGGCGTACCGCAAAGCTATCAGCTTAAGACCCGATTACCCCCAGGCGCACTACAACCTGGGCAATGCCTACTTGGCTCAACAGCGCACCGCCGACGCCATCCGGGAATACCAGGAGACGCTACGGCTGAGGCCGGGCTTCCCGGGCGTTCATATGAATCTCGGCGCCGTGGAGGAATCGCAGGGACACATTCCGGAGGCCGTGGCAGAGTACCGTTCCGAACTCCGCCTGCACCCCTCGAACCCAGATGCCCACGTCAACCTGGCGAACGCGCTGGCGGCCGGCCGGCAGTTCAACGAAGCCGTGGCCGAGTTCCGTAAGGCGCTGGAGCTCCAGCCTCAGGACAGCGAGAGCCACATGGCGTTTGCGAGCTCGCTGCTCCAGTCGGGAGACGTGACGGGCGCCAGCGCTGAGTATCAGAAAGTCCTCGAGCTGACTCCCGATAACGCCGACGCCCACGCAGGGCTTGCCATGGCGCTGACACAGGCCGGTAGATTCGACCAGGGCGTGGCCGAATTCCGGGCCGCAGTCCGCCTGCGCCCCAACGACCCTGACCTCCACATGACCCTCGCGAACGCCCTGCGGGCCACCGAGGAGCTGATTCACGCCATCGGGGAATATCGCCAAGCGGTTCAATTGCGTCCCGACCAGGTCGAGTACCGGTTTGCGTTGGCGCTGGCGTTGCGGGAGGCCGGCGACTACGGCGGGGCCATCACCGAGTTCCGACGGGTGATTCGCCAGCAACCGGGAAACGCGAATGCCCACACGGAATTGGCCGCCTCATACCTTTCCGTCGCCGATCATCCC
>Ga0208456_1000149_pt1 | contig 62420 bp, 61 predicted proteins | sample June2015DPH_4_10_2_FD_184691 | JGI IMG/M metagenome (GOLD analysis project Ga0208456, IMG submission 184691) | Peatland microbial communities from SPRUCE experiment site at the Marcell Experimental Forest, Minnesota, USA - June2015DPH_4_100... | ecosystem: Environmental > Terrestrial > Soil >... | reverse complement strand
AGGGGACCTTGTAACTTGGCTCGTCGAAACAGGGGAATGCCCGTCGAGCCCAAATCGCCTCGAACTGCGAGTAGACGTACCAGCGGTCCCCATCTTTCATCTGAAAGATCCCCTGCTGATCCTTGCGACCGATCTCCCCCTGGTAAACGACGCGGAGCGTCGCTGCGCCGGGTCCGACGGGATGGTCGAAGGCAAAGCCGACGTAGTCTTGCGGCTCGCTGATGACCTTGGCTGCCAGCTTTTCGTGGCCGACAGTCAGGCTTGCATCCTTCACGGTGAGCCTTTCGCCGTTTAGCCACAGGACCGAAGTGGACTTGGCGAGCTGGAGGTCAATTTCAATCGCTCCGACGAAGGTGTCCTGGTCCGGGACCACCGTCAGGTCCACGCGGTAACGGACAGGCCCCACCTCATGGGCGGGAAGGCGGAACTTGGGTGGAATCGGGGGCTGATCCAGGACTTGGTCCGCCTTGGCGTTCCAGGCGTACAGACTCGCCAAGGTACACACCGCGATCAGGATTACAGTGGACTTGTGAACAAACCGTCGCATGATCTCTCCTCGGGCCGGCCACGCCCTCCAAGTTGGGCAACGCACTGGCCAGACTGTCACAAAGAATGATCCCTCGAATACGCCGAGGGATCATACCTCAGGTCAATTCGTTGCACAAGGCGAGGCCCCGGTTGGCGAGACCTCGGTTGGTACTGGTGTCATTTGCGAGACATGGGCGTTGCAAGCCGCAGTCATTCCCGCGAAAGCGGGAATCTACTCGGCAAACCCTCGGAAATGCGCTGTCGACGGACTGGATTCCCGCTTTCGCGGGAATGACCGGCGGTTCGAAAGGGATCCCATCCCAAATGACACCAACACCGCCCGGTTTTCTTAGCCGCTTGCACCTGTCCGGTGCCAGTCGCGCACGGCGCGGGGAATCTCCTTGAGGTTCTGGATGGGGGTTCGTAAAGGGATGGCGCACTCTGGCCCGATCAACGGCACACCCGCTTCGAGAGCCCTGAACACTTCCTCGCGAACCTCCGGCGGTCCCTGTGCATACAGGGTGTTAGGAGCGTTGATATTTCCTACCAGGGCGACCCGATTGCGCATCACCCGCACAGACTCTGCGGCGGCGTTCTTGGAATCGAAATGGAATGCCGCTACCCCCGTCCGGGCAATGTACTCCATCCGATCCATCGTGCGTCCGCAAATATGGAGAATCAGCGGAACCGGAAGCCTCTGGACGAACTCGCTATGAATCTCACGTAAGAACCTATCGTAATAGCCGGCGCTGACCAGGTCGCCCGTCGCGTGGTCAGGGAGGGTGAGTGCGTCCGCACCCGCTTCGATCTGGGCCAGCCCGAACTGTACGGTTGCCTCCTTCAATTTGTCCAGACATGCCGCCGTCTTACCCGGATCATCCGCAGACATGAGCAGGAAATTTTCCAACCCGAAACAATCATATGAGAGTGTCCATGGTCCCATGGTCTTGCCGAGGATGGCCACCTCGCCGTCGAATTGCTTCTTGAGGATCTTAATCGCCTCGAGCACGCACTTGGTATCGTGGTGGGTCAAGAAGTTTGAAGGGATCCTGATCTCGTCCGGATGCCGCCAAAGGGGCTGGCTGGTGATCGCGGCCGGCCAGTTGTCCTTCTGTCCCCATTGGATCTTGCAGCCGAGGGCGGAAGACTGCTGGATGGTGGTGAAATAAGGCAGGATGGTGTCAAAGCCCAGCTCGGTATAGCTCGTGGCGCCTAGGCGGGCCATCAACTCGGGGACGCGGTTGGCTTCCGGGAATGGCGCGTCCACCAAATCCATGAGCGCGACCGTTGCCACGGAGGTTGGGTTGCACACCGGGGTTCGGTCCACTGGCTCGCGGCGCAAAGCAGCCAAGACGCGTTCACGACTATTCATGGGTTTCGCCATCCGCTACTCAATCTCTTACAATCGCGGATGCCCGGCTACGCCATTTTGCTGCACGACCGGTTCTAATGCAGGACTTGGACAGCCTGTTCGCACTCTTCGATAGCATGGTCGATCGTGCGCATCGCCCTATCGCGATGACCGTATCCGTCGTCGAGGGCCTTTTCGAGATGCTTCCGGGCGTTCCGGAGATCGTTAATGGCAGCGCGATAATCCGGGTGCTCGGCGGGAGCGGGTTTGGCCAGGGCCGTGTGTAGCACAGGAATTGCTAACGCGCACAGCAGCGTCACCAAGGTAATCCAGATCGTAAGCGTCTTCTTCATTTTTCCCCCGTGGAATTTCATGGTTGTGGAATTTCGTTTCTGCGATGGATGTAAGCCCGAAAACCAACATCTCCGAGCCTAAACTCGAAGCCCTTATTACAACACATAAAAAATCTTCTGTCACGTTTGCAGATTCCTGGGTAGTGGGTCAATTTGATGCTGTAGCGGCGATCCCGCATGGCGGGATCGCCAAATGGCGGCGTAAAGCCGCCTCTACATCAAATTGACCCACTACCGACTCCTGAGTACTGATGTCATTTGCGAGACATGGGCGTTGCAAGCCGCAGTCATTCCCGTCCCGCGCTGCGCGAGGAATCCAGTCCGACCACAGCACATTTCCAAAGGTTTGAGGAGTAGATTCCTCCCGCCATGGCGCGATGGGAATGACTAGAACACCAGCACTCCGTTGCACGGAACTACCCCCTCCGAGAGGATCAGAGACCAACCAGCCACGGGAACTCCAGAACTTGCCGGCGGTGGCTCACGGTGCAGGGTTTCGCTCGTCTAAACCTTAAGAGCATCAGTTACGTATAACGGATAAGAAACGAGTGTGAAAGGAGAAAGTCCTTATGAAGTCCAACCGCTTACTCCTCTTGGGTATTCTGACTCTCACTACTATGTGTTTGTGCCTGGCCGCGCCCGCCCGCGCCGTAGAGGGACATTTCGCGCGCACTGTGCAGGTCTCGGGCGCCGTGGATCTCGAGGTTCAGACGGGCTCGGGAACCATCGACGTGCGCACGGGCGACAGCTCCACCGTGCGCATCACCGGCACAATCCGGACCACCAGTGGCTGGTTCGATGGCACTGGCGCGGAAAACAAGGTCCACTACCTGGAAGCTAACCCGCCCATCGAGCAGCACGGCAATATCATCAAGATCGGTCGCATTGAAGACGAGGATTTGCAGCGTAACATCTCCATCAGCTACGAGATCGTGGCGCCCGTCGAGACACGCCTGCGCTCGAACTCCGGCTCCGGGGAACAGAATGTGAGCGGCGTGCGCGGGCCGGTGGAAGCATCTTCGGGCTCCGGCAACCTCAGGCTGACCAATATCGGAGACATGGTCAGAGCCTCGACTGGGTCCGGGCGCATTTCCGTGGAAGGCGTGAAGGGAAAGGTGCGCGCTTCGACCGGGAGCGGCGAAATCCTTGCCACGGGCGTGGCGGGCGGCCTGCACGCCTCGACGGGCAGTGGCAGCGTCACGCTGCGGCAGACCGCGCCGGGCGACGTGGAGGTGAGCACCGGCTCCGGCACGCTGCAACTCGAGGGCGTTCACGGCGCCGTGCGCGCCCAGACCGCCAGCGGCAACATCCTGGTGGAGGGCGAAGGCCAAGGCTCCTGGCGGCTCTCGACCGCCTCCGGCAGCGTCACCGTGCGCCTGCCCGGCCAGCAGGGATTCACGCTCCACGCGCACACGGTCTCCGGCAGTGTTCACACCGCGCGCGAGATGACCGTGCAGGGCGCCTTCGGCAAGCATGAGCTGGAAGGCAAAGTCGGCGACGGCGGCTTCATGCTGGATGTAAGCACCGTCTCGGGGAACATCCGGGTTGAGTAGCCGCGACCGGGGTGATGGGAACAGCCTCCCAGAACATCAGGTGTGGCGAAGTTCAGGCGATAAGCAGGACGAGCGAAGCTGCTATCCCCTTCAGTTGGCGCCGTATCCGGCAAACCTCATACCTTTGTCAGACCAGCCGGAAAATCTCTCGCTGGATTGTTGCGGACGCGGATCTTCACGGGCCTACCGGCGCGCACCTCAAACCGCACCTGGTCGCCCACAAACTCCACGTGTCGGATCTCCACCGGGCCATTCGTGGCGAACAGTAATTGCCCGTCTTCACTAGCCTCAAGTCCATCCGAGGATTGCGTGTCAACTGCCTTTTCGATTGGGTAGTGGGTCAATTTGATGTAGAGGCGGCTTTACGCCGCCATTTGGCGATCCCGCCTTGCGGGATCGCCGCTACAGCATCAAATTGACCCACTACCTTCGATTGGGAATTCCTCAAGCATGATACATCTACCAACACTTCTGGCTTAGAATGAAGACCTGAACTGGTACAACGAGCTCGGCAGAATAGCGCAAATGGGAGCGATGCATGGAAACTGCTAACATTCATTTCGGGCTGCGAATAGTGATCCTGGCACTAGCGATGGCCGCCTGGCAGCCGGGGGTTCTCTTCTCCGCAGAGACAGACGCCGCAAAGGAGGGGACTGGAATGTATTTTGCCAAGAAGGCGTACGAAGCCAAACCCCTCCCGAAGTTCGCAAAGTTGCGAGCCCGGTTGCCTTCGCCGATCTATGATGACAACCCTGTGCTGGTGCGGCTCTACTGGAAAGCCTGGGAGTTGGCGTTTCACAACTTCAACGAACCGGCCCCGCAGAGCGGGTTCGTCTCCCAGTTCATCGACGCGGCTTTTAACCAGAACATATTCCTTTGGGATAGCTGCTTCATGACCATGTTCTGCAACTATGCGTATCCTCTCGTACCCGGCATCTCGTCCCTCGACAACTTCTACGCGAAGCAGCATGAGGATGGCGAGATTTGCCGTGAGATCGTGAGGAAAACAGGGACCGATTTCGACTATTGGGTAAACCATGAGGACAAACCGCTTATTAGCCGATGGGGCTGGCCTGGTTACGATGAACCGGTTGGGGGTGCTCGAAACGCGCCAGTCGTTTACACGGGCCGGACCATCCCTTCTCCCAATCCGAAGTTGACGCTCGATGCGCTGGATCACCCCATACTGGCATGGGCGGAACTGGAACACTACAGGATCACGGGGGATAAGGACCGTTTGGGGAAGGTTTGGCAACCGCTGGTCCACTATTATGCGGCGCTTCAGCTCTACCTGAGGCAAGGGAACGGGCTCTATGTCACGGATTGGGCAAGCATGGACAACTCTCCGCGTAATGCTTATCTGAAGAATGGCGGCACGGGAATTGATATCTCCTCAGAAATGGTGCTCTTCGCGCGGCAACTGAGCGAGATCGCACTGATCCTTGGCAAGGACACCGAGGCGCATGAGTACTCGGCAGAAGCTGATCAACTGGCCTCGGCTATCAACCAGGCGATGTGGGACGAGAAGCGGAAGTTCTACTTCGACTTGATGCTGGACGGCAAGCGTGCTCCCGTGATGACGATCGCCGCGTATTGGACGCTGCTCGCCGGGGTTGCTTCCTCTGGCCAAGCGGCGGATTTGGTTACGGAACTGAAGAATCCCGAGACTTTTGGACGACCCAATCTTGTGCCCACCTTGGCGGCTAACCAAGCTGGGTACGAGCCTCTGGGCGGATACTGGCGGGGATCCGTTTGGGCGCCGACGGTTACCATGATCATTCAGGGCTTGGAGAAGTATGGCTATTCCGACCTGGCTCGCGGAATTGCCTTGAATCACCTGGAGCTTGTCGCCCATGTTTATGAGGAAACGGGAACGATATGGGAGAACTACTCGCCGGATCACGCCCAGCAAGGTAAACCCGCAAAGTCCGATTTCGTGGGTTGGAGTGGAATTGGACCGATCATGTACCTTCTGGAGTATGCCATCGGACTCCGACCTGATGCGGCTCACAACAGGCTGGTCTGGCGAATCGAACCAGGGGGCCGGCGCGGTTGCAAGCGCTTCCGCTTCAACGGGCACGTTGTATCTTTGATTGCGGGACCCGCAACAAATGGATCAAAGGGAGAGATCATCCATGTTCAGTCGGACTCGCCATTTGAACTCCAGGCGTACTTTCAGGGTGCTCAGAGAACGTTCATGATCAAGGCTGGAAAGCAGAAATTCGATATCACGGGGATTTCGAAATAGTAGGGGGGGGTAAACCCTATGTCGTACCGACGACGAATCAGCGCTGAGCGTGCGGGAAGTGCCAAGGGAAGGCAGGCGATCAGGCGCCGGGCTTCGGGTTGCTTCTGGTTGGTGACGGTCCTTGCGACTGTGGTCCTCACCGCACTCCCGAACCTGGCCGGGCAATCACAACTCAAGTTTGACAGCGTCGCGGTTGGAGCCTTTGATCCCGAGGCGTGGAATGGCCTCGTCTTCCTGGCTCGCGCCCGTCAGCAACCGTTGAACTTCGCGCTGCGCGCCGGCTCGCGGAGCGAAACGTTTCTGGACGGCAACGAAATTTTCAACGCCGTATCGGAGGTGGGCCCACACGCCCCCGACGGTTCTTACTGCCGAATGTCGTGGAAGAATCTTCCGCGTGAGGCTCCGGTTACGTTGGAATGGTCGCGGATTGACGAGAGCACGGTAGTCGGGCGGTTCACCGCCGCCCAGAACCTTCAGTTGGTGCTCGAGACCTATTTCACTGACGGGCTGCAAGGGGGAAGCCAAGGCTTGTACACCCTCGATCCTTCGAAGCAGGCGGTGGTGGGAGAGCGCTTCTTCGATGATGTGTTCGACGCTTCCGCACGGTTTGTCGTCATGGTTGACCGGCCTACCATCGGCAGTGGAGTTTACCCTTCTCTCCGGCAGTTGCGAGACAATATGAACGGCTCTGGCCGGCTGGTTTCTGGGATTGAAAACGACTCTGGGTCTGCCACGGCCGGGCTCGAATTTGCCACTGGAGCTGCTGAGTCAGCTCATTTCGTCGCCACGTTGGGCTGGAGTCAGGACAACCTGGTGAAGCGCGCTCAGAGCCTGCTCGAAGCCGGCAAGATTGATGCGATCCTCAAGCAGAAGTCGGAGGAATACGCCAGCCGTAGGCCCAGGGTGACGGGCTTGTTCGAGGGAGCGGCGGAGGCCATCGGAAATTCCATGTTTTGGAACACGCTTTATGCTCCCTCGCACGGCCTCATTTTCCCAAGTATCAGTCGCCACTGGGCAGTCAATTTTGGGGGCTGGGTGGTGGGGGAGTGGGACTGTTTCTTCGGGTCTTTGCTGACGGGCCTTGAAGACCAAGCCCAGACCGTTGCCGGAATCAAGGCGATACTACTCGCCCAGAGCGAGACCGGCGTCGTGCCAAACATCGCCGGCGGTTCGGGCACGACTCCAGACAGGGCCCAGCCGCCCGTCGGATCGTTTGCCGTGTGGAAGGAATACGAGAAGTTTAAGGACCGCGACACCCTGGCCTGGGCTTATCCGAGGCTTGTGAAGTGGCACGAGTGGTGGTTTCACGACCGTGGAGACGGCCAGGGCTGGCGCGACGGCAATGGAGACGGGCTACTCGAGTGGGGCAGCGACCGGGGCTCCACTCCCGCTGTAGGTGGACGTGGCTTCTTTCAAGCCGCCAAGTGGGAAAGCGGCATGGACGACAGCCCCATGTACGACGAAGCGGCTTACGATCCGAAGACGCACACGATGAATCTCGACGACGTGGGGCTGAATTCGCTTTATGCGCTTGACGCGGAATGCCTCGCGAAGATCGCTGAGGTGCTCGGCAATAGAGAGGATAACGAGCGTTTTGCCAAGGAATACGAGCACATGAAACAACTCGTTCGCGAGAAATTGTGGAACGACTCGGACGGCATCTTCGAGAACCGCTTCTGGGATGGGCGGTTTTCGAAGCGTCTGTCGCCCACGAACTTTTACCCCATGTTTGCGGGTCTCGCCAAACCCGACCAGGCGGAGCGGATGGTGAAGGAGCACCTGCTGAATCCCAAGGAATTCTGGGGCACTTACGTCGCGCCGACGATTGCACGGGATGATCCGGCGTTCAAAGACCAGTTCTATTGGCGGGGGGATATCTGGGGGCCAACCAACTACATGCTTTACGAGGGCCTCGACCGCTATGAATTCGACAAAGTGGCGCTCGACTATGCCGGAAAGAACTACGCGCTCTTCATGGACGACTGGAAGTCCAATCAGCACGATAACGAGCAGTATCACGCCTGGGGCGGCAACGCGGGCGGCGACACGCATTACACGTGGGGTGCTTTGCTCTGCCTCGTTGCCCTGGAACAGTATATCGACGATAACCCCTGGGAGGGGCTGCGTTTTGGAGCGCTCAGCCTGTCGTCAGAGGGGACGTTTCGGGGAGCTGTCTGGGAAAACCACAGCTACGATATCACGATCGGTCCTCGGCTCACCGAGCTTGTGCGTGACGGCAAGAGTCGGTTCGAGGCGGATGCGGGCCTCGTGGTACGGAACTACGAAGTCGCGCCCTCCCGTCTCTCCTTCAGGATCGACACAAGCGAGAGCGCCAAGGTGACCACGGCTGAATTCGAGTCCGGCATACTGAAACTCCGCGTTGACGGTTTTCTCAGAGGTCAAGTCAGCGTCAGGGATGGCCGCGCCACTTTTGAAGTGGCCGCAGGAAAACACGCCGTCGAACTCACGCGCTGAGGCCGCGCTGGGACCACGCAGCGCCAACTGTTTCTGCCGGCATGCCGACCGTACGACGTGGAGGTGAGCGCCGGCTCCGGCTCCCCCTTCGCCCGACCTCCGAGTCAATCTTCAGGCGCTAATCTTGTTGTGCCAGCCTGAGGAACAGCGGATCCCTGCCTCGGCGGCAAGTAGCGGCGATCCCGCAAGGCGGGATCGCCAAATGGCGGCGTAAAGCCGCCTCTACATCAAATTGACCCACTACCAGACCGAGGGCTCAATAGGGAATCTCGACAGTTTGGTTCAAGGCAGAGAGTCGGTCGGATCCGGCTTCGTGCACCACAACGCGGAGCAAATACGTGCCCGCTTTGAGGTCAAGGCTGGTCTTGATGTTGAGGCCGCTGGGGAGCAACCGGGCAAGGGTCGCGTCGCGGAGGCGCAGCTCAAGATGCCGCTGCTTGGCGGCCACGAGGTTGCCATCACGGTCGAATGCCGCACAGACAATTTTCAGATCACCCAGATTGCGGTCATTCTCTTTGCGCAGACGCAGGGACTCCAAATCTATTCGCGCCACCACCGAGAGCCGGGCGATTTGCTCATTCACCTTGAAGAATTGTGTTTGCACACCCACGCGCAATTCGCGCATTTCTTCCTGCGCGAACACGGCGTCCTCGATTTCCTCATCCGCGCGCCGGGAGGCCTCGACGGCTCGGTTCGGCGCAAAGTAGCCCCTGCGCGCCTGGACGCTGTAATTGGGGTGATCCATCAACTCGACTTTCAGCTTATGGTATTTCCCATTGTATTTCAGTTCTGGGGGCGAGAATGTCAAGAGATAGGAGAACTCGGGTAGCCCCCCTGCCTTGCGGAAACCGGCATCGTAGTCGTTGCTGTTGTGGAAGAAGATGCCGCCCGTGTCTCGGGCGAGCTCCGCCATCACGTCGGTGTTCATGGACTGGCCCGTGCTCTGAATGCTCACCAATCTCGCCGACGCCGCCGGTCCGCTGTTGGGAAAGTTGGGGAGTGGAGAAAGCGGCAGGGCACTCGATTGGGTGGCGTCACCTCCGGGCACGATGGCATAGAGCCCACGCGCGTCCAGTGCGTTGATCACTACGCGGTTGCGTAGCGCGCGCTCCGTAAGCTGCCCCAACTCTTGGTTCAGGGTAAGGGCCAGGAATCCGGGCGACACCCAGAGAATGCTCCGCTGGCCAGGCAACGCGCCGAGCCGCCGCGCCAGGCTTGTGAGCGCGCGGAGAGACTGCCTGGCCTGCAACTCGTTGTCGTTCCAGACCACCCTGGCCTCTGTCTCCGCCTGCCGCTGTGGGCCCAGGCAGTGACTGGGGTCGCCACCGCAGGCGCATTGGATGACCTCCAGGGTGGCGATGTCGAGCTCGTGCTGATCGCGCAGTTCGGCAATCAGGTAAGCTTCGTAGGGGCTGAGCGGCGGGCAGTCGAGCTCCGGACGGGTGGTGATGGGCTGCGGCTTGAGACGCGCCAGCGCCTCGTGCAGCTTGTCACGGTCGTCGGTGAACTCGAGGTTGCCCACACCCGACGAAGTGAAGATGCCGGCCCGGTCCGTGGCCTGCAACGAGGACTTGAGATAGCGCTCGGTGGCGTCGCGGGTGCGGACCACGTCCTCGAAGGCCATGACGACGTCGTCGAAGTAGAAGGCCACGTAGCGCTGCGCAATGGGTGGAGGCGGCTGTAGAGCCGGCTCTCGGCCGGGAATAGCTGCCGCTTTGGTAACCCCACGATCGGTTGCGACCGCGCCGTGTTCCAGCGAGAAGAGGGTGAGCGCCTGCGGCTTGCCGTCGTCGTACAGCCGGAAGTCGTCTTGGGTGAGGTTGCCCACGGCCTCGCCATTCTTATCGCGCACCACCACGCGCACCAGCACCTCGTTCCGTCTTGCTTGAACCGTGAAGGTGGGTTCCGTTTCGTCGCTCTTCATCTCTGGAGATTCCGGTTTTTGCGGAGCTTGTGCCCGGACCGGGGCGCGGATAACCCCCAGTCCGGCCGCCAGGAAGAACGCAACTCCCACCCCGAAAGCGGAGTGTCGCCCCCAATCAACCTTCAACTTGTTCCGGCTCGTGCAGCGGGGTGTGAGTCTCAACAGCCGGGCCAACTGAGATTCCTCCCTTCGCATTGCGTTTAATTCTACTCCCCTGGATACTGCTTTGGCCGGAATTTCCGTTTCCATTTTCCGGCCAACCGGTAACGTACATCCGGCCGCCTCTGCATGCAAGGTCCAGTCGAGTTTTCAGATCTCCTTCCACGCCTCTCTCAAGGTCGATTCTGATGGCACAAAAGCTGGCGAAGAGCCTCGCGCTGGGCGTGGGTATCTCTTCCGGGTGCAACCTTCCGGCTGCATTGCAAGTGCAGGAGTCCTTGGGTGGGGATGCAGTTGTTGTGACCGTGTTTGCCGATGACAACAAGAAGTATCTCAGTACGGACCTCCTTCAGGAGGAGCCGGTTCGACGAGAATACCTGAGTTCGGAAGTTGAACTCACCAGCGTGGTTCCTCTTCCACCCTCCTGCGCGTTCTGTGGTGGGGCGCGGAGCGTCAAGCTGCCGGTTTAGTGATCTCGAGGCCCCACCTACCAGATACCTCATACCGCCTACCACCTACCGGCAACTAACTACCTTTCTTTTCAACAATATTCCCGCTTTCGACTCGTAACTACCTTTGTTTTCTATAACATTACAGCTTCTCTCGGCGGTAGCCGACCCCGGTCCTTTGTTTTCAATAACATCCCCGCTCAGTTCGTTCATTTTTGAAGTTACTACTGTTTCCTCTTTTCCTGTGGAGGAGACATCCTGTCCCAGGCTGCTGTGCGTGGGAAGAGTCCCGCCAGCTCCACCTCCTCTCGAACGCCGTAGGCGGCAGCCGGCGCCAATGTGGAGCGGAACAATTCATAAATCAGGATTCTGAGTTCAGCAATGCACCTGGAACCTGCCCTTCAGCCTCCTGACTCCTGCACGATTCGCTTAGTATGCTAGCCTATCTCCCCCGGTTTGTCAAGAGACATCGAGTCCCCTTCGGCCCGCCAGCGTTTCGGCAGGCTGATGTAGCGGGTCCATGGAGGCGGAGCCGAGCACATGGCAGGGTTCGCTCCAGCTCTGCTTCTCATGTAGGTGGTCATCTGGCTCACTAGTCCGTTTAGGAACAAGATCATGCAGGTCAGCGCGGCCTTCACTTCCATCTTGGCCATCACTCATCTGGCTGGAGTGGTCTTTGAAGGTGTCGCCGTGCTGGGTGTGTTCGCCGTGGACCTGCTGAGCGGCCAGGTCGTGGCCCGGATGGACAAGCATGAGAGAAACAAGCCGGCGAAGGCTGTCTAAGGAACCGATGAGTACAGCTATCCGTCGGCGCCCAGAGTCCACGGCCTGGCAATGGTTCAGCGTGAACGAGGACTCCGGCATAAGCGCGGCGCAACCCATGCGCCGCCGCGGGTTAACGATTGCCAGTTTGCCCTTGGATTCGAAAACACGAATATGAGGAAGAACTGCAGGCCTCCAAGACGGAGGTCTGGCGCTATTCCTAAAGGAGAACCGCGGACCCCAGGAACGGGGGGTCCGCGCTAATACATAAAAAACACCGTGAGCTACGCCAGTTCGCGCTCCGCTTTGACTCCAGCAAGAAGCGCTTTGAAATATTCACTAGAGAGAGATGGCGTTTTTATTAATCGTTTCATCTCTCTCACGATGAATAGCTCGATGCTGCTTAGTCCAACACGCAACTCACTTTTCCTGTATCGGGGTTAGTATAGCGATGCTGTCCGGCCGGACATGGTGCGGCCTTGCCCTGCTCGCCGGTCTGGCCCGTTTGTCCGGCTTGGCCCGGTTGTCCGGCTTGGCCCGGTTGTCCGGCTTGGCCCGGTTGTCCGGCCTCGCCCGGCTGCCCGGTCTGGCCCGCTTGTCCGGCCTGCCCTGCCTCGCCCGGCTGCCCGGTCTGGCCCGTTTGTCCCGTCTGGCCCGTTTGTCCAGCCTGGCCCTGCGCTCCAGGTTGTCCTTGCGGTGGGGTTGTGGTTTGTGTGCAACCGCCAAAAAGTAACATGAGCGAGATTACAACTATACCTAGCAATATCTTCATCTTCATTTGATTCTCCTTTGTGATGTTGCTCAACGCAACATGCTGTTACCGCAGTTGATGGTACCCAGCGAGAATAGTACCAATGTCGCAGCACTGGGCGCTGTTCTATTTTGCACACTCAGCCAAAAACATCACAGACCCCAAAAGGAGAGCAAGCGTAGCGCAAACCTCCGTCTTTGAGGCCTGCGGATTGACTGGTGATCCCGCCGACGCTGCTGTGTTCTCGCGGTGTGTCGTCCCGCGTTGCGGGATCGCTCTTTTCTTTCCAATCAATTCTTCCTCGTCGTGGTACGCCTACTCAAGCGGCGCAGATTTCCACTTACTACCCCCATCGAGGTCAAAGATGAATCGTCTGGCGAACCTGGCTCTCAGCGTGGGAGAAACACTCGTTCATGAAGGTGCAAGGCTGCTGTTTGGAATTGCTCTCGGCAGGGCGAAGGAATCTCTGGGTACGCCCCAGCAGCTATAGGCACGGGGGTCACCAAGGTTGGTGGAAGCCGCCAGCTTGGGAAGATCAATGTTCACGAACACGATGCCGAGAAAGCAGGCTTCCACTATGACTTCGTTGCCGAAGGAGTTGACCCACACACGGAATCCTTCGAGGTGAACATTGCAAACGGTGTCCTCAAGGGACGCTGTGCCTTCCGGCAAGCCTTCGAGAAGAACCGGCATCTGGTTGTCCGCCTGAAGGACGACTCTGTTCTGGCCGAGAAACCCGATATTCACCTCAAGGCGCCGGAGTTCCTCAAGACCCTCTCTGACTCCACTCGCCTGGGGAGTGTCTGCCGCATCCACACCTGCTCTTACCGGTCCATTCGGCAGATTCACTCTGCCTTGCAGGAGATCCAGACTTTCGCGGGTGGCCGCTTGGCCGGGATCACGGCCAAGCTGACGGTTCGCCCGGAGGAGGCCACGTACTTCGACCGCAAGGAAAAGAGGAAGAAGACTTCATCCATCTAGGCGCTGAGTCTAGAGGTTGAAGGGGACGACATGCGGAAACTTATCGCCAACCTGACGGAGAACGCACGGCTGTTCGCGGAAACTCGAAAGCTGCTCGGGTCGGGTGGCAAGGTCTTGGAGGTGGTGGAGGACGAGCAAGAGCAGGCGCCGGAGGTCGCGGCTGAGTTTTATCCAACGTCGCTGAATGGCTCTTCTGGAACCGAATCCACCGAAGCCGCTTCTCCTACGGATACAACTCCTGGCAGCACTCCGGCGAACTCGCCAGGTGGGACTCCGCCCCCTCGGAACGGCACCAGCGTTTCTGGCGGGAACGGGTTTGCCAAACCACGTGCCTGTGGGGCTCCCTCTTCGCCTGCGCCCAACAATGGCAACGGGTCGGCTGCAAGTTCGGGATTCAATCAGCTTCGCAACGAGTTCCTGACAGCAGCACGTCGCGTTGCCCAGGTTCGTCATCGCGAGGGTGTTCGGTGGGCTCGTAGTGACCTCGGGCTCTGCGCCGAAGCCGAGCGACGCCCTGGAGAGCCCAAGTCACCTGCCCGTGCCGCTCAAGCCGACGGTCTGCGGGCTGCTGGGGTCACTGTCGCTGATGACAAGGGTGGCGGACCGCGCTCCCGCTGCGCTGGGTTTGAACGCCAGGTTGATCGTGCAGCTCCCTCCACCCGCTACGCTACTCCCAGCCACACAGGTAGAGCTGGATTGAATTGCGAAGTCTCCCGCATCCGTGCCCCTTAGGGTGAGACTCGCAATGCCCAGCGGCGTGCTGCCCAGGTTGGCCAGCGTGACAGTTTTTGGGGCGCTGGTGGTGTCCACGCGCTGTGGGCCGAAGCCGAGGGACGTCGCGGAGAGCCGCACCGCCGTCCCCGTGCCCCTCAAGCTGACGGTCTGCGGGCTGCCGGGATCGCTGTCACGGATGACAAGGGTAGCGGACCGTACTCCGGCTGCGGTGGGTTTGAACGCCACGGTGATCGTGCAGCTCGCTAGCCCGGCTATGCTACCGCCCGCCGTACAAGAGCTTGATTCAATCGCGAAGTCTTCAGCCTTCGTGCCTAAGGCAGTGAGGGGCGCAAAGCTCACCACGCTGAGGCTCGAAATGGTCAGCGGGGTGCTGCCCAGGTTCGTGAGCGTGACAGTCTTCAGAGAACTGCTCCCCACGGGCTGTGCGCCGAAGCTGAGGGACGTCGCCGAGAGGCTCGCCGCCCTCCCCGTGCCACTCAGGCTGAGTATCTGTGGGCTGTTCAAAGCGTTATCGGTGATCGTAAGGCTCGCCGTCCTTGTCCCGCTGGCCGAGGGCGTGAAGGTTACGTTGATCGCGCAGTTCGCCCCCGCCGCCACCGAACTGCCGCAGGTGTTGCTCTGGCCATAGTCCCCGGCATTCGTCCCCGCCAGCGCGATGCTCGTGATGCTCAGCGCCACGCTCCCCGGATTGCTCAGCGTCACCGCCTGCGCGGTGCTGGTGGTACTGACCGGCTGAGCCGCAAAGCTCAGACTGGTGGGCGACAGCGTGGGAGGCGACGCCACCCCGCTGCCGCTCAGGGCCGCCGTCTGCGGACTGCCGCTGGCGTTATCGGTAAAACTCAGTGAGGCGCTACGGCTCCCAGTCGCGGACGGCGTGAACCTCACGCTGACCGTGCATGTACCATTGGGGATCACCGTGGCTCCCGTGCAGGTGTCGGCGCTCTTGGCAAAGTCGCTGGCGTTCGCGCCGCCAATCGTGGCCGTCGAGATGCTGAGGTTGGCCGTGCCGGTGTTGGTGACGGTCTCCGCCCGGGCTGGGCTCGTCGTGCTCACGGGCTGACTGCCGAAACTTAAACCAGGGGCGGACAAGCTCACCACGGGCGCCGTCCCGCTCAAGCTCACCGTCAACGTTACGTACGCCGTTTGAGTCAAGGTTCCGCTGGTGCCGGTGACGACGATCGGGAAGTTTGCGACCGGAGTGGAGGAGGTCGTGGAAACGGTCAATGTCGAAGCGCCTGATCCAGCGACCGACGTCGGATTGAGGCTGGCCGTCACACCTGCCGGCTGGCCGAGGGCTGTCACCGTGAAATTAACGGTGCCGCTGAAGCCGTTCACTGCGCTGACCGTGATCGTGCTGGTTCCGCCATTGCCCCGCGTGACGGTTAGCGACCTCGGCGACGGCGCGAGCGCAAAGTTTGGGCCCGTTGGGACCCCACTGAGAGCCGTGAGCAGGCTTTGCCCGTTCGGCGTGCCCCAGCCGGTCACCAAGTCGTAGCCGGTAACGGCTGAGAACAGGTCCGGGCTCCCGCTATTGAAGTTGTTGCCCTCGGTGATGTCGTGGAAGTCGTTTCCGTACTCGGGTCCCTGGCCGATCCCGTAGATGGTCGGGTTCAAGAAACCGATTGGGGTTCCGTTGGCCTGCTGACTCGCTAGGGCCAGAAACCCGGCCCAGCGCGGCGCCGCAACGCTGGTTCCGCCAATCACATAATTGTGGGGGCATCCGCCGTTGGCACAGTAGTAATTGTCCGGATTCGCTTCCGCAGCAACATCCGGTATGTTGCGCAAGGTCGTCGAGCCCTGGTTCAACGAGTTGATGACTGGCACCTGATAGCTGGGAATGGAGATGCCGTTGGTACTAAACCCGCCTGCGCTATGAACCCAGGTTGTTTCCGATTGCCAGGTGCCGCCTGGGCCGCTGGTCGTCAAGTCCGTTCCGCCGACAGCCGTGATGTAAGGATCATCTGCCGGGTACCAACTACAGTACCCATTGTCGCTACAGCTAGGAGCGTTATATGCGCCGCTGTCGCCGGAAGCGACAAACAGATTCTGCCCCTGCACCGCGAATTCCTTGAATATCGGTTCGTCCGACGAGGGGTCTGCAGGAAGCCACCCAAAGGAGGTGCTCAGTTGCTTGGCGATATTGTCCGTCGCCATCCGGTTAAGAATATCCACATCGCCCCCAGCAACCTGGAGGTTGCTTTCGTAAACGATCACTGCGGACAGGTTGGGGGCCATGGAGATCGCCTGTTCGATATCGATGGCGGGTTCGGTATCATCGCACGCCCCACAAATTCCGCTGACCCCATCCAGCAGGACGTTGACGATGGGGACGTTCAGCGGCTGATCGATCGTGCTGAAGTAGGCTTGGACGTCGCTGAGGTTGTAAGGGGCGCCGAATAGCCCGACTGCCTGGCCGGTCCCGTCGAGCGTGACGCCGGGCATGTAGGCCGCCCTGATATCACTCCCGAGAAAAAAACCACCTGGCCCTGAGCCGGTAAAGTTGCTGGTGTCCGTTTCTCCCACTTGAACTCGCCTGAGGCTTATGGGATGAGGCGGTGAAAAGTTGTTGAGGCCGGAGACGCCCTGCACGGGAACGCTCGGGTCCACGGAGGGTTCCTCATTGGGAGCGTAATACGTGCGCGGTTCCGTCGGATGTTGATAAACCTGCATGGTCACCTGAAAGGCCCGCTCGATGTCGGCAACCGTACCGCTTACATCCAGCACCAAGCGATTGGGAGCCGTGTGGGTCACCGTCAAACCGTGAGATTCGGCGAAACCAGTGACGTTCTCATAGTCGTCTATCGTAGGCCCAAATTGCTCTGTGAACTGCTGCACCGTCAAGAATTGACGGTAATTGGGACTGGCTGGGTCGTAGAGCTCGCGCAGCAGGCTCTGGAGTTCCTGCTGGTTGCGCAGCCGCAGCGTTAGTGCCAGGCTCAAACGCCCCGAGCCGGGAAGTCGGCCTACTGCTCGCGCCCCCGCAGGCGCCGATAACTGCGTCGGCAGTGCCTGCCGTTGCTGCGCCCCTGCAGGCACCGTCATGAAAAGGGAAGTGGTTGCGAACGCTGACAAGAGAAACCCCGCGAGCGAAGTACTTCTCTTTGTGGTCATTGTTCTTTTTCCGTTAACCAAGACTTCCGCTTTCAATTTGAACCAACGCTTAGCATACGATTGAGCACCTCTGAATGCAATGTTACTGTCGGGTTTCCGCAACCCTCTGCATTTGCGGCGAAGGATTTCTCCTGATGGTTTATTGGTTGATCCTCTTCTCGACCTTACTTCTCCGCCACTTTGTGCTACTTGGCCCACAGTGATTCCGGGAAACGGGCCATGCGCAGAGCATTAAACATCTCAAAGAGGAGAACCAAGATGTTCGGCCAAATGTAAGTCACTCGGATGTTTCAATTGAGCAAGCTGGAAACAGTGGACGAAGCCGTTGCCAAGCTGGTGGAGTTCGCCGAGAACCCTTTTCGCACGGGATTCAACTATGCCAACAGGCTATGCCTTCGCAATCATGGAAAGAAGCCACGGGCGCAGCCGCTTGGCTGTCGGCCTACTGGAAATGTGATCCCGTCCCTGCTTTCGTGGGAGTGACACGGAAGAGTCCAGTCCCGCACTCCGATTCTTGGCGCGGATTGAGCCCTCCTGGCACTGGATCCCTCAGCGAATCGTAAATCCATCCGCAAACTTGTCAGAGGTGTACCGGCGCCAGCCACGCGCCTCCTGGGATCAACGGACGGATAGGCCTGCACGGGCCGCAAGAGAGAAGCTGAGCCGCCTGAATTAGTCGCGCGACAGATTTCAGCGGTTAATTCCGGGCAACAACCCGGGAGAACCCGTGCAAAACGCGGGGATGCCCCTCTGACGGCCGCCTACAGGCGGGCCGCTTTCTTGCCCTGAGGATATGGAGCCTCTATTTCCGGCGGCGCCGAACCCACTCTACGCGTGGTCGTAAAACCGGAAGAAGAGCGCCTGCTTTGACACCGGCTCAGCCTTGTCCTCAAGCGCGGCCATCTGTTTTTGGCTGAGGGGCGTAAACTCGCGGGCCAGTTTCACGTTTTCCTCGAGCTGCGCGATCGAGTCACACCCGATAATCACCGTGGACACAGGATGCGAAAGCGTGTAGTACAGCGCTTCGCGCATTTGCAGCGTGCCCGGGCTGGTGGCAATCACCATGCCTTCCCAGGAATGCTTCTGTTCCTCGAGCGGCGGCGGCGTCCAGGAAGAGAGAAGCCGCCCGCGCCCCGGTATTTTCATCCCGATGATGCCCATCTGTCTCTCGACGGCCATGGGCAAGAGTTGTTCCTGGAAGCTGAAGTGGTGCGGGTCGGCCGCGCTCAAAGCCATCAGGATGCAATCGAACGGAAACCGGCGCATGGCCTCCATCAGCGGTTCTGGACGAAAATGGCCGGTGAGGCCCAGAAAGCGCACCATCTTTTGTTCCCGCGCCTCGGTGAGCGCTTCCATTGCGCCGCCCTTGCCGAAGATTTGGCTGACCTCGCCCATGGTGCCGACGTCGTGAAGCTGCCACAAGTCCAGATGGTCGGTCTGGAGCAGTTTGAGCGATTCCTCGAGCATGCGCAGCGACCCATCGCGAGTGCGCTCCTTGGTCTTGCTGGCCAGAAATGCCTCCGCGCGCCGTTTCTTCATGACCTGGCCAACGTAGCGTTCGCTCCAGCGCTCGGGTCCTCCATAAATCGAGGAGGTGTCAATATAGTTCACGCCAAGGTCCAGTGCCCGTGTGATGATCGGCACCGCAACCTCATCATTGTTCTTGATCTCCAGCGCCGCCTGGCCTCCCAAGCTGAAGACGGCCACTCGCCAGCCCGTCCTCCCCAGGTTTCTGGTAGGCATGGCCTCAGGAGCGGCCGGGTTCGATGGCATGCCGGGAAGCGCACGGATGGTTTCAGGCAGCGCGGCACGCGCCAGCAGACCCGCCGTGAGGGCTCCGCCGATCTTGATGAACTCCCGACGATCGTGGCCTTTGCCACTGGATTCCTTATTTTTCACCTGCGCCTCCCGGAGCGGCAGGCTTCCGCTCCTTGAAATCAAGATAGGCAAGATTCATGTTGCCATTAGTGAGAATGTGAACGGTGAGAACATGCTTTCCCTTCGGCAACGATCCCACAGCCAGGTCCTTCATGACGTTCCAATGATGCCACTGGCGCCAAGCCAACGGGTCGGCGTCGTTTTTCGTGGACACGATCTCCAAGGGACCGGTCAGCTTCTCCCCGTCCAGGTCCAGCGAGATCGTACCACCGCGGTTTGATGTGTATAAAAGATCCATCGTGTATGTTCCGGGGCGGGCTACCTTGACCGTTATCTTGAACCACTCGCCGGGCTCGGTCCAGCCGACATAAAGCTGATTTTCCGGGGGCAGCACCAAATTATAAGGGCTGTCGTCCGTGGGAATGTCGCGATGAAACTTGGTATAGGAGGTGTCAACCCCTTCATTCATGCGAAACTGATTCAGGTAGGTTCCATCCGCCGGGTTTAGGACGCCGCTTCCATGGTTGATCGCATCCGTGTCGTGATAGGCCACGCCCTCCCCGCCCAGATCGTAGTACGCACATTGCACCCGCCCGGGAATCTTTTGTGCCCCGCCGGGGTACACGCTGTCGTGGAAGGGCTTTCCTTGATAGTCCTTCTCTTGGCCCGTTGCAGCCAAGGAGCAACACAACACGGCCAGCGATACGAATGAAAATGTGGCGAGATTCATGTCCTCACCTCCGGAACGATTCAAGGCACAGATTCTAACCTGAACCTGGCCAAGAGGGAACATGCTTTCGCGGTGACGTAAACTTGAGCGTGTAAACCGGACTTTCGGTTTTGACCTCCCGGCCGACTGATAATATATACCTGACCCTCACCGAGTGCAATTGTCAGTCGGGTTTGCAGTGCAAGGTGCTTCCGCGGGCCACGGAAAGGGCCATGGCTTCCTCTCAGGTTGGTTACGGTGAATCCAACTCGCAGGAACAGCTCCCCCGGATGATGCTCCCCCTTCGAGTACCCGTCCCGATCAAGTCAATCTTCGGTTGTGGGTCAGTTTCCTGAATGGGCGTTTGCAGCCAAGTGGATTACTTCCGAGTACGCCGTGATCCCGGCAGGGTCGCCAAGCTGACCAAGCGGAATACATCTCCAGTAAGCCGGTTACACATCCACTTGTAAACGGGTCGGCTTTGCAAGCCCACGATCATGAAAGACTGTTTCAAGAACAGCAGTTTCCGAGAAGCCGACCAAGTGCACCCAAAGCTGCCCCTTGAACGATTCCCTGTGTTCGCTTGACCTTGCTGTTCCGCGTGTTCTAAGAGCGGACTCGACGGGCGCTCGAGTGCCGTCCCGTCACCTCTCCTGGTCGGTCTTATATTTCTTTTGCGCCCCACACAGAGCGGATCGCATTCCAGGTGTAAAGCTGGGGCTTGAGAAACGGGCGGCGCACGCGGTCCAGCGGCTCGCCGCGGATCTCGATCTCATGGAGAGAGGTGGGTTTCATGCCGGCCTTGTTCGCCCACCAGAAAGTCGGGATCTCTGTCGGCTCAAATCCCATCAGGCTGGCTGCCACCATGTCCGTAGCCAGCGGGTTTGTGCCAGCCACGATCACGTTCATCTTGAACGTCGGGCCCGCCGACGGCCCGTTGCCTTCCATCGCCATCGAGCCGTCCACTACCACGAGGCCCAGTTTATTCGCGCGCACCATGTCCACAACGACGGCGGACGCGGCCGTAGGCTCTACTTTCGAGGCGACGTCATGCATGTGGCCGCGAATGGATTGATACACTGTTCCGGGAAATGCCCCGACGAGGTTCTTCATCCCGAGCGTCACCGTGGCAAGCTGGTGCGTCTTCATCATCGGCACGGAGCATAGAAGATCGACCCGGGTCAGACTTTGATGAAGCGTGAGCTTGTCGAACACGAAGCCGCCGGGAACATCGACATCCACCAATTCCCCCGAGTGCAGGTTGACCAGCGGGATGCGGAGGGTCCTGGCCATTTCTTCGTACCCGAGTTGCTCGAACACATACTGCTGCATGGGATCCAGGATCTCGCGCTTGCGCGTCCGAAATATCTCCGACCCCACAACGTTGAACTTGGGTGCGGCCGCCGAGCCCTCGCCGATCGACACCTCCTTACCCGCGCGCTGCATCATTTCCGCGAGGGTTCGTACGACGATGGGCTTGGTGGTTGCTTCCGCCTGTGTGGAGACGAGGTTGGGCTTGAGCATCACCGTGTCAATGCCCTTCGTAATCCGTCGGATGCCACCGAGAAGGTCAATTGCCTTCTCGACGGCCATTCCGATTTTGTCGTTCTGAATACGGACAATGCTGACGACGGATTTCGAGGCGGTCTTGGAACTGGCACCGGCGCCAGCCAGCAAACCGACGCCCATCAGCAGAAACTCTCTGCGGTCGAGCGGGTGCGTTCCCATACGAACCCCGGCGTGGATTCTGCGTCTATTCGGCCCGTCAGCGGCACGGCTCTTGGACCCAGTTCTCATGAGCGACCTATGACCTCGTTTCTATCTGGCCTGCAGGATTCCGAATCAACTATTCATCTAGAGGCCCCTGGGCTTCCTGTGCGTCGGCAGACCTAGCCTGGTCGACTCACTGCCTCTCCGCCATGCGATGTAGAGCCCCTAGGTCTGCTCTGAAGTATTCCCCGCGCCCCCTTAAGCCGAGCCGGTGTTTCGGAAACTCACCAGGGGATTCTTGCACGCGAATGAGGCCATTCCTAAAGAGCGCCAGCATTGCTATTTCTGTTTAGTCCGCCCGATTGAGTGTTGGCAAGGCTACCTTGGGTGGAAACCTAATGGTTTCAGCACTAATTCCTCGCTGTAAACTCGCTGCCCCCCCCCAGGATTGCCTATGACCCGGAACTTCCATTATCGACCTCCGGCCCGACCGATAACATACACCTGACCGCCAAGGAGGGAACCTCCTTTGAGCTGAATCTTAGGCCGCAGCCACGGGCAAGTCAATACGCAACTACAGCGGGAACTTCGTGCGGCGCAAGGGGTCACGAAAGCGGGGGGGACGGCGCCAGGCAGCGAGGGCTCGGCGTCCGACGCTAAGGGCGGATGCAGAGGACGATGCGGCTGGGCTTCTCGGCAGGCCTTGCACAGCGCAGCACCGGCGCAACCAAACACGTCTTGTAGGGCCGGGGCTTGCCCCGGCCAGGCCGTCCCGCCATGGCGGGAGGCGGCCCTACATGAGGTCGGAGAAATTTTCGCGTGCTGCGAACAAGACGGCTTCTAGCCCCACAGGGCGGGAGGCGGTTGTCCTGTGCGTAGGGCGGTTCACTCTTTCGGACCCATCCCCAGTTTCTTGACGAAGTGTTTGAAGATACTGACCACGATTTCCATGTTGTTGGAGAGCACGTTGTAAAGATCCTCTGCTCCAATGGAGATCGCGAAGGTATCTCGGAGGGCTTTGGCCGTGGCATAACGCGGCTCGCGCGTCAGCACCGAGTAAAGCCCGACGGCTTCGCCCGGCCCCAGGACCTCTTTGATGTTCCGCTTCTCGGAGGCATGCTCGACTTTCCCCTGCACCAGAAGGTGGAAAGCATCACCGATGTCATCCTCTCGAAAGATGGTCTGCCCGGCGGCAAAACCCGCTTCCTGCGCGATAGTCGCCAGGCGGTAAAGCTGCTCCACGCTGGCCTGCGAGAAGAGGTCAAGAGCACGGATGAGCTCAGCCTTGCGGAGGGTCGTCAAACGGGGCTCGGCTGGACTTCTCTCCGGGGCAAATGGAATGTAAGCCATATCATCAGGCATAGGTGCGCCCCTCCTCGAGGCACTAGGAAGCTTTGGCAGCAGTGAACTCGGGCCAGCGATTCTTCCCAATCGCCTCCGCGGCACACTCGCGCAAAATCGGATCCGGATTCCTCAGGCAAGCCTCTAGGATCTGCCGCACCGTTTGCGTCGGACGCAAAAGCTTGGCCTTGGGTTCGATGACCGGGAGAACATAGTCCCGCAACTTGCCCGGCAAGACATTGTCGAGAAACTCCGCCACGGCGGCGCGCTTCAGGCGATCGTCTTCGGCCATCGCCAGCAGCGCTGAGATAGCCGTGGCGGGTGGAAGGAGCAGGGCCAGCAGCCGAAATACACGATCCTTCCCGCGATTGACTTTGTCTTTAAAGAGTTGCTCCAGAAGGTCGTTGCTGCCGCCGCCGGGGTACAACGCGGCCAGCGCTTGCCGGCACCAAATGGCGTCTTCCGATTCCTCGCGCAGGAGCAGACTCACCTTCTGCCGATCAAAACGCAGCTCGGGGTCGAGAAGCCTTAGTTTTCCCAAGGCGCGGATCGACCGGTAGCGAAGCAGGCCGTCGTAATCGAACAAGCCGTCCAGGAGGATATCCACGGACTCTTGGTGGGGAAGATACGCCAAGACCAGCGGGATACTGCGGCGGATCTCGATATCTTCCGAAGGGTCCTTCAAAAGATCCGCGAGTGTTCCCAGGATGCGGGGGCCATATTCGCGCAGACAAAGCCGGGCGTCAGGACCCCAGCGCAAATCGCGCAGCAAGGGCATTAAGAACGGCACCAACTCGCGATGGCCGGCGCGCCCAGCACTGAGGATTGCAGTCTTCTTCACAGATGGGTCCGAGTGCTGGAGGAGCCGCAGATGCAACTCCACGGCCTCGGGATGGGGGATGTCACCTAACGCCTCCGCAACCTCCTTGCATTCGCGGGAATCCGGACCCAGTTCAGTGGCAATCTGGTCCAGCACGCTCTTGATCGTGCCGGGGGGAAGTTCACTCTGCTGCCGCGCCAAAGCCACGAGGGCGGACAGCCGCACGCGGAGATCAGGCGACTGGAGAAAGTGCATGAGCCCCACACCGCGTCCCCCCACCCCGCTGGTCTGCTGGGCCACGCGGAGAATTGCGCTGGCACGAACGGTTGAATTGCTGTCCTGTTTGACGCGCTCTAATAGTCCCTCCTCGGTCAGCGGAGCCAATTCCACAGCTTTCGCACGCACGCGGGGCGAAGGATGAGCAATCAGCTCCTGCGTAATCCATTGCGGACGGCGGAGCACGACGGCCATCTCGATGGCGCCCAAGACCACTTCTTCGTCAGGCGACGCCAACATGGATTTCAGACTGGCAACTGACGCAGACTCGGAAAAAACCACGCGAATGATCGGTGCGGGCAGGGGTTCGGGTCCAGCGATGAAGATCTTGGAGACTTCCTTTCGGTATTCCGTGCGCGCCTGCCATGCCACCCAGACCCACACCGACAGCAGGATCAGGTTGAAAATACCCACGCCCACCTGGCCCTGGTGCAAAACCCTGGTCACCAGCAGAAGCATCAGGCCACCCACACCATCCGCCAGGCGCTGCACGACCATGTCAGTGACGGCCTTGATTTGCGTCTTGACCGAGTGCGGCACGGGGACGTAGAGCAGTTCGGTGCTTACGCGGTCAATCGAGTAGCGGATTGTGTAATCACTTCCCTTCAGCACGCCGCCCGCCCAGAGTGCCACGGGGAAAGCCACCAACGTGACCGTTCCGAGCATCACCGCCACGGGAAGAATAAACAGCGTCACCCGGATTCCGAGTTTCTCGACCATGCGTGAGCCCGCGGTCACCTGGAGGAGAAAGGCCCCGAAGGCAAGGTAAGCAGTGAAGGACGCGAAGAAAGCGGTGAGCTGATCCTTGTTGTTGTGGAATGCATGCTGAACAACGACATTGAATTGGAAGCCCACGATTAGCGTGACGATTGCAGATAAAGCCAGCAAGCCCACAATCAGCCTCAAATAAGGAGAAGCCAGGATCGCCTTGGCAACGGCGCCAAAGGCCCTGTGGCCCTCTCCCCCCGCCTTTCCCGCATGCTCGGCTCGGCCCGTGACGCTGTAGCGGCGTATCAAAACCTGCGCAACGAGGATGGCGAGCAGTAAGAGCGGAATCTGGACCAACAGCAAGTTCTCCGTGCCGATCGATTTGACGAGCCACGCCCCTATCAGGCCGCCCGCCGCCCCGCCCAGAATCCCGCCATACACAACCAGCGGAAAGACCCGCCTGGCCTGTCTGAGGTCAAGGACACTGTTGGCCACCGTCCAGACCTGGGTGGTAATGATGATGCCGAAGGCGCTCGTCCAGACGTAGAAGATCCACGGCGCAGGAGCCCACTCGGCGCGCAACGCTACCCAGAAGGCAATTATGTTGAGGATGAAGAAGACAAGGCAGCCCGAGATCAGCCACACCTGGCTGACTCTGGCGGCAAGACGGATGTAAAGGGCAACGATAAAACCAATGACGATCCCGATACCGATGTAGACGTAAGGAAGCTCCAGGGCGCTGAACTTGTGCAGGAAGATGCCGTCGCGTGCCGCTCTGATGATCGTGTAGGAAGTGAGCGCCAGCGTGAGATAGGAAAAGAGCAGGAAGACGGGAACTTCCTCACCGCGTTCCAGGTTCAAGAAAGAGCGAAGTCTGTCCATTCGCTGGTCTCCGCGCGCGAGAGCATCGTTTGGAGCTTCGCGGACGATTCCACCGCAGTGGACCGCCGCATGATCTGGTGCGCTCTTCGTGTGCCTTAATGCGGCTGCGTCCCGAGGTTGACCCCGAATGCCGAGCCCGTTCCGCAAGTTTCGAGCGCGTGCCTAGGCCGAGGAGTAACAACCCAAGTAACGACGCACGTATAATACCGGACTCAGGGTCTCCCCGCAACCCGCTGGGCCGCATAAACCCGACTGGACCTTGCGTTCAGAGACGGTCGGGGGTATCCTACCGGTCGCCCGGAAATTGAAAACGGAAATTCGTGCGCCGGGATGAACCGGCATGAAGTAGAGAAAGCGAGAGTTTCAGGAGAAACGGGTAGCGACCCGCTCGGCCTCGAGTTTTGCGCTGGGCATCGCGAGATGCACAGGGAAGCGTAAACAGAGGTATGGGTGGGCTGGGTATTGAGCTCCGAAAAGTTGCAATCAGGACGCCGACGCTCTGAATTTAATTGAGCCGCAAAGGGTTGTCCCTGAGCAAAACTGCAGGCGCCGCCAACCACACCGAGGAATAGAGTCGTAAAAACACGAAAGAGAGGGCAGGGCACTGTGGCTCTCCCAAATGGGTCGTGGAATCGCGGGGCTTTATTCGAACGCAGGGAGATTAATTTGATCCGAGGGGTGACGTCAGTGAAAAGTTGTGTTAAAGGCAATACCCGAAAACTGAATTGCACGTTGCGGCTGGTGACGCCGGTCACAGGGAGTTCCAATCCAATTCTCTACAATCACACCAGTTTCCCTCGCTCCTTCGCGGTCTTTTCCGCAACCGTGTCCACAGGAGGAAGCGCGCCATGACCAAATCATCCGAGTGCACCCGCCGGGCGTTTCTGCGCCTGGGGTTGGGGATTGCAGCGGGCACGCCAATTCTTTTTTCGGAGAGCTGCGGCAGTTCCGTTAACAGCACCCCGCCGACCCCCGCAGCCTTCAAAGTCGCGATTGTTGCCTGCAAGGATTACGGCAGCAGTGTGCAGCCAGCACTGGCGCAGGCGTTCAGCCTGCTTGGCGGCATTGGGTCGCTCGTCGATGGGAAGACCGTCACCGTGAAGATCAACCTGACCAACGATGGCACGTTTGAGAATCAGTTCGGCCTGCCTCCCGGCGAGTCGTTTATCACAAATGGCGCCACGGCCATCGCGCTGGCTTCCTTGCTCTTCCAGAACGGCGCCCACATGGTCCGCTTCGTTGATTCGGTCGGTTTTCTCAGTCCACTGAGCGCCATCCTCACCATGGCGCAGTGGGACGTCAATACGCTGCTGGGGGTTGGCAACGTGGAACTCGAAAACACGCGCAACCTTGGAAGTGGCACTTCGTACGTTCAATTGAATGTTCCCGGCGGCGGCTACCTGTTCAGCTATTTCGAGCTCAATCATTGCTATCAGGACACAGACGTGTTCATCTCAATGGCCAAGCTGAAGCAGCACCTCACCGCGGGTGTGACGCTTTCCACGAAGTGTGTCTTTGGCTCGACGCCCAATTCTCTCTATGGCACCGACGCAGTGAGTGAAAACGCGGTAGGCTATCGTGGCCGGCTCCACGGGAATGGCACGCCAGGCTGGAATTCGGATCCGCCGCCGGGAGCGCGCACCGACGTCACTCCGACGGCGGATGCAGGCGCGCGGATACCGCGCATCGTGGCCGATATCAGCGGTGCGCGGCCCGTGCACATCGCCATCATCGACGGGATCACGTCCATGAGTGGCGGCGAAGGTCCCTGGGCGCCGACGGCGGCCTTCGTTACGCCCGGCGTAATAATTGTTGGACTGAATCCCATCGCCACAGATGCGGTGGGCGTCGCCGTGATGGGCTACCCCGATCCGCAAGCCACGCGTGGCACGGCACCTTTCCAGACTTGCGACAACCATTTGCTGCTTGCCGAACAAGCCGGTGTAGGCACGGCCGATCTCTCTGAGATTGATGTGCTGGGAATGAGCATCGCCCAGGCGATGTATCCCTACCCCACGTAACCTGGGGAGTTTTCGCTGAGAAAGTGGGTTGCGCCGGGTCTAATGACTTGCCCTCCCACCTGCACGTCGCACACATCACTTGCTCGCGCTGCGCGAAGCGGCTTGACCTCCCCGCACTGCAAGCGTAATCTTGCTGCCAGCAACGAACCCGAAATAGAAATCTCTGCTAAGACACTCGGTTCCGATTATCTCGTGATTTGCGGCTGAGACCACCATAAATTGGCCGCTACCCATTACAAGCAGAAAAATGGTCGTTCTGGCCAACTTATGCTGGTAGTTTCAACACTCTCAATCGTTCGATTGGACACTGGGTCCGGCTGACAACCGTCGTACAGAGCAGACGTTTCTGAGCCACACGTATCGCTGGCTCAAGCCAGGCGGTATCTTGGTGTTGGTCATACCCTCGGAGAGACTGGCTGAATGCAGCCAGATTCTCGCATCACGCTTCCGCGACGCCCGGGTTTACCGTCTTGGGGCTCCCGTGTGTGTGCGCTGCAAGCAGGTGGTTGTCATCGGAGCACGACGAAGCCGACGTGAGAAAGAGCGTCTTACGGACAGCGACATCACTCGGGCACGGCTTTCCTCATGACCACGAACCCATGGCTGATTCCAACGACGCACGGGCCGTGGCTACGCGCTGGACCCAGGCAACGAAAAATAGGGCGCTGGCCCCCCGGAAGGGTGTATGCTGTGGGGCTTTTTGCGAGCTAAAACGGAAATTCCGGCTACGTTTATTGCGATTCAAGAAGGCCCAATCACGCACCATGCTTTTACGAGATCCCGCGGTTATCCCGACTGCAATGAACGTCTGGGAGGAGACTATGGAACAGATCTCCGCCGTTTTATTTGACCTTTTTGGAACATTGCTGGATCTCGACCAGCGGGCCTTGTTGCGAGATATGCGGCGAGAAGTTGGTGGAGCAGCCAAACAGCTTTCACCAGACATATTTCGCCGCATGCTGGTGCGATCGTAGGACAGCGAGGAAGACATACTCTGCGATTGGTGCCGAGCAAGGTCGAAGAGAGGGAATTGCCGATTAGATAAAACCGGGCAGTCTCCCTTCCACGCTGAACCCGAAGGAAATGGAAAAGAGGAACAACCTACCTGCAGGAGAGAATCATGTCATATCCAACGAACGTCAGATGCGCAGCAACGCACCGAGTGGTCACAACGCTCCTCTTGCTCACTCTTGCCCTGCTGCTTGCGTCCGCACCGGCACTTGGTCAGCAGATGTATGTTTCACGCTACAATCTTTTCGCCGGATACACTTTCCTCGATAGCCCTCATGTGAGCCTTTTTGAGAACGGATTTCATTTTCAGGCGGGTGTCAATCCAAAAACTTGGTATGCCCTGGGCTTCGACTACAGCATTTCGGGCGGTGATTTGACGCTGACGCCCAACCTGCTGACGACCGCGTTGCAGCAGCTATTAGGTGCTCAACTCCCTCCCGGGTATACCTTAGTGGTCCCGACCAATTCCAGAACCCAAACCTTTGCCGGGGGGCCGCAACTGTCGTATCGTCACTTCTCGAAGGTGACCCTCTTCGTTCGGCCTTCCATCGGAGCGATCCATGAAGTCGCAACCCCCCAGCCTGCGGATGCGATTGCGAAAGCAGTCGTCGCGGAGCTGGCGCCCAGCGGGAAGAAATCGGACTCGACGATCTTTTATGGGTTCGGGGGCGGCGCCGACTTTGCCATTTCCAAACACATAAGCCTGCGCGTGCAGGCGGATCTAGTCCACGATCACCTGTTCAGCGGTACTTTGAAGGACGGCCGGTTCACAACCCGGTTCTCAGTGGGTCCCTGTTTCAACATTGGGAAGAATATCGCGAAGTGAATTCCGGAGCGGTGACGCGGCCTTTCTTGGGATTCGGCGCCGCAGCTATTTCTTCCGAGTTGGCAAGGATGACCTGGGGGAGGGAACCATTCAGGAGCTAGGCGAAGATAGTCCTGCCACCCTGGCGGAGGAGGATACACAGTCATGCGAATCCTCTTGAAGGTTTCGAGCTACAACGAGTATTGCGATGGGGGATGTGAATTCGCCCCAGTACTTGCTTGGTTTAATTGGCGTACGCAACTGGTCACAGTCGTGCTTTGATTTCAATGACTTGAAAATGCGCGAACTAAGCCAAGATGGTACTGGAGGGAAGGCTAACACTTCGGAGAGGTCGGCTGCCGCGTCGCAAATGCAGAAGTTTACCCAACCTGGAAGGCTGGGTCGGAATTCAAAGCGACAAGGGGAGCGATGCCCAAGTCAGGCAAGGGAGGGACGAACTGAATCTGTCCCTCATCGGGAGAACATGGCCTGAATATTCGCCTGAATGGCCTGTTCGATCACCTTGAGCTCCTCCGCGCCGATCTGTTTCCATTTCAGCGCGTGCAGCACGGCGGGGCGGTCACGGCGGAAGCAAATACAAGACCCGATAATGGACAGTGCCCGCACTTGAGTGGCAGACGAGGCTGCGGATTCTCCGGTAAGCCCGGCGATGGCTTCGGCCACCGTTCTCCGCAGAGGCGCAAGACCCCTGTCTACGACGGAAAATTCTCGACCCGGTCCAGATGCCGCCTGACTGAGAAACTTTCCGTAGCAGTCGGGTAGGAAGTTGCCCAAGATAAGCCGGACAAAGTTGCACAACAAAGTGCAGAGTATCCCGACTAATTCGCGCTGCGTGATTCCGGGGCGAGCCATTGACGTCCGTGCCTGCTGGACCAGGGGTTTCTGATGGGCAGCCCAGCGGGCTGCCACGTGCAGTGCCGCAGCATGGTAAAGTCCCTGCTTGTTCCCAAAATAGTACGCAATCGAGATCGGGTTCGTCTTGGCCGCCGCGGCGATATCCCGGGTGCGGGCGCCATCGAAGCCGCGCCCCGCGAAGACCCGAATAGCCACCTCGAGGAGGCGTTGCCGCGTGGCCTCGCCGCGGTCACTGCTAGGCCGGGTTCTGGTGGATATTAGTCGGTTCGGTTTCACGGGGCTCCCCCGCCACACTCCGTCGATTATAAGACAGGGATTGAATTGTATCAATCAAATGATTTATAAATGAAGGTTTGGCTGAAGCGGCCATGGGGTGGCAGTGAGACCACTGGACACCGGTGAGCACGTGTATGCCGACACGGCAAGGACAGTCAGGGTGGCTGAAGTCCCAGGTGTTGTCAAGAAAGGGTGCTGAATTTGATGAGCATAGATTTTGTTTTTTGGCGCCAGCCAGAACAATCCCGTTCTCGTGTGTTGCCACCGGCCTCTTGTCCGGCAATATCCAAAGACTTCGGTGGGGCGTCCGCCGGGGTACGCGTTGGCCTGATCCTGGCCGCGCTGACGGCCGTGGTGTTGACGGGCCCGAGTTGCGGCGGTCCGAAGCCGCAGCTTGCCGCCGCAAGTCCGCCCACACCGGTGGGGGTGGTGAAGGCAATCCAAATGGACGTGCCCGTCCACGCCGAATGGGTTGCGACCCTGGAGGGCTACGTAAACGCCCAGATTCAGCCTCAGGTGAGCGGGTATCTTATCAGCCAGAACTACAAGGAAGGCTCCTACGTCCACAAGGGTGATGTGCTGTTTGAAATCGACCCGCGGCCGTTCCAGGCGGCGCTCGACCAGGCAAAAGGGCAACTGGCCCAGGCACGGGCGCAACTCTATTTGGCCGACGTCAATGTGAAGCGCGACACGCCCCTGGTCAAGGAACGGGCCATCGCGCAGAGCCAGCTTGACACCGAAACGGCTGCGCAAATGCAGGCTCAAGCCGCTATTCAGGCTGCTGAGGCCGCCGTCGAGCAGGCGCAACTCAACCTCGGATTCACCAGCGTCCGCTCGCTTGTGGACGGGATCGCGGGAATCGCCACGACGCAGATGGGTAATCTGGTTGGGCCGGCGACGGTCCTCACAACGGTTTCCCAGCTCGACCCCATCAAAGTCTATTTCCCCATCAGCGAGCAGGAGTACCTCCAATTCACTTCCAAGCTGCTGAAGAAGACCTCGGCCAGCGATTTACTGCGGGCCTCAGATTCCAGGGTGCTTGATCTGATCCTCGCGGATGGTTCGACTTATCCGCGCAAAGGGCAGGTCATCTTCACCGACCGGCAGGTGGATCCGCAGACCGGAACGATCCGGGTAGTCGGAGCTTTTCCCAATCCTGGGAATATCCTCCGCCCCGGGCAGTTCGGGCGCGTCCGGGCACTGCTCGGCGTGCGCCAGGGAGCGGTTCTGGTTCCGCAACGCTGCGTGACGGAACTGCAGGGAACCTACGAAGTAGCCGTCGTCACCGCGCAGAACAGCATTTCCCTCCGGAAGGTGAAGGTCGGAGATCGTGTGGGTTTGTTGTGGGTCATCGAGGAGGGCTTGGCTCCAGGCGAAGAAGTCGTATCGGCCGGCACCTCGAAAGTGCGCGACGGCATGCCGGTAAAGCCCACGGTCGAGACTCCGCAGCCGGAAGGAAACCGATGATTTCCAAGTTTTTTATCAGCCGCCCCATCGTGGCGATGGTGATTTCCATCCTGATGGTCATCGTTGGAGCGGTGACCATGGCCACCCTTCCGATTGCACAGTTCCCTGAGATTGTTCCACCCGAAATCCAGGTGCGCGCCACGTATCCGGGGGCAGACGCGCGAACCCTGCAGGAGTCTGTCGCCACTCCGATTGAAAGTCTCATGAGCGGCGTGGACTACATGAACTACATGTATTCCACCAACGACAACTACGGCAACACCACTTTGACGGTGAATTTCGATGTCGCGACCAGCCCTAATATCGATCAGATTTTGACCCAACTTCGCGTTTCGCAGGCTGCCCCACAGTTGCCGGCCATGGTGAATACGACCGGCGTCATCGTGCAGAAGTCCCGGGCGGCCGCGATGATGGTCATCTCGTTCTATTCACCCCACGAGACTTACGACCGAAACTTTCTGACCAATTACGCCTACATCAACTACGTGGATGAACTTTCGCGCGTCCCGGGCGTGGGGCGCGTGCAGGTGTTCGGCGGCCAATACGCGATGCGGGTGTGGGTGAAACCCGATCAATTGGCCAAGCTGGGCGTAACGGTTCCGCAGATTGTCTCCGTGCTGGAAGCGCAGAACACCGTGAACCCGGCGGGGCAAATCGGCGCAGAACCGGCGCCCAAGGGCCAGGAGTTCACTTACACCGTCCGTTCGCAAGGACGCCTGGTGATGCCAGAGGAATTTGGCGAGATCGTGGTGCGCTCCAATCCGGACGGATCAACCCTGCGGCTCAAGGATGTGGCGCGCATGGAACTGGGAGCCCAAACCTACAGCTTCGATGTGCGATTCAAGGGCAAGCCCGCCGCGGCCATCGGTATCTACCAACTGCCTGGTTCCAACGCGATTTCCGCCGCGGACGGAGTTCGCGCGAAGTTGGAGGAATTGGGACGCCGGCTTCCGAAAGACGTGGAGTGCGAAATCGGTGTGGACACCACGAAGGCGGTCACCGCCGGGATTCATGAAATCCTGCTGACGCTGTTTGAGGCCCTGTTGCTGGTCATTCTCGTTGTTTACATCTTCCTCCAGGGCTGGCGTCCGACGCTGATTCCCTTGCTGGCGGTGCCGGTTTCCCTGATTGGGACGTTCGTCGTCTTTCCCCTGCTGGGATTCTCGATCAATACGCTCTCGCTGTTCGGGTTGGTCCTGGCCATTGGCTTGGTGGTGGACGACGCCATTGTGGTGGTGGAAGCGGTGGAGCACCATATTGAGGAGGGGATGACGCCGCGTGATGCCACCGTCCTGGCGATGCAACAGGTCTCGGGGCCGGTGATCGCCATTGCGCTGATCCTCGCTGCGGTGTTTATCCCGACGGCGTTCATTCCGGGAATCACCGGCAAGCTCTACCAGCAGTTTGCCGTCACCATCGCCATTTCGGTGATCTTCTCGGCCTTCAACGCGCTCACGTTGAGCCCCGCGCTCTGCGCGCTGATTCTGAAGCCACGCCAGCGCTTCCGCGGGCCGATTGGCTGGTTCTTCGGCTGGTTTAACCGGGGGTTCCGCCGCTCTAGGAATGGATACATCAATTTCTCCCGCCTGCTCATCCACAAGTCCGGTTTCAGCCTGATTTTCCTGGCTCTCGTCGCCGTTCTCGCCGGGGGCCTGGGAAAGAAGTTGCCCACTTCCTTCCTTCCCGAAGAAGACCAGGGCTACGTGATGATCACTCTGACGTTGCCAAAAGGCGCGTCGTTGCAGCGCACCTCGGCGGCCGTACGGAAGGTCGAAGAGATCGTCGAGAAGGTACCTGGAGTGCAAGCCATTACTTCCATCATGGGGTTCAGCATCCTGAGCGGAACCCAGAGTTCCTATGACGCCATCTTTTTCGTTCGGTTCAATGATTGGGACGAGCGCCGGTCGCCGGAACAGCAGGCGCAGGCCATACAGATGCGCCTCAATCGGGAACTCTCGCAGGTGAGCGAAGGCATTTGCTTTGTTTTCTCGCCGCCCGCCATTCCGGGCATCGGCGCGGCGGGTGGCGTGAACTTTGTGCTGGAAGACCGGTCCGGGACCGGAGGGGATTTTTTTGCCAACAACCTTGACCGATTTGTGGCGGCGGCTCAGCAGCGGCCGGAACTGGCGCGCGTCATAGCCACCTACGCCGCGCATGTTCCGCAAGTCTATGTGGACGTGGACCGTGAAAAGGTGATGCACCAGAAGGTTGACATTGCGGAAGTGTACCAAACCTTGGAGACGTTCATGGGTGGCTATCTGGTGAACTACTTTAACCGCTTCGGACGCCAGTGGCAGGTCTACGTGGAAGCGGAAGGTAACTACCGTGCCAATGCGAGTGACATCGGCCAGTTTTATGTGACCAATCCCAACGGGGATAGGGTGCCGCTGAGCACCTTGGCCACCATTCGAAGCATCACCGGTCCCGAGTTCCTGATGCGCTACAACGAGTACACGGCGGCGCAGGTCAACGCCACCGCCGCTCCCGGGATCAGCTCAGGACAGGCTATGAAAGCCATGGAAGAAGTGTTCGCTCAAACCATGCCGCGCGAGATGGGCTTTGACTACATGGGCATGTCGTTTCAGGAGCAGAAAGCTGCTCAGGGTGTTCCGGCAACAGCGGTCTTCGGGCTTTCGCTCCTGTTTGTCTTCCTGATCCTTGCCGCCTTGTACGAAAGCTGGTCCCTGCCTTTCAGCGTCTTGCTGGGTACGCCCATCGCCGTTGCCGGAGCGTTTCTGGCGCTCACGTCGCGGCACTTTGAGAACGATGTTTACGCGCAGATCGGTCTGGTGATGTTGATTGGCCTGGCCGCCAAGAACGCCATCCTCATTGTGGAGTTCGCCAAGAACGAGCATGAACGCGGAAAGGGCATTGTTCAGGCCGCGCTGGACGGGGCCCAGCTCCGCCTGCGTCCCATCCTGATGACCTCTTTCGCCTTCATCCTGGGTTGCGTCCCGCTCTGGACTGCGAAAGGATCCGGGGCGGCTGGGCGCCGCATTCTGGGGACCGTTGTGATCGGTGGCATGTCTGCCGCCTCCTTGATTGCAATTTTCCTGATTCCGGTTACTTTCGCTGTAGTCGAGGGCCTCTCTTCCCGGCTGCGCCGCCACCCCAAACAGCAACCTGAAGCCGCTGACCCAAAGGGGGGACAGCTCGCATGATGCGCTTGCCAAGGTGCTTTTCTATCTTGCTTCCGGTTTTTCTGTTGGCTGCCTGCACGGTCGGGCCGAAATACCAGCGTCCCAAAACTGACGTCCCGGGCGCATATCGGGGAGTGCCGGCCACCGCTCCGGTGGCGACTTCCTCCGAATCGCTGGGGGATGGCAAATGGTGGATTGTTTTCCAGGATGAGCAGCTTCAGTCACTCATTCGGACGGCACTTAAGCAGAACTACGACTTGCGCATCGCCGCGGAACGCGTGCTGGCGGCGCAGGCGCAGCTCCGAATCGCACGTTCCGATCAGTACCCGTCGGCCGGGGTGGGGGTCGTCGGCACGACCGAACGCCAGCCCTCCAGCCCCTTTTCCCCTTCCTATCGCTGGGATTATATGCAGGTAGGGGGAAGCGCGTCGTGGGACATCGACTTCTGGGGGAAGTATCGAAGGGCCACCGAGGCTGCTCGCGCCAATCTGGCCCAGACCGAGTGGGGAAAGCGCGCCGTGGTGAGCACCCTCGTTGCGAATGTTGCCAGCGCCTACTTCCGGCTCCGGGCGCTCGACCTCGATCTCGAAATCACCCAGCGCACCCTCGCCTCCCGGCAGGAATCATTGCGGCTCACGAAGCTCCTTGCGGATCACGGAGCTGCTTCGATGGTGGACGTCCGGCAGGCGGAGCAGCTTGTCTACGTGGCCTCTGCCACCCTCCCGGATCTGCAACGGCAGATCGAACAGGAAGAGAACTACCTCAGCTTCCTGCTTGCTCGAAACCCCGGCCCCATCACTCGGGGGCGCAGCCTGACCGAACAGGCGCAGCCGCCCGTCGTTCCCGCGGGGCTGCCCTCCCAGTTGCTCGAACGCCGTCCGGACATTCACGAGGCCGAGCAGCAATTGATCGCGGCCAATGCCCGGATCGGTGTGGCGCGGGCCGCCTACTTCCCGTCTATTTCCCTGACGGGAACCGCTGGATTCATGAGCTCTGCTTTGACCGACCTGTTCACGAAGCCTGCAGGCGCTTGGGTTGTCGCCGGTTCCGTCGCTCAGCCGCTCTTCACCGCTGGCAAGTTGCAGGCCAATGTCCGGCTGGCGGAAGCGCAGCAGCAACAGGCGTTACTGGCGTACCAGCAGACGATCCAGAATGCGTTCCGGGATGTTTCCGACGCTTTGGTGGCCTACCAAAAGACCCGCGAGGCGCGGGAACAACAAGATCTATTGGCCGCCGCCGCCCAGGACTCCGCCCGGCTGGCGCACGTGCGCTACGATGGTGGCGCGTCCGCTTACCTCGAAGTCCTGACCAATGAAACCAATTACTTCGCCGCGGAGCTGAACCTTTCACAGGCAAGGCTGCATGAGAGGCTCTCCCTGGTGCAGATTTACAGCGCGCTGGGCGGCGGCTGGCAGCAATAGGCGCCCTGCCGCGCCATTGCAGGCATGAAGGCGTTGAGTCGTTGCGCCATCGGTTACGCTCAGGTCCAAAGCCTCAACGCAATCGTGCCGCACAACCTGGCCGGGGTGGGCAGGATTCTTCATAGGCATGGCGCTTTTCTCCTTTTATTTGTCCTTCTCCGGCACTGTTCGTTGTCGGTCGAGACCGCGCCAAGCTCGGATACTTCTGGAGGCACGCCTACCAGGTCGCCCGGTGTGGGCGTTATCAGGGCAGCGTCGTCAATCCTGACAGTGGGGCTCCGGTCTGCCTGGGGAAAGAAGGCGAGCGCCTGCTGGCGATGGACTTCAAGAAGCTAAAGCTCAGCGAAATGCTGGGCCAAGGTGAGGGAACCAATCATGCCCGCAATCCTGCCGAGACCTTGTGCAGGGGTTTTATCATTCAAAATCAGCACCCAGTCATTGGCTCCCGTGCCATTGTCGCCCGGCGTGCGGAGGCGGTGAGTGGCGCGGTTGGCATAGGACGAACCTTCGACTTCGACGAACCGCCCGTTGGTGGGATTATACCAACGAGCGGTGACCGGCTTCGCGAACCGACCCAAAGCGATCGTCAACTCCCGTCCGTCAGTACCGGTTGAGGGGATATAGGTGACTGAGAGCTTTCCATCTGTCGTCCATGCCGTGAGCGCGGTAGCGGTGTCGCTGCCGTATCCTTCGGCCAGGATGGCATGGTTATCTTCCGGCGCCAACTGCCGCCAGGGCAGGTGGATAAACAACTCGCGCAGAAGGGCGATATCGTGCGAGCCTGCGGCACCGAGAGCCTGCTGCCAGCTCATCTGCGCCGGAAAGAGGCCCGGCCCGTCGAAGTGCCAGATCGGATTGTTGCCGAAAAACTGGCCGCAGGCGCCGCTGAGCATGGCCCAGTAGGCCTGCCGCCGAATCTGATCCGGCGTCGAATCGTGCTCGCCCTCGTAGGTGGTTTCCAGCAGAACAAACGGGCGGACCGGCTTGCGTAGGTATTCCGCCAACATCGGACGAAACAGCGTTTTCTCGTAGCCGTAAACGGTGTTGACAGCCAGCCACTCTTGCTCGCCAAATGCCGCCACGGCGGAACTCCCCGGCGAGTGATGGGCCGTCATCAAATGAGTCGGGTCTTCCTCGCGGATTGCCCCTGCCAGTTCAGTGACCACCCATTGATCGGGCTTTTCCGGCGTGTAGTCGCCGCCCAGCACCCAGACGATGTTGGGCAAGTCTTTGAATCGCTTGCCGAGGAATCTGCCGTAGGCGCGAAGTTTCTCCCTGCCACCGGCCTTGATCTCCCGGAAAAAGCCCTCGTCGCCGCCGCCGTAACCGAGATAGGCGGGGGCGAGCCACACGACCATCCCGTGCTCGCCAGCTCGTTCGATGGCTTGGTGGGCGAAGTCGAAGTAGGCGTCATTCGGAGTGGAAAAATCGCCCGGCTTGTTGAACGGCGCCAAGCCCGAACGCGTCCTCGGCGGTGACGTGCAGAACTTGTGCTCGAGCAGGTTGACGATGATCGAGTTGAAGCCTCTCTTCTGGCGGTCCTCCAAATAGGTTTCCATGTCCTTTTCGTCGAGTTGAGCGATGAGTGACCAAGGCGAATCGCCAACCACCAAGAAAGGGTTGCCCTTCTGATCCACCAGATATCGGCCGTTGTTGCTTAACTTCAAATGTAAGTCTGATGTTGGCGCGCTCGACGCTTTCGGCGCCGCTGTCAATCGGCTCACCGGCGGCCAGCAGACAAGGACGCTCACAACAAGTATGGCAAACCACCCTGCAAATCTGGTGCTCATTTTCTTCTGCTTACTGTGGGCTTCTTTCCCACAACCGCTTCCCATCGCGACTTCCGCACCGGATCTCCCGCGGCCATTTGTCATCGGACATTCACCCTGTGCCAATCCAGTTTACCTTTCCGCGAAATCATAGGCCGGCTGCCTTGTCGAGTCAAACTCAGAACCTCAAGCCCTACTTGGGGTGGCATCGTGGTTCCCTTTGGCGGTTCCGTTAAGTCTTCGGGACTGCTTACCGCCTCTAATCCAGCCCTATTGCTAACACCTTTCCCCACCGCTGGAGATTGACCGCGTGCAACTGCTGGCCTGCAGGCGATCGATGAAGGTGATGACATCCTGATGGCGATGGCGCGGGAGCTGGCCACCGAGAAAGGTATCGGCGAATCCGCAGATACGGTGTGGAAGCTATTCCGTTCTCGGAATAGCTTCCACTATTCCGGGTCGAAGACTATGCCGAGCGAGGAGCCGATACGCCAATGCGTTTCCATCGAAACCCATATTGAGACAGCGGTCCAGCTGGGGCTCTTTCACTGATTCGCTGGTAGGAGTCGGCATAGTTTTTGAGGTCCTTCCGTGACAACCTCTGATGTCAGGAGGTGTTTCATGGAACGATTCTTCAAGGATCCCAAGACACTACACAAGATGCGTACAGGTCCCTTAAGCGCGTGTATGGATCTGTGTGCGCAACGGCTCTGCGATCTCGGCTATAAGAGATTTTCAGGGCGCAAACGGCTAGGATGTATTGCTCATTTCGGCAGATGGCTTAACCATTGCGGAATACGCCTTCACCAGATAACACCAGAACTCGTGGCGCGCTACTTGAACCGCCAGGGGAAATTGAAGCAGGGTGACGGAGCTATTCTGAACTAGGTTCTGGCTTGGCTCCGAGATAAACACATCATTAGCGAAATGTCGGCGTCAATCACGGACACGCCAGCGAGTCAGTTGGAAAACGAATTTGCTTTTTACTTGGAGCAAGAACGTCGGCTGGCACCAAGGAATTGGCCGACTTTGGTCCCCTTCCGCCCCCGGTGGTCAATGACGCCAAGGAGCACCTGAAACATGCCCGGGGTGCGATGGATCTCGTCCAGAATGATGAGCTTGTCCTCGTGGCTGGCTAAGTAAAGCTCCGGATCGGCCAGTTTGGCGCGGTTCGACGGAAGCTCCAGGTCGAGATACAGGGCGCGGTCGCCCTCCTCGTCAGCGAGCATGGTGGCCAGAGTGGTTTTGCCGACCTGACGGGCGCCGAGCAAGACCACCGCCGGGAACGCGCCTAGCGCCTCCTGGAGCCGTTTTGTAGCCAGTCGCGGGATCACAACATTGTAATTATGCCAAGTTGTTGAGGATTTGCAATGTAAAGCCGTGGGCAACCTGTAAGGTTCGCTGTGTGTGTCGCCTAAATCGCCCACGGACTCAAAAACTGGATCGGAGTTTTCAATCTCGGGCGAACAAGATACCAGGCTCGACACCCCCGAAATGCGATTTCAGAACCCGCACCTCAGGGGCTCGTCCATCGCCATTTTCCAGCGACCGCGGATTGTCAACTCCCGAAATGACTGCAGACAGGGTCTTCACTTCACACGTGGCTTTGGCTTGCGGCACCCTCTGGCGGCTGGAATAGTGAAGCTCTGCCTGTGCTCTTCCGTTTCGCAGTAGGCGCAAAGGGTCGCAAGGTTATCGAGGGAGTCGTTGAGCACGCCCCACGCTGCAGTGCTCGCAAAGACCCGATAGGCGCCCGCTCGATGATACGCAAAACATTGTTGGTGCGTGGGCAGCCATACTGGCTAATGAGATACATCCACCTTGAGTGCCGGTAGCACCGGCTGCCCCAAGCGGAGACGCTGCTGGCGCTCGAGCTGCGAAAGAGTGCGGTCTAAAGACCGATCGAGACTGGCTTCATAGCGTTGGAGCCTAACTCAATCTTCCGAGATGGCTGTCTAGGGCGCAAGGGTCTTGAACAATGGCACCTAGTGCTATAGAATGGATTGAGGCGCACCGTGCGAATCTTCAAATCCAGGTGGTTTCAACGCTTTGCCAGAAAGGAAGGGATTGCGGATGCGGTCTTGCGTGAGGCTGTTGCTCGGGCCGAAAAGGGCCAGATCGACGCCGACCTTGGCGGTGAAGTCATCAAACAGCGGATCGCCAGGCCAGGGCAGGGAAGATCGAAAGGCTACCGGACCATCATCTTTTTCCGGCGCGGAGCCAAGGCATTCTTCGTGTACGGGTTCGCCAAAAGCCAGCGGGCGAACATCGATAACGATGAGGAAGAACAGTTCAAGGAAGCCGCGAAACACGTCCTTGCGTTGACGGAGAAGCAGCTCGCGGAGCTGTTGAAGAGAGGCGATTTTATGGAGGTGAAAAGCGAATGAGCAAAAAGTATCGAAGTGATGCGATGGCGGCCATCCATGAAACCATGGAGGCCTTGCACGATGTTGGGGCCATCGATAAACAGACGATGCGGCGTTTCGATGATGCCTGCCTTACGCCGATCCGGCCATTGAAGCCTGAAGAGATCAAGGCGATCCGGGAGAGAGAACACGTCAGCCAAACCGTTTTCGCCAACTACCTGAACGTCACCAGTAGCCTTGTCAGCAAGTGGGAGCGCGGGGAAAAGCGGCCTTCTGGGGCCTCGCTAAAGCTGCTATCGCTGGTCGAGAAGAATGGGCTTGCCACCGTTGCATAGAGGCATGACTGTCGTGACGAGGGTGTAAATGGAGACACGAAAAGAGAATAGCCGGGCCATCCCATCGCTTGACGGGCTCCAAGCGCTATCGGTTTTTGCTGTGATTTTGGAGCATACAAAGTCCGAGTGGCTGGATCGAATTCCATTCAATAGGTTATTCCGCCATGGCGACCAAGGCGTCGCTGTTTTCTTCGTGATCAGCGGATTTCTCATTACACACCTGCTGCTGAAGGAGCTGCGGCGGGAAGGAGGATTAGCCTCAAGCGATTCTATCTGCGTCGCACACTCCGCATCTTCCCTCCGTTTTACGTTTTCCTGCTCGTTATCGCGATCCTGAGTCCTCTTCACCAGGTTCAAGTAACCTCGACAAGCATGCTTGCGGCAGCCACCTACACCTGGAACCCCTTACCCTGGACCGTGGGCTGGGTTGTAGCCCATTGCTGGTCATGAGATTCCCAAGCGCGTCATTTCCCTGCTGGCTTCTTTCGCTCTTTTGGTGACAACACGATTAGCGGCAGGGTCAAGGATTTCATTCCGCGGAAACTCCAAGAGATCATCCGCCCTGATTCACCAGCGACCGCGGATTGCGAAGATTCGAAATCACTGTCCGTACGCCAGTTGACTTTCTGGGCTCGAAATGCTAAATTAACCGATGGTTAAGACAATTGGACAATCCGAAATCTTGGATTTGATCAGGAACAGCTGGCCCCCCTGGGCCCCGCTGCTGGATCAAGCCATCTTGCTTAAACCTTCTCGCCTCGAACCAATCGAATTCCGCTACCTGCGAGAACGGGCTTCATGGAATGCCTCAGATGTCGTGCACGCGCTGGGAGTCTCCTCGAATGTCACTATCTCCCGGTGGGAGACTGGAGCTCGCCGCATCCCCCTCCCTACCGAAAGGCTATTCCGGTTGCTCGTGGCAGGCGTATTGACGAATGTACCCTTGCGGTCCCTGGCGGAACAGTTGAAAACACCCTGGCGACAGACCCGCGCGTCACTTAGAATCTGCCTCAATCCAGATGAGAGCCGCTATGAGTACAGATGGGCGAGCCCACCCCGCAAGCTCCCCCCGGCGATGCAGCGTCTATTCTGGGATACGGATATCCACAAGCTCGACCTGGCGCGCCACACGAATTACATCATCGCCCGTGTTCTCGAAAAGGGTGATCTCGAGGACTGGAACTGGCTACGCTGGACCTACGGCGAGGCGCGCATTGCGCACGTAGCGAGGGAAAACCGCAAGCTCAATCGGCAGACGGCCCACCTATGGCAAAACATACTGCTCACGAACGCGAGAGTCGGCTAGCATTCCCGGTCGTCGTCCCGGGTCGAGCTCTGAGGTTATGGGCATCGCTTTCCGGCCTTCCCGCGCTCGGCTCCTTCTATCTTGCTGGGGGAAGTGGACTGGCTCTCCACTTGGGCCATCGCCAGTCGAACGATTTGGACTTCTTCGCAAGGAGTTCCTTCAGACCCGTGTTGCTGGCCCGCCGCCTTACTGCCATCGCCAGTCCAGAGCACTTGAGTATAGGTGAAGGAAGCGTTGAATGCTGGATCGCAGGCTTCAAGAGTCAGTTCCTCTATTACCCTTATCGTCTCTTGCGCCCGCTACATAATACGAAGTACGGCTCGCTTGCAGATCCACATGACATCGCACTAATGAAGCTTATCGCCATCGGCCAACGCGGCAACAAGCGCGATTTCGTTGATTTGGCCTGCTTCCTCAGGAAGTTTCCCAATGTCTCCCTGGGCGAACTGCTGGAACTGCTGCAGCGAAAGTATGGCAGCATGAACCGCGCCCATCTGCTGCGAGCCCTAACTTACTTCGCGGATGTAAGGTCGGATCCAATGCCACGGATGCGATGGTCCCTAAAGTGGGATGAGGTCGAAAGGCAGTTGGAGGAGGCTGTCAAAGACCTCTTCCGCTAAGCTGTCACCCAAGCTGGTCCAAGAGGTTCGCCCCTCTTCCACGTCCACAAGAAGATCAACGTCACTGCCTGCTGGGGCCTCACCCTGCCGTCCACGGGTTCACCACCCCACACACTTGGCATGCTCAAAATGCACTTCCAGCCATGAAGCATCTACTTCCAAGCTTGAATTCCGCACTACTACTGCCAGGGCAGGAAACCCGCCCGACCATGGCAACCGGACACACCCTCTGCAACATTTAGAATACGATTAACATAGGAGATTGCTTAGAACTGTTTCGAGGAAAAAATGAGGGGGTCGCGCAGATTGCCATACCTTGTTTACCAAACGGTGAACCCTGCCGCGGAGCTCGCTGGCCCCCAAATCCGCTTCTGGCCAACGGCGCATCATGCCGCGAGGTTTGCGTCCGATCCACCTTTTCCCCACGACACAGTAGGGGTGCAGTTTGGCGTTCGGACAGCGAGTGCACGGAACGCCCCCACAGGTTACCCCGCCACGTGGCGGTGTGAAGCTGCATCGACATCAAACTGCACGACCACCGACGACTTCCATCCCTTGCAAACGACTCCTTCGGCGGGCGCACTCCAGTCATCCGGCTGCTCAGCTTCGGGCACCATATACCATAAGTGACCAGAGAGGCTGGAGGGACCACCTGCGCGCATACGCAAACGGGCGTTTATTCCCGCACTCCACACGCAGCGCCTTCTCCAGCCTGATGGAGGACTGCCGCTCGCGTTCTCGCCGACAAGCAGAGAAGGGCTTGCGATTTATTCGATTGTATCGCATATTATACGCATGTGGATACAACGTGACATAGAACCTCGGCTGCAACGATCTGCACGGACCCGGCCGGTAGTTGTGCTGACCGGGGCCCGCCAGACCGGTAAGACATCTACCTTGCTGAGGCTGTTTCCGAATCACGGGTTTGTCTCTCTTGATCTCCCCACCGAAGCGGAACAGGCCGAAAAAGAACCGCACAATTTTCTTCGTCGCCACCCGTCGCCTACGATTATCGATGAAGTGCAATACGCGCCCGGATTATTCCGGCATCTCAAGGTAACCGTTGACGCCAGTCGCACGCGTAACGGGCAGTTCCTGCTCACGGGTTCACAGAAATTTACCTTAATGAAGAGCGTCTCCGAATCCTTGGCGGGGCGGGCGGATATTGTGGAACTCGAAACGCTCTCGTGGGCCGAGATCCGCGCCGCGCTGCCTCCAACCGAGCTTGACACGGCCATCGTTCGGGGCGGTTTTCCGGAGCTACACGCCAACCCGGACATTGACCACGTGGCCTTTTACAACTCTTATCTGGCCACCTACCTGGAACGGGACGTGCGATCGTTGGCCAACGTTAGCAATCTGCGGGACTTCGAGCGCTTTTTGCGCGCTTGCGCCTTACGTTCTGCGAACCTGCTGAACAAGGCTGATCTGGCGCGCGACGTCGGTATCGCTCCTTCCACAGCTAACCATTGGCTGTCCACACTGGAGGCTTCTGGGCAGGCAGTGCTGCTTGAGCCATGGTTCTCAAACCGCACCAAGTCCATCGTCAAGAGCCCGAAACTGTATCTGGCCGATACCGGGCTCCTTTGCGCTTTATTGAATATCCGTTCTGAAGACGCCCTCCGTCAATCACCGGCGGCGGGCGCGATCTGGGAAACCTTTGTTTTCGCTCAACTGCGCGGTCGTGAACGCCGAGCCGGACGCGCAGGCAGTCTGTTCTTCTGGCGGGATCGCACACGCGAGGTGGACTTCGTGGTTGATGTCGGCGGACAGTTGGAGCTCTTCGAAGCGAAGTGGACCGAATTGCCGGCCGAGAGTGATGCGGTGAACCTCGATTTCGTGCGGAAAGTTGTGGGGAAAGCGAGGATAGTCAGCGGTGCGGTCCTCTCTCGCACCCCCAACAGTTTTCCACTCGCCAATGGATTCCGGGCGCTGCCGGTGTCTGAGCTGAGATGAGTTGGGCTTCTACCCCCGTCGATACAGCGGGCGAAGCGAATCCGGAGATTCCCTTTACGCGAGTCTACCTCCTGAACTCATCCGTCGGCCCCCTAAGCTGGCACCCAACCTAGTCCTTGAGGTTCGGCCCTTCTTCCACGTCCGCCAGAAGATCAACGTCACTACCTGCTGCCGCCTCGCCGGGCGCTTCCGAGATCAAGGTGTAATCGTCTCACACGACGCGCTTAGCGCCAGAGCAGAGGGTTTCATTCCGCCCCGACCTCAAGGGCTCGTCCATCGCCATTGGCCGGCGACCGCGGATTGTCAACTCCGGAAATTACTGCAGGCAGGGTCTTCACTTCCTTCGTGGTTTGGGCTTGATGCACACTTTGGCTGCTGGGGCTGAATAGAAAAGCTGCCCGTGCTCAGCCATGTGGCAATAAGCACATAGAGTCACGAGATTCCCAAGCGCGTCATTTCCCCGCTGGCTCCTCTTGATCTTGTGATGGACCTGGAGATTTTCCAGCGAGCCGCACTTTTGACATCGCCATCCGTCTCGCTCCAGCACCCGCTTCATCAACCGCCGGTAAATCTGCTTCCCCAGCTTGATCCGCTTTACCTTCCTCAGCATCCTTGGACAGGCTCCAGTTCAGCCCCTCCGGCTTTGCCACGAAGCCCGGCCTGGTAGTCTGGCGGCAAAAGGCTAACCAGCCGATGGATCAGCAGCAGGATCTCCTCAGGTGTCGACTCCTCTGTCCGCCCCGCCAGAAAGTCCGCACAGACCAGCTCCAAACAGTACCCCCTCGACCGCTCCGTCCCCACCATCCGAGAGGCTACATATAGAGCCCTTTCAACGACGGGAAGCTGGCTCTCGAAGAGCTTGAAGTAAACCATTTCGTAGGGCTCGTAGTCTTCCCCCGTAAAATACTTGTAGACCTCTTCCTTCAGCTCCTGCTTGGTCGACTCCTTGGCCTTGTGCAACCAGGTTGCACTGTCAAAATGCCTGCCTTCACTGCGCGCCACTTTCGCCAGTTCCAACGCCTTCGACCAGCCCAGTGCTTCGATCTCTGGCGCCGGGATTTGCCGTAGGTGATCGTGGATCGACATGAGGTAATAAGCCTTCCGCCGGGAGTCCGGAAACTTCTCCTCCAGGTAAGCCTCAAAGCTCTTGTATCCCAGCCGCCAGTACCCGTGCTTCCTCACCTCGCACAGGTGCTTCCCCAGCTCGGCAAACTTCCGGTCCTTTTGCTGGTCTGTCCGCTGCTCCCAACGCAGGATCTCATCGATCCGAGCCAGCACCTGCTGCGCTCGCGCCTTATCCATGGACCGCCAGCTCCTCCACCTTGACCAGCTTCTCCTCTACCCAGACCTTCTTCTTCAGGCACAGCCCCAGATAGGCACAGTTCAAACACTGGTTGTTGGGATAGCGAATCCCCGAACGGGGGTAGAAGTGCCCGGCTTCCACCTCGCTCGCCAGCAAGTCCAGGGTCTGCTCAAAGGCCTTCCACTGCCGCTTGCGGATGCGCGCCCGCAGGTATTGAATCTCCGGCTGCTTCTTGCGGACGAAGTTTACCAGACACACCTCCTGCTTCTGCGCCACCCAGGAGTAGCAGACCAACTGGGGATCGAGTTCCAACACTCGCCCCAGATTCTCCGGGTAGGATTGCGTGCTGGTCTTCCACTCGATCAGGGAATGGCGCCCATCCACATACCCGAGGGCATCCACATAGGCCAGGAAATGCTTTTGGCTGAGCGGCAGAGGGCGCCGGAACTTGACCTGAAAGTCCGTGCGGCCGTCATCGATCAGCACCCGCTGGTCCTGGCGGAACTGTTCCAGCAGCGCCTGGCCCTGCTCGAGCATCTTCTCCCAGCTATCGCCGTTGGTGTACTCCAGCGGCATGTCCTTGACTCCCGCCCAGCGCTCGGTGAAGAACCGCACCGAGTCGGCCACCAGGAATTGGGCTTCCACCGCGCTTTGAAACACTCGGCCGAAGAACAGGCTGGCTTTGTCTTCCGTTTCCTGCCAGCCTTCCAGGTAGTGATACTTGTACTTGAGCGGGCATTGCAGATAGGTGGAAAGCTGCGTGTAGCTGTAATGATCCATGATCTTCTCCTTGCGCGATATTTCTGTCGCGAAGTCTAAGCCTGTGCAGCCTCGGCAAGGCTTTCACAGGGCGGTTGATGAACGGAAAGATCGCCCCAACGCTCGCTGGGAGCGAAGCCCTGGACATCCAGTCGGCGATGCCCATGGTTGCCCCAGTAGGCCAGGCGAATGACCCCTTCCAGACCCACCACGCGGCGGTCAACCAGTTCGTCGGCCGCCAGGAGTTCAGCATCATAATTGAAGTCATTCAGGAACCAGCGAAGCTTCCAGAGCGCCCGCTCGTGGCAATAAAGCCGGGTGCGCACGTAACGACCGGCATACGGGGCAGGCTCCAGAATCAAGAACGTCGCCGCCAGGCAGGGCTTAGGGGAGTGGCCGGCCGGCCCGAAGCGAACCACGCGGGCTCGGTACGACCCTTCGACGAGAGGGTTTCTTTCGCTGACCTGACTGAGACCTGGGATTCTCATTCGCAAGGGTGACTCCTTTCCGAAACGCCGGCCGCGACTGCAGAGTCCGGCGCAACAGAGGTATTTGCTCGGGACTCAAGCGCCAAGGCGGAAGCTCTTCGAGCGAGCACAGGCCAATGCCGTAGGCCTTGCGCAAGGCGCGATTGACGGCGCGGGTTTCGGCCATGCGCATCTCGGCATTGTTGAAAATCAAAGGAGAGACATTGCCGGGATGAGCGTCACCGTAACCGACGAAGCCGCGGCACCGAGAAGATTTGAAGACTGTCGCCTTGAACACCCAGAAGTTTTTTTCGGGGCGACACAGTGCAAGAACTGGTCCGGTCTTAATCCCTGCACATTGCTTCTTCATCGCGATTCTCAACAAATCCGCGTGTGTCACGTATGGCCCAGACACCCCTTGCAGTGCGAGACTCGCAGTTTTGTTTTGGGAGGTCATCCTCTGCTGGCCCATTTGCTCTCCTCTCTATCCATGAAACACAATGTACTACAATGTATGCACCTTTGTCAAGGATTTTTTTGGCAAAAAGGGCGCGCTTTAGTAGAATGCACTGGAGATGAGAAAGGACTCAGCACTATCGTTCCGGGTTACGCAAAAACTCAAAGCAGAGCTTGAACAGGTTGCTCTGAAAGAGGGGCGGAGTATTTCGCAGATTTGCGAAGCTCTTCTGAGTGGAGGCATTGAAACCTATAAGAAACACGGGTCCAAATACATTCAGCGCCTGCTGTCTCACGGAGGAGAAAACCCGCAGGATTCTCATTAACAGGTCCGACCAATCATACCGATTCCAGGAATTGATCTTCTTTCCGTAACAACCTACATGCTAATTCACCCGTGAACTCCCCGACTCATAGGCAAGGACACCACCGTCGCACGGACCGCGGGGCGATAATTGCTAACTGCCTTGCTGATCCGCCCGCAATACGTCGGGCGCCACCTCAAGACTGAAATGGTGCTCGCCAAGCGCGACCATGCTCCGCGTGTCCTCGAGTGACGTGAACCATTCATCCATCGCCTGCCCGTCAGGAAGGCCAGTGTGGCGATGAGCCCAGTTCGGGCAATACACCGATCAGCATCTGACAACCATTAGGGAGAGTAGGTTACGAGCGTGCGGGGGCAATTCTGGTGAAGCGCAGGGTTGTGATACATTGGCGGGAGGAAATCACAGAGGGCTAATTCGGATGGGTTGCGAATTACGCGGTGGACATTGCCTGGAGTAGAATAACCTGGGTATTAGGTGGAGCAAGCATGAGGGTTAAGGGCGTTGGCCGACGCTTGCTGATTGTTCTGGCCGTTCTAGCGGTCCTGATTGGCACGGCGTTTTGGGCCTTCCGCAATGTGGGCCGATGGCTGGTGGTCGACGACACTCTGCAGCCGGCGCGAGCCATATTGGTCCTCAGCGACTCGACGCCTTATCGCGCCATGGAAGCTGCAAATATTTATCGGCAGGGTTTGGCGCCGGAAATCTGGTTGACCCGCGACTACGACAACGAGAACGACAACCCCTTCGCCCGCCTCGGCATCCACCACATCTCCGAAGAGGATTACAACCAGCAGGTGCTGGAGCGGCTCAGAGTACCTACCGCAGCGGTCCGGCTCCTCGATCTTCCGGCCACCAATACGACGGACGAAGAACAACTTTTCGCCAAGGAGTTGCGGCGAGTTGGTGGAGACAGGATCATTCTGGTTACCTCGCCCGTACACACGAGGAGAGTGAAGACCCTCTGGCACATCCTCGTGGGAAATCATCCTGAGGCCATCGTGCGCTACAGCGCCTACGAACCCTTCGACCCCGCCCACTGGTGGCGTGCCACCAAGGACGACGACGTGGGCCATGAAGTTTCTGGCCTGCTCAACGCTCGGAACGGCTTTGTGGCCAAACCGCGGAAGTGAGAAACTAGTGCCTAAGCTTCCAATCCCGCCGCTCCGCCCCCCTATGACGCCTGAAGATGAGCTCTGTCTTTTGCTGGCGCGCGGGCGGCTTCCACCTCATGCGCAAGAGCGGGCGTTGGGATTGCTCGAATCTCCCTTGCGCTGGGATCTTCTCCTCGAGCGCGCCCAAGAACACCAGGTAGTTCCGCTCCTCTACCGCAGTCTCCGGGCATTGGATTTTCAGGGTGTCCCCGACGCGGCGCGTGCGGAGCTAAGGGCTGCTTTCCGAATGAATGCGCTTCGTAACGCGTTCCTGGCCGGGGAACTAGCTCGACTGCTTCGGCTCCTGAATGAGTCCGGGGTGCCCGTGGTTCCGCTGAAAGGCGTAACTCTGGCCGAGTCGCTTTATGGTGATTCGGCCTTCCGTGTATGTTCTGACATAGATATTCTGGTTCCGCCCAGCGAAGCGCTCCGCGCGCACCGCCTCATTCTCGCGCATGGGTATACAAGCCCGTTTACTGAGGATTTCTTCGCCAATCATCAGTTCCGCGCCGGCGCCAAATGCCCTTTGACCCCTGAGAAACAGGCGCTCTCCTACCTGTTGGAGGTTCATTGGACACTCTTGCAGCATTCGCGCAAGGATGACCAAGCAATGCAGGATCTATGGTCCCAGGCGCGCCCAAAAGACTTCTTCGGCGTTCCGGCGTACGGTCTGACCCCCGAGTGGGAATTCCTCTACTTGGCTTGCCATGCTGCTCAACACAAGTGGGACACCCTCAAATGGCTTGCGGACATTCACGAGCTTTGTGTCTCGGCGCACATCGACTGGCAGCAGGTGCGAGAAAAGACCGAGTGCTTCGAACTCGACTCGGTCGTGGGACCCACGCTCACCGCGTGTTCGTCGCTCTTCGGCACACCGGCGCCCGCCAACTTTCCTTCCCGAGCCCTTCCGGCGGGGGTTCACCTTTTCCCAACCTCGCTTGCTCCTTCCGAAGTGTGGAAGGCTCCGCTCTTCTACCCATGGCTCTTGAAGCGACCCTCCGAGAGGCTGCGTTGGTTTGCGGAAATGATCTTTGTTGCCAGACTCGCTGACTACGGATTCGTCCGACTGCCTCCCTCTCTTAGTTTCCTCTACTACTTCCTTCGCCCGCTGCGCTTAACGTGCAAGTGGAGTTGGCTGTTCTTGTCGGCTGGTTTTCGTCGCCTGAGGCAGTGGCTTCGTTTTTCTCCGGAATGAGGGATGCTCTCGATTTCCTAGGCTAGTATAATGCTGAACAATTCCGGTAGAGGCGCTCGCAGCGCTCTATGAGCGCCGACGTGAAAGGAAAATCCAAGACGGCGGTCACAGACCCCCGCTACACCTTTTGGTCTGCTCAACGTCCGTGGGTTTCACCCCCAGCTACTCATAGGGTTCCCCTTGCGGGGGGCGAAGCCAGGGAATCAAAGTTCGATTATAGGCTGTATTTCACGGAAAGATTAGCGACACGGTCGAGAGCATTCTGCCAGGTGGGGAAGCGGCGAGGGAACTGCGCGGCTACATTTTGGGCGATCTGATCGAGAGGCAGTCCGTCAGCCATCTGCTGGAGAATCACATGATCGATGCACCCGTCCTCGTTGAGCGTCGGCACGAACGTCTGCGCGCGCTTGCGAAGGTCTTCTGGGGAGAGCGCGGTGCCCTGAAATGTCGATTGTCGAAATGAGACAAGGGTTCGAGAAGCGTTAGCGCCCGTGGTGATGTCGGTGTTCCATCCCCACACGTAGTCTTCGCCGGCAAGGTCGGCGCGAATTTGAGTTGACACTTGGTCTCCGGGCAAAAGCTGGACGGGCCGGGACCAGGCGAAAATCCCTGCCCGAAGATGTGCTTCGTGGGAGAGGCGGGAGAGTTGGAGAAGCCGACACCGTCGGATGCTTCGCAGTCAAACCAGACCGCCAGACCATGCACCGTGGTCACTCGATCTATGGTCCAGACGACTCGACCGCTGATGTTCGGGTTCGACAGGGTGCGATAATCGAGCGTCGCCCAGCAGCGCGGCTCCCAGACGAGATGGTCGCAACTGAAGCGGAATTTCCTCCAAATGTTCGCCGCTTTGTCCCGAACGACCTGAAAGTCAAATCCGTAACCATTGTTTTCCCACGGCTCAACCACATCGCCGTAAGCATCAGGGGCATGAACGAGCGCCGCCCAGAGGGTTTCCTGTTGGGGAATCAAGCGGCCGCCGGGCGCCAGAAACCGGTCCCGCGCATCCATGATGGAAATCAGGCTTTTTTCAAAAGCGGGAAGGACCCCGTGTATTTCAGCGACAATCACATCGACTTTTTCGCGCAGGTCAACCCGCGTTGACATCCCCTGAATAAACTCGATGCGGTCGGCAAAGCCGTTGGCTGCGGCCGCCTGCCTCGCCAACTGGATGACATCGCCGGGTTCGATGGCATACACTTTGCGGGCGCCCAGGCGGCAGGCCAGGAAAGCGAGAATCCCAGGACCGGTGCCGATGTCCAAGACGATGGAATGGGGGTGCACAACGGCGCGCAACGCGTCGGCGTAGGCGTCGGTGCGGCTCTTATCCAGGATCATCTTGCCGTAGTCTTCGATCCCATACCACAACATCGCAACCTCTGCGGAGCCCCCCTAGCCGACAACCGCTGGCAGCGGTTGCCCCTTCATCCGGGAGCAGGGCCAAGCGAAAGGAGAGTGCGGCCTCGTTCCACGACAAAGCGGCGTACCCGCTTAGGCAAGTTACGTAAGGTACGGCTCATCCTTTGCAGATCCGTAGGAATCAACTTCACCGCGCGCCAGGCTTCCGCGGCGGCCTTTTTCTTTTGGCCCTGCTTCAGATAGAGACTCGCGAGGCGGACTCGCAGGCCCACCCCATCGTTTCCTCCGCCCGCACTCAGGCGATACGCGCTGATGGCCGCGGCGATGGCACCTTTCTTCATGTAAAGGTGGGCCAGGCGAGCATGGATTAGAGAATGGTCCGGGTCCAGCAAGCGAGGTTGCTCGGACTGGGTGAGAAGTGGTCCATTCATAGGCTTGTGGCCAGCCAGCGCCAGCTTGAGAGAACGTTCGTAAGCCCGGATGGCCTCGTCGTAACGAGGCTGCCTGGCCAAGACGTTTCCGAGCTCCCGGTAGGAGTCGATCAAGTGGTCGTTAAGAGCCAGTGACCTACTGAGGAGAGTCTCCGCTTCTTTCCAGCGTTTATTGCGGGCTGCCAGTTGTCCAAGGCCGAGGTGGGCATAGGCGTCATCAGGATCAAGCGCCAACGTTCTCAAGTGTTCCTTTTCTGCCTCTTGGAACCGTCCGTCCCAGTAGTAACGGAAACCAGCGCTGTTATAAGCAGTTCGGTAGGAAGGGTCCAACTCCAGTGCGCGTTGGTATGCTCTTCGGCACTCTTCTATTCGACCGAGCTTCGCATAAAGATGGGCCAGATGAAAGTGGGGAGCCGCGGATGTGGCCAGAAGGCACGCGGCCCGCTGGTACTTCTCCTCTGCTGCAACAGTGTCCCCTTTCTCCGCCGCCACTGACGCCTCACGGATCAGGCCAAAGCCCTCTGTGCCTGATTCAGCGGTGTTAGGCTGCCCCAGCCGTGAAGCCAGTTCGGCGCCCAGATATTTCCACTTCAGCGGCGTGTAGCCCCCCTCCACGGAGTAGACAATCGTCACAAGATCGGCCCGAATCTGGCAGGCCGTAAGACGAGCGAGAAGTTCGTCAGGCCAGCACCAAGGCAGCGCTCCATGTTCATCGATTTCTCCGTAGGTGACGCGGGGAATCACCAAGAAATCGACATCGATATCCAAGAGTACGCTTTCGTCGATTCGCAGTAAAGAACGGAGGCTGCAGACTCTTACCTTTTTTCCGAGGACGATTACCGAGATCTCATCATGCCCAACCTTAGGGGCACCTGAGGCTGCCGGGTATTTGCGGGCGATTTTCTTCAAGTGGCGGAGAATCGCTCGGCGCCCTCTCGCTGCATCCCAGGTCGCATCGGGAACGACCCAGAATACCTCGCGAACCATGTCCTCCCGTAAAGCCGGGCAGATGAAATCTGCAATCGTAATGGGAGCTTTATCTTTCACCCACCACATGTCATGGTGGGCGTCGATATGAATCAGAGTCCGCTGCTTGACACCGGCATCGCGCCAGGTGTAATAGGCCTGGTCATGGTCCTCCATTAAGACCACACGATCAACCGGGTCGAGACCTATGCGAAAGGCTGTCTCCCGCGCTACGTCAGCCATTTGATGAAGCCGCCATGTACTTAGTTTTCCTTGGTTACGAGCGAGGGGATGAGGGCGGCGGCATCTTCCAAGATTCTGTCGCAGAGGCCTGCCACACGCGACGCCTCCGCATGAGGAGTCACCCGTCGGATGGGCACATATGCCGCGACCCGGCCCAGCAACTCGAAATCGCGGGCGCGCATCGAGCGGTCTGTAAGGTACAGCCCGTAGGTGTTCAACAGCAGGGCCATCAGGCTGTTACTACCTTGTAACGCTTCGATAACTGGCGCCTCAGGGTTAGGGCTGCGCTCGCCCAAGACGTAGATAGCGGCCAAGGGCAGTGGCTCGCGCGCGAAGGCATGGCCCTCCGCGATCGTATCCAGGTACCGCTTTTCCCATCCGGGCGTGATGTACGGCAGCGCCTCCTTCGAACCGTAGAGGGCGTTCACCGACTCCGGCCACAATAACAAATTGGGATAGCCTGGCTGGACGCGGAACGAGTCAATCTCGTCCCGAAGCGCGAGAATGTCGTCTGTCAGAACTGGGTAGCCGCGGCGGCCGAAGACCGCCGCCAGGGTGGACTTCCCAGAGCCTCCGGGGCCCATGATCGCGATAGCCTGACCCTGGATCGAAAAACCACTGGCGTGCAGGGAAGTAATGCCGCGCAGTCGCAGTACAAGGCCCAAGATCGGGCCACGCAGATAGTAGAGCACGTCGCCTAGGTTGAGCTTGTCCTGCCAGCATGCCCAGACTCGAGTGCCTTCCACATCGACTATGAACTCGACCCCCTCAGAATAAACGAACAACAGATACTGACCGTCTTCTGTCTGCTTGATCTGCAACGTGGGCTTGCCGTCTTCACCTCTGTTAAGGCCGCACCATTTCTCTTTTGCTTCCTCTACCTCTTGTCTGAGCCATCGAGGTACGCACTGAAATCGTACCTCGACATCTGCGTCCTCCGCCTCTCGCGAAGCCGACAGGCCTGGAATAGGAAGATCTGTACGCAGCCGCAAGCCGTAGACAGAGTAATGCCACAAGACAGTATATCTCAGCACTGATAAGTCATTCGACGCTCTTAAACCGCTAAAGGCTCTTCCTACTGCCGTCCCCACCAGTCCTCCCCCTTGCTGTTTGCTCCACCACATCACCATATATGATCAACTGTGGCGCGCTGTAAGGCTTCTTGGGTTGGTCGCTTGAACGGCGTCCTTGGATTTCCTTAGCTTGAAGTGTCATTTTGCTAACTCCATTGGCTTGGGGGCGGAAATATTGCAAAACCCTAGAACGTCCGTTAACCCTGCAATCTCATGATACGTGCGTATCGTAACCACTGCTCGAGAACTACCGCGCTCCAGATTACATGGGAATCACAACGCTCTTGTCCAGAACTAAACTGGTGATAGGCCTTGCGTAGGTCTGCGAGGTCCACGTATCTCCCAAAGTCCCCAGGGGCCTTGAGTATGACATCGACCAGGGTCTCCCGCCCAAACATCAGGAGAGCGCGATCGAAATTCGGTCTGAGACTCGTTTTGCCGCCCCGCCCCCGGATGGCCTCGGGAAGGATTCCTTTCATGGCTCGACGCATAATCATCCGTATAAGCCCGTGATGGAGCTTCTGCGAAGCTGGCACCGCCAGGCAAAACTCCAGTAACCGCCGGTCGTAGAAGGGGTATCGGAGCTCTATAGAAAACGCCGCAGCCGCCTTATTAAACATCTCGCATCCATAGGGACCCACGCCATCCGTGAGGTTACGCCATTGGTCGAGTATCCCGCGCTTCGCGGCCGCCATCCACAATCGCCAAGCCTGGTGATTCCTCAGCAAACCGACCCGACGTGCGAATTTGGAATTGATCACCTCCGCCGGCGGCGCCCCCAACCTCTCCCTGAGGGATTGGCGAAACCTCAGAACTGCCTCCGGAAGGAAGGGAAGGATAACATAGGACTTGAAAATTCTCCACCGCGATCGTCCAAAATGATCCGCAAGGTGGGCAACCTCCCGGAAGGCGGCAATCCAGCGTCCGGCAACTGCCAATCGGGTGATATGGCCAACACCGTAGCCAATTGCGTTATCGCCGTCATCTCCATCAAGGAGGATACGCACGCCGCTCTCCTGCGCGGCCTTGAACAGAGCCAGAAACATGAACATGCTCGGAGCCCAGAAGGGTTCATCCAGATGCCAAAATACACGGTCAGTATCCCCCAGCGGGTTGAGGCGATCAGCGGGCACGTAGTGGGGCTCGAATCCACCTTGGGCCAGGGCCGCATTGATGTACTGTCGCTCGTCGGATTCCGGCACCTCGTCAAATACGGCTGAAAAGGTATGTAGCCTCCTCTTTCCACTTTGTAACAGGATAGTTCGCGCCATACAGGCTACGGAAGAGGAGTCGAGCCCCCCGCTCAATTGCGAGCCGACTGGGAAGGCGCTCCTAAGGCGGCACCGAACCGCCTCGGCAAAGATCTCGCGAAGTGCTTCCGCATAGGCTTCATCCGAAGGAAGCTGCAGCTCGCGGCTGGGGTCCAAGGACCAATAGCATCGCAAGGAGGTTTTTTCCGGAGAGACAGTCAGGCTGTGACCGGGCGGGAGTCGCAGAATACCCTGATAGAAAGTGACGGAGGTATCGTCCATAGTCGACGTAAGGTAGTTCGCCACCATCACTTCATTCAGCTTCCTTGGTACCTCCGGAACCTTGAAGAGCGCCTTGATTTCGGAAGCAAACAGGAAAACACGGTTCGACTTATAGTAATAAAACGGCTTGACACCCATGCCATCCCTGGCGCAGAAGATGGCCTGCTTTCGGCGGTCCCAAACCGCAAAGGCAAAGTCTCCAAGGAGCCTTCCCGGGCAATCCTCACCCCACTTCTCGTAGGCCCGTAAGATCATCTCACTGTCGCTGATTTCCTGTAGAGGTCTGCCGATGAGTCTCAGAGCGGAGGCCAACTCCCCGCGATTATCAATGCGCGCGTCTGCCGTAAGGACCAGGTCTTCCGTCTGGTTCTGTAAGGGCAGTTTCTCATGCAGCGACTCGGGCGTCGTCCAGAGCATTCGGTGGCCGAGCCCAACGTTTCCTTCGCTCCAACTGGCGGACCCGTCCGGCCCCCGATGAGCGAGGATCTCCACCATCGACCCTAGCTCGCCGCGAGCAACGGCGCGACCGTCAAGAAAATAGATTCCCGCGATGCCACTCATGACTTCTCTATTTGTTGGGTTCTCGCTCCTCTGCTTGCCACGGTCTACCGCCGTTGGACGATACCTCTTCCCTCACAAGACCCGCAGCAAGCTCATGGAGATCCTTGACTCTCGACTTCTGAACCCTATGCAGACAGCGTCACAATCTCTCTTAGGAACTGCAAAGCCGCGGTCCGGGATGGGAAGCAATCCCCGTATCGGCGAAGAAGTTCCGTTTCCAGCTCTTCGATTGTCCTTTCGCCGTTGAAGGCACCCAAAAGAAATAGCAAAGCTTCTCCCTTGGGGGAAAGCTTTGGTTTGTGACTCGAAGCTTGTCTTGAAGGCCTTACCTTTGAAAGAGGAAAACCTTGAAAGCTCGAGTGTTCAAACTGCCTCTTTGGCTCGGTGAGGCTCTTTTTAGCATCTGGCTGCCCGCTCACCTTAACCTGCCACCGCCACTGCTCACCATCATTGGTGCTGAAGGTCACGCCCAGGCAGTCGCCTTGGCGCAGGAGCACGGTAGTTTCCAGAGGAAAGAATCTCTGCTGCCATTGAATTGTAGAGTTGATTGGGGAATTGGAGAAGCTGATCCCTGGCGCTAGTTCCGTAACTGCCCAGCCTGCAATTCCATGCAACACTCCGGCCCTGGTCGCGATGCAGGAAGCGTTTCCCCTGACGTAATTGCCCGCCGCTTCCGCCAGAGGAATCCTCACCAGTGGTGCGGGGTCACTGAGGAAGCTTTGGGGATCGAACCGCGCGGCATAGTAGTTGTTGACTGCAAACGATCTAATCGGTGAGAAGTCCAATCCATAGAGATCTCTTTTCCACAAGTCGATTCGGTGATACGGGTCGGCAACTTCCACCGGCGCGATAAACAACTGAAGGGAGTGTGGAATGATGCTGCCGCCCTTTCTCAAGAATCTAATTCTGGCATCGATCATCGAACCAAGGACTCCTCCCTCCAGCCCGAAATCCGCACCGATGTCAGTGATAATGGCATCGACCTGTTCGGGAAGGGAAATGTCAAACGATAGATCGTGCAGAAACACAACGCGATCCCGAAGACCGTTTCTGTCGCAGACTTGTTGAGCCAGTTCGATGGCGGGGCTAGCCTCCACGGCATAGACCTTTCGCGCACCAGCTTGGCATGAGAAGAAAGCAAGGATCCCGGTGCCAGTCCCGACATCCAACACTACGTCTCCCGGTCGTCCTGTTTGAGCGATAGCCTTCTGATAGCTTTCTGTGCGGCCCCGGTCGGCAAGCAGGAAGGCGTGGAAATGAAAGAGGTCGGTGTGATTGATGCTGTGCATGCCCAAATTGCTTGCGCGGGATCTACACGAGAGAAGTAGTTCGAAATGTTGGCATTATTAACTTGACCGCAGAGGACTGTGGCGCTCCCTATCTGTACGCCAAAACAAAATTGCCATCCAGCCGGCGCAGAGCGCTCCCTTGCTGGACCACCCAAGACTACTCTGCCCTGATGTTTAAGCCACGCGTGCGCTTCGAATCCCTCGTCTGAATTCGCTGGCCCCGGCTCCATGAATACTGTCTGGCTTACTCTACTCAGCATCTCTCGGTAGCAGGCGCCTCAGCCCTCGACGTACCACCTTCGGGACGTACTTCCTGGCGATGCTCCGGAATGACGTTCCTGGCGTCAGTTCTCTCATGCGGTTGACAGTCTCGTTCAGCATGGCCTGAAACGAGTGGTCTGCCCCAAAAATGCGTTCGTATTCAAATGCAACGTCGGCAGCGAACCCGACCTGCCCGTCAAGCAGGGCAAAGGCCCAGAGCGAAGCGCAGTCACGCGGCGAGAATTCACCTGCTGTCAGGGAATCGATCGTTCTGAAGAATCGCGCGAAAATCCAACCTGGTGTTCTCCTGTGTCGGTTGGCGAGTACCCGCCCATCCAATCGATGATCAACTTTGCGAATTCTCTCCAGTGACTCGGGCCGCATTTTTACGAAACCATAAGGTTCCAAACGCGATAGCCAAAACCCATCATCCAAAATTCCTTGATAAGCTGCCAAAGGTGAGCCCTGCTCAACCCAAAAGTCTACGAGATCAAGAACCGTGTCGAGTGCCAGAATCCGCCTCCGCAGCCGATCTTCGATACTCTGATAGAGCCGTAAATCAACTCCATTGACATTGGTGTGCAGCCAGTCAATTCTTGTCAGTGCCAGCCGACCCATTAGAGCATTGACTGTCGTACCAGGGACCATCAGTTCCCGTTCCAGGATCGCCGCCCAGTCGAGGAAACCGGTACTGTTTGCCTGCTTCGGCTCTAGCAGGCTCGAATATACTGGGTCCTTCGTCAGATATAAGGGGACCTGACCGCTCTTTGCGGTGGTTGTGACGACGCTGTCGACCAAACAGACTTGGTAAAACGCATCGCGATAGCGCGATGGCAGCAGCTTCGCTTCGGGACTAAGTCCCACATAAATAGAGTGTCGAGCTATGGTGTCCCAAATCTCTGGAGGGCGTTCCAGCGCGCCCACATCCATCAATACGGGGTGAATCTCCAATTCCGTGAACAGACTATCGATTACCTTCTTCATCAGGTTGGTCTTCCCGCATGGAGGAGAACTCCCCGCCCCGCTTTCCTCGCCGGCGAGGCCCGTTTGCCCTTTCCTCGAACTCGCCCTCCTTCCCGCTGCGCGGGTCAACTGAGGAGCCGCTCAGATTGTAGTTGCCAGCGAGCGATGCCGCTCTCCGGGTTCGCTAGCGCTCCCTACCTCTCACCAAAAGCCTATCGCCATCCCGACCGTACAGCGTCGAGTAGCGGTCCCTTGCCGGACCTCCCATGATCACTCGTCCCTGATGCTCGATCCACGCATGGGCGTCGAGTTTCCCGTCTGACTTTGCCGCTCCTATGATCACCCGAGCCTTGACACCCCTCCTCGCCAGTAATGCAAGGAGGACCAGCGCTTTTTTCAAGCAAGTCGGGCGAAGTGGGTGGAGGCGCGAAGCCAACTCCACGCAATAGCCCACCCGCTCGGGGTTGGTAGGCGCCCTGGCGCAGCCCTCCCGGTCAGCCTGCCTGTCGTTCTGAAGGAGAGCAAGCAAAGTTTTCAGCTTCAGGACGCGCAAGCCGAACTCGACCACAGCAAACCAGCCCACCGCCTGAATGACTAAAAGCCAATCCGAAGCAGAGAGCTGGAAAGCCTTTCGCAGCTTAAAAGCCAGTTTCTTTCCGTTCGTCACGTTGAGAAACACTTACCAACCCTCTGGCCCGCAGCTCCTCCACTAGCCGGAGCAAATCGCTCTCAAGCGTCTGGGGAGCGACCTCGTATTCCTGCTGCATCGCCTCGAGAACCTTGCGCAACGATCCGTGTTCCTGGATAAGCGCCCAAATTCGCGTACCGACTTCGTTCAGGCCGAAGTATACGCCGCTTTCCAGGTTCAGCATAACCGCCTCACCCTCGAGGTCGCGGGATACGACATTGTCATCGTTTATCGTAGCGAAGCAGTCGAGTGAAACCTGATTTGCCTGCATTTGTGCTTCCTTCATTTGCTCGCGTATCGGCTTTAGGACCGATTGGAGCCCAGTTTCGTCCGTCAGCCGTTGATTCCTCGTCTCACCGCCGCGGTAGTGTCCTGTCACGCTTAATTCTTTACAGTCCTCCTGCTTGGCTCGCTGTGGCGGAGGAGGATCGAAAGCCGTCCCGCCACGGCGGGACCGCAATGGAGAGCGCCGTTGGCGCCATACAGCGGTCGCCGCGGCGACCGACGCTACCACCTTGCGCTGGCAGACGCGACAGGCGTACGCTTCGTCAAGGCAACGTTGAATTCATAATCGAGCCCCAAGTACTTCCTCAGAGCGCGGTCGCCGTACGCTGCGTCAACAATTAGGCTCGACATGACACTAGCTGCGCGATCTCAAGCTCTGGGGGACCGAACTCCCAACCTAACGGGCGACTCCTGCGGCATTTTTCAGCACTTTGATAGATAACACGATCAAAGAATGATAGTCAACCACGCTCCCCTGATCCCGTCAAGTGCCGCCCTTTGTATCAACCTACAAAGAAAAGTGCGACGCTAAATTGCTGCGATGAAGGCAGTGCCACTCAGGCAGCAATTCCACGTGGAAGCCATCAGCTACCGGCCATCAGCCTTCAGTTGCAACATTGCGGTGTTCTTGCTGATTGCTAAAGGCTATGGGTTTCACTTCTGACTGCTGTACCAGCCGTCAGCTATCAGCTCTCAGTTACGACATAGAGGTGTTCTTGCTGATCGCTAAAGGCTCAGGGTTTCACTCCTGACTCCTGACTCCTGGCTTCTGACTTCTCGCCCCTTTCTGTCGTCGCTATCCCTGCAAGGACTGCAAACCATGCCGCATTGGCGGGGATGTGCAAGTTGAAATCCAAAAAGCTGTGCACCAGCATGTCACAGCATCTAATGGCGGCGCCCAACCGAATCCAGCAAGCTTGAGATCGAAAGGGGTGACCCCAATCTCGAAAGGCCAGACGAAGAAAAAGCCCCAGAGCCAAAAGAATGGGCAGCGCGCCGACCAGCCCGGTCTCAGCTACGGCCTCCACATAATCGTTATGTGCGTGATCGATCCACAAGTCAGCGGGAAAACTCTGATAGCGGGGGTAAGCGGTCTCAAAATCTCCCAAGCCAACACCCAGGACGGGATGGTCACGCCACATGCGGAGCGAATCGAGGGCCATGCTCTTACGGGGACCGACCCAATCCGCCCAAGAACCCTCAACGTAGACCACCGAGCCCAGCTTTTTCGCGACCCAGCCCGGGTCGACATAGGCAAACAGCACTACGCCCGCCAAGAGGGTGATGGCGGCGGCCATCGCCAAGCGCCGTCTCTCCGTTGTCCGAGCACCCGCCCTGCGGAGGGCACTTGTCGCGACTGCGATCTCCACTGACAGTGCCAGCAGGCCGCCTCGCGGACCGGAAGCAACAGAGAGGCGAGCGCGAGCGTAGCCGCGGAAACACGCAATACTGAGGCCTCCAGCGAGAACGTTCTATGCCGCCCAGCAATGTAGAGGACCGCAACCGGGATGAGCATCTCCATGAGTCCGGCGAATTCGATAGGCGGTGTCGTTATCCCCTTGGTCGCTCAAGAAATCCACCTAGCGAACTTCGAGCGGGACATCCGCACTATCAGCCAACACTTTTTGGAGGATAGAGTCGGGCTTCTGCACAGCTTGAAAAGAAGACCAAGTGTCCGCCGCATAGGTGGGGTCAAGTTCCAACAAGCGGCGAAATTCCGCCAGAGCCCTGTCAAGTTGATGGGTGCGCAGCGGGGATTTAGCAGCAAGCCAATGGTGAGAAGGCGCCATGGGACAAAGCTTCAGCAGGCGCTGGTTGACTACGAGCCCGAGAACTCGATTGCCGATCTCGGGAACAAAGAGAACATCCTGAAACAACGGCTTGCGGATTTGAGCAAAGACCTCACCGCGGCACAGACTGACCGCGCCAACAAGCATTCAGTGTACGAGGACGGTGAGCCACCGCTAAGGCTGTGCGCATAGAACATTGAGATCATCGAGAACGTAAGACAAATCTAATTTGAGCCCCGGGGTCGAATG